>CETC01069421.1_pt1 | contig 13613 bp, 16 predicted proteins | sample 326911 | NCBI WGS metagenome assembly CETC01 (sample SAMEA2622694, study PRJEB7988) | marine metagenome | isolation source: saline water (ENVO:00002010), including | reverse complement strand
CTTTGTCATTGTTAAAAAGTAATTCTCGAAACCAAGATACTTGATATCATCTAGCTCCATCTTGGCACGCTCAACATATTCGGGATCCAAATGAAGATTTTCATCAACCAGGGCACTCTTGACTCTGCTTGCCAGCTGATTAAAAGCAGAATTCTCAGAAGTACCAAACTTAGGAAGCTTTGCCTCTTCATCAAACCAGACATCCTCGCACTGTTCCCAGGCAATATCATAAGATCTTTCAATAGCATCAGATATTATCTGATCTTTACCTGCATAAAAATCATAATTTGGAACATGAAGTTTATACTCTTCCCACATCTGTTCTGCGTTTTTAGGATAAAGCTCACATTTTAAATCTTCAAAAGCAGGTAATGTAGGCATGGTATCGCCTCTTGCGCCCATTCGACCTAGCTTTCGGTAAAGCTCTCGTGCTTCCCACATATTCCGGCTATAATAGTGACTATCTGCAGTTGCTACTAGCGGGATCCCTGTTTTTTCATGAAGTGCTATAAGGTGACGGTTTGTTTTATGCTGCATCGACAGAGAGTTAAATTGAATTTCAAGATTGAAGTTGTCTCGACCCACAGCATCTATGAATCTATCAGACATGTTTTCTAAATCTAGCATTATATCTGAATCAGTCTTTCCTGTCGCGCTGCCCCTTGCAATCAAAGAAGCAGGATAACCACCAATACATGCAGTGCTTACAACAAGGCCTTCACCGTGAGTTTTAAGAAGATTATAGTCAATCCTGGGAAATCTATAAAAGCCGTCTGTGTAAGACTTTTTAACTAGTGTAAAAAGATTCTGCAAGCCTATTTGATTTTTTGCGAGGACGACAAGATGGTATCTTCTCTTCCAGTCATTTTTCTCAAAGTCATTCTTTGTCTCCTCTTCGTTTTCAATGACGAGGCCGCCGGAAATCTCATCTTCAGAATTTATATCAGTAGACTCTTTGGCTTTTTTCTCAGACCTTGCTGCTCGAACTTCTTCTCGATGTGCCTCGTAGGAGACCCGCCACTCAGAGAGAGATGGGACAAAATAAAATTCAACACCATATATTTGACGATATTCTCTACCTTGCTTTTTTAGCTTTTTGGCATACGTATGAGCGTGTGCAAGACCGTTACCATTTCCATGGTCAGTTAATGCCCATGCATTCATCTCATTGGAAAGAACAAAGTCAATGTGCTGGCTTGGATATCCCAGACCGTCATAGGGGCTTCCAGTCCCACAGTGTGCGTGAAGACCTACAAATCTTTTGGGTAAAATAAGCTTAGATGACAAAATATCTCTCCATATAAAAACCGAACCAAGTAGCAGTATTCTACCACAAGGTTCGGCTATTTTACACGATCAATTAGGAAGTTTGAGTGGCAGTGCCGCCCTCTGTAACAACTTCAGGTTCTGGGGGAGTGACCTGATCTGCAAGGGGTTCAGTTTTGGCATGAAGCTCTGCGGCTGCAGCTATTAGAGTTTTCTGCAAGCTTTCTAAAACTGTTTCTATTTCCCCTATGTCTTCGCTAGAAAAAGCTGCTCGACCTTTCTCAGCTGCCTCTTCAACAGAGGATTTTGTATTAGGAGACATGTTATCTGCGTCTCTATTGAGAAGCTGATCCGCCTGATATACGAGACCGTCTAGAGCATTTCTCTTTTCAAGAAGCTGGTGTCTGGCATTATCCTCTTCTTCGTACTGTTCTGCTTCAGCAATCATTTGATCAATCTCTTCTTTTGAAAGAGTACTGCCCTCTTGAATAGTAATAGACTGCTCTTTGCCAGTGGACTTGTCTTTTGCAGATACATTTACTATTCCATCTGCGTCTATATCAAAGCTAACTTCAATCTGCGGTACACCCCTGGGTGCAGGTGTAATTTCAGATAGCTGAAACTGTCCCATAGTCTTGTTATCATTAGCAAACTTCCGCTCACCTTGCAAAACATGAATATCAACAGTTGTCTGACCGTCTGTAGATGTGCTGAACACTTCTGACTTCTTGCACGGAATTGTTGTATTTCTTTCAATGAGAACAGTGTTTACACCCCCGAGAGTCTCAATCCCAAGAGAGAGAGGTGTAACATCTAGAAGAAGAAGATCATTAACATCTCCCGTAAAAACACCGCCTTGAACTGCAGCACCGAGAGCAACAACTTCGTCAGGATTTACAGAGTTATTTGACTTTTTCTCAAAAAAGTTTTCTACTGCCTGTCTTACAAGCGGGATTCTTGTAGATCCACCGACAAGAACTACTTCATCTATATCTTTTACCTTTAGCTTGGCATCTTTCAGTGCCCTTCTTGCAGGTATAAGTGTCCTCTCAACAAACGAGCCAATCATTCTTTCAAACTCAGATCGAGAAAGAACCTTCATAAGGTGCTTAGGACCTGTACTGTCAGCAGTCAAGAACGGCAAGTTAATCTCTGTTTGTTGTGCACTTGAAAGCTCTATCTTGGCTTTTTCCGAAGCTTCTTTCAACCTTTGCAAGACCATGTTATCAGAGCTAACGTCAATTCCCGTCTCATCTTTAAACGTATCTATCAGCCAGCTTGTTATCATCTGATCTACATCATCTCCTCCAAGCTGTGTATCTCCGTTGGTGCTCAGAACCTCAACTACATTATCAGAAACGTCTAATATCGAAATATCAAATGTTCCTCCTCCCAGATCATAGACAGCAATTTTTTGATCTTTTGTTTTGTCTAGACCGTATGCAAGCGCTGCAGCTGTAGGTTCATTAATTATTCTCTTAACCTCAAGGCCGGCAATCTTACCTGCTTCCTTAGTTGCCTGACGCTGAGCATCATTAAAATATGCTGGAACTGTGATAACAGCCTCTTCGACCTTACACCCAAGGTAAGACTCAGCATCTCTCTTTAGCTTTTGCAAAACCATTGAGCTTATCTGCTGGGGTGTGTATGCTTTTTTTGCAAGCTTAATATTACATGTTCCATCTTTTCTTCGAGTCACCTTATACGGGACATTTGACACATCTTCTTTTACGTCCTTGTGTTTCATCCCGATAAATCTTTTCGCAGAAAAGACAGTATTTTCAGGGTTGGTAACAGCTTGTCTTCTGGCAGCTTGCCCAACAAGTCTTTCACCGTCACTAGCAAATGCAACAACTGAAGGTGTTGTGCGAGAACCTTCCGAATTTGTGATTACCTTGGGTGATTCACCGTCCATTACAGAAACAACAGAGTTAGTTGTCCCTAGATCAATACCGATTATTTTTGCCATATTTTATTTCTCCTTATCATCTTAAGAATATCGCAATTAAAGTTTAGACACGAATAAAAAAAAGAAAACGTGTTTATCAAAAAAAATACTATTTTTTTCTTGATTGTTCAAAGTCTTTTAGAATTTTTATTGATTCTTCAGTGAGGCTCTGCGGCGTTTTTATGTGGATTTGCACATACAATGAGCCTCTTTGTTTTGAGTCTACAGCAACAGGTAGTCCCATATTATTAATCTTAAAGTCTGTGTGAGTTTGCATCCCAGCAGGTATGTGTAGAGACGCCTTCTCTCCATTTATTCCTTCAACTTGAATGTCTCCGCCTAGGATCGCATGCTCAATCTCAATCTGCTTTACTGTAAACAAGTCTGGCCCGTTTCTTTCAAACCTTCTATCGTCAACAATATTGACAACAAGATAGGCATCGCCTGGTGAATGACAGCCTTTTTCGAAATTTCCAAAGCCGGCGACTCTCATCTGTGTGCCGTGTGATACACCGGGCGGTATGTCAAGATCTATGCTCTTAATCTCTGGTCTGACTCCAGCGCCAGAACACAGGTCACACGGAGACTCTATAAGTGTGCCTGTACCTTCACATACCGGGCAGGGTCGGACAACAGTCATGAATCCTGCCTGGATTGCGACTTCACCTTTTCCGCCACACTGTGAACACGTTTTTATACTGCTCGGGTCTTTTGCACCAGCGCCATCACACTTTTCACAGACAATGTTTCTTTTAACCTGAACCTTTCTACTAACACCTCGCAAGACATCCTGTAGCGTGATGTTAATCTGCATGCTTATGTCAGTACCTCTCTGCTGCCTTCTTCCTGAGCCTCGCCTTCCACCAAACATGTCGCCAAAGCCAAATCCTTGAAACATTTCAGAAAAAGACTCGAATATGTCTCCTGAAAAACCTGCTCCCTCACCGACCGTCCCAAACCTGTCGTACTGGCTCTTTTTCTCTTCGTCTGACAATATTGAGTAAGCCTCAGACACCTCTTTGAATCTCTTCTCTGACTCAGGGTCACCTTGATTTCTATCTGGGTGATATTTTAACGCAAGCTTTCTGTAAGATTTTTTTATATCTTCTTGAGAAGCATCTCTAGATAGCCCTAATATCTGATAGTAATCCGGTGCTTGCATTTTGCTTCCTATTCTATCTCTTGATCATACGGTTCGACAATAAGCATTTCACTCTCAAAGCATCTGTCTAGATAGTCTTCAAGCTGCTCAAAGGATGTGCATACTTTAACCCCGCTTCTTGCGAGCATTAAATTAAACTTTGCCCCGGTCGGAAGACCATTGCAGAAATATACAATTGGCACATCATTTGCAAAAGCATAGCCAGCCTCCCAGATAGTTCCGATGTCCTTATCCCGAGTGTTAACAATTAGGAAATCTGCTGTCTTGATATGGTGAAGATTCCCATCGAATGTTGCATCTTGTGTTTCCTTAGGCGCATCTGGCGGGCATACAAAGATTCTTCGTGGTGAAGCCAAATCAATCCACTTCCTGCTATCGCATATTTCCTCTAATCGTGTAAGTTCTTCTGCCTGTGTTGGGTTAAACCACCCGGATGCCAAATAAATCTTTTTCATATTATTCTCCTAAAAAGTTGTTTGAGTATTCCGATTTTATGTTTTGAAAATCTTCCATCAAGTCTCGCCACATCGCAGTAAAGACTTTTTCTCCGGTACCGTGTGTACCGTTGAGCTCTTCTCTTCGACACGGATAGATTGTATCCTCTTCATGATAATCAAAGGTGTCGTTCTTTGGCTCAGGTTGATAAAGGTTTGTTCCGCGACTAATCCACTTGTTACCCTCTTTTACTCTAAATGTGTTGATATAGTGGAAGTCTGGTTTATCAAAGTTAAACACTTGTGTCAGTTCTGGAATTGCTTGACAAGCTGCGATAGCCATGCGTGCTGCAAGAATATTATCAGCTGCAGGCTGAATCTGTGCATCCTGACGCTGCCGAACAAAGCCAATCAAATCTTTAAGGTTTAAGCGCATGTAATAAAAGGATGTCATGCATTTTGGAAGAATCATACGTGCATCCATCATTGAAATAACTTTTGAATCAGTCATATCAGAGTAGAGCTGCTTTGACATTAATACAATTTCCTTATATCTCTCAAGATACTCAGGAGAGTTCTGGATAGACTCGGGTATAACAGCTGAATCATCTCTCAAGTCTCTGTCGCCTGTACATTGAGCTGCAAAAGACCCAGCTCTATGCCTAATAATATGGGTTACCTCCTGAAAAGAAAGACCTGAAAGCCTGAATGTAAAGCCTAGACACTCCATGGGTGTGGGAAGAGCTCGAAACTGCAACACGTCAAGCAAGTTCTTGCTTTTGACATCAGGCCTTGCATTATCAGGATCAATTTCACTAGGATCATCTGCCCATGTTGCTTTGACGTAATGCCAGGCAACGTCTCTTGCCTGCTCTGCTGTAGGAGCATCAACTAGCTCTACTTTCAATGCAATAAGATTGTTAAAAAAATCTGTACTAGGTTTTTCACCAAATTTCAGATCCATAGGAAGCGTGATAGGTGTGAGATTGTTGTTAAGCGGCATTTTTTATTTTCTCCTAAGGGTTATAGTATACACAGAAAGGTGCATCTTTATATTTCTAAATTGATTTTATTTTGTGATATAGGTCATCTGGCGTGCTATACATGTAGACATTCTCTAGGTCTTCAATTTCTTGATTGTAGATTTTGACAGGTGCCAGTGTTTTTATGCTATGTTTAGCATATTCAGCGCAATGTTTTGCTGAATCGTCAATTGCACAAACAATCTTATTTTCATCAAAGTACTTGGTGCGTGTGAGCCAGCGATATTTTTCTGCGCTAAAGCTTAGACGATGAAAATTTAAGCCCGACTTCGAAAGCCAGCGAAATGTGTCATATCTGCATAGCAATACATCGTCGGGCCTTGCTGTGAGTATGTGAATCCAGTAGCCATCTTTCTCTAGCTTGTTTACTGTCTCAATCATATTGTGAACAGGCTGCAAGGACTGGAGGCCCCTGCAGGAAATAAATTCATCAAATACAGCCTCTGGGTTTAGTCCTGCACTTATAACTTCTGAAGTAGTGTAATACTCCGTGGAGGCATGGTTTACTTTTACACTCTTTTCAGATTCAAGCCATGATGTAAATCCATGCCTAAACTCTGCTATCACGTCATCTAGGTCAAATATTAATACAGGTTGACCTTTCCATACTTCACTCTCCATCCGATGTCGCATGTGTAGAAAAAGATCTTTATCATCAAAAGCACCGACAAAATCTACAGGGTCAATGTCCCACAAGTTTAAAATGGATACGAGATATCTAAAAACGTCTATCGATTCGTAAAGTATTTTCTCTCTATCGATTGCAGACTTGACTTGCCTGTGATCTTTAAAGTTAATTGCACTTATTAGCTCTGAAGCTTCTGTATGTAGAGCAAGAACAAGAGACTTGGTAATCTCCTCTTTTTCACTATCACTTAAAGATTTTTTGTCAAAAAACAGATTGTTAAAATATTCCTGCTTTTCAAACATGTCGCCTATATTCATTTCTCATTCCTCGTGGGAGGCTTCAATATCCACTATCAAGACGCCTGTGTATAATGTGATCTTTTTTCAAGTAAGCTTCGAAAAGCTCTTCAGCTGTAAAGCCTGTTAAAATCACTAGCGAGAAAAAATAGTTAAAGGCATCAACGACTTCTTCAAGGAATTCGTCTCTGTCAAACTCTTTTACCTCAGTTATACGGTGCGGTTTCCAGTTTTTAAGATGTTGTAAGGCCTCAAACATCTCTTCAACTCCTCGAAGTGCCATATCTCTGCAGAACTGCTGATCTGACTTATTGCACAAGTCAAGGGGCCATTCTGGATGCGAGCCTGGCACATTATCCTTTAGCTTATTCATGAAGCCCTCTCTAAGAGAGAACATTTTATCAAGCTTGTCCATTAAAGTCTTCAAGCTCCTCAAGCATTTTCTGAACTTGCATATCAGCAAGCTTGGCATATTCTTCAGTTAGCTGCAAGCTTCCGACACTGAGTGGATCGTCTTCAAGCTTTACCATTCTAAGGTGATCTATGATATCAGTCCCGCTGAGCATGGCTAGTTGTAAAAGCTTTGCAATATGGCCGATGACATTATCAGACAGTGTATAGCTTGTTTCATTTTTCATATTTTCTCCTATTTTTGCTTCTCAGGTACCCAAAAAGTAGTCCTGCCGTCGCGTGTTTTTTCTCTTAATACTCTATAGTTTTCTATATCACGCTTCTGATTATATACAGCAAATCTACGACTGTATTTTCCTTCTTTGCCGTCATAATCAAGAAATGTATGAATTGTGGCGCCACCTGAGATGTATGACGACCGAATGGTGCTTTGTACGGCGCTTTTTAAGCGCCTTAGGGCCTCGTCTGTAAGCTCTTCTACTTTTTTATGAGGTGAAATACCTGCTAGGTAAAGCGATTCAGATTTCAAATAGTTCCCAACACCTGATATGATTTTTTGATCCATTAGCACTTCAACAATTGTTTTGCTATTTTTCTTTCGCAACCGGGACAGAAACAAGCTATCAGAAACTTCTTCGCTTAACATGTCTGGCCCAAGTGAATCTAGCTTTTCAATGAGCTGTTTTCTGCTCTTGACAAACTTGAGTGTGCCAAAATTGCGTGTGTCACAAAAGTACACTTGTTTATCGGAAGTGTCTAATGAGAACCTTGCATGCTTATGTTTGTTCCCCGACCAAAAGCCCGACATTCCTAACGTGTTCCACATGCTAAAGCCATTATCAAACTGCATGAATATGAACTTACCTTTGCATTGAACATCTGTAATTTTAGTAGGTAAATTCACGACAAACTCTTCGTATCCTTGAGGGGTGCCATGTTTTTCATACCTTCCGCCGAGGATTTTTATACTTGTAAGCGTCTGCCCTGCAAGCTCTTCTTGTAGTCTATCAACAATTCTTTTAACTTCTGGACCTTCTGGCACGAAACACCTTAATATTTAAAGTTATAATATAACAAATAGGCTTAATTGTTCAAATGAAAAGAGTAATCATCTCAGACACACACATTGGTACTAGGTTTTACAAAAGCGAGAAGCTTTTAAAGTTCCTACAAACTGAAGATTACGATGAACTTATACTTGCAGGTGATATAATTGACTTCATTAAAATTCCCGTATTTACTGAAAGATGCATGGAAATTATTAATGCGATCGATTATAGAAATAAGCGTATAGTCTATGTAGTTGGAAATCATGATGAAAGCCTGCTAGGCTTGGTTGGTAAGAAATTTTTCAACGTGCAATTTTTAAGACGCTACGACTTTGAAGAAGACGGTAGAAAATTTCGAATAGAGCATGGCGATGCATATGACAAGGGCAGGTTACATAATAAACTGTTTGTCAAGTTCTTATCAGTTCTACAAAATGTTCTAGAGTATGCTTTTAGCTTTGACTTTACAAGCTGGTGGACCGAGATTCAAATTAAAAAGCACAAATTGAGATCTATTATCGATATTCTTAGACACCACCCACGGATAGATGTTTTTATTATGGGTCACACACATATTCCTGAAGCGTTAATATGGGTGGACGAAGATCAGAATATAAAGACGTATATTAACTCAGGTGACTGGGTTACACATCAAACGTATGTTACAGTAAACGACGGCATAGCTAGGCTTTGTAAATTTGAAGACTAATAGTGAACGTGTAATCTCTTTGCTGTGTCTTTATACTTCTCGTGAAAGTCAAATGCAATCTTTTCTTCTTTTCCAGGAGACAACACACTGGTGATTGGGTCACAGGCACGTTGCCACACATGAGTCATTTCGTGTGCAAGTGCCAACTCTCGCCACCAGGTGTCAGTTTCGTAATTAACCCTGCTTGATAGTTTAACCATGTCATCATAACAATATCCGACTGCAAAGTCCCAATCTGATCGATTCCAGTCTGAGCCTCTTTTTTCTGAGTATGTTAGGCCAACATACACTTTGCCGTCGTCATACGGGTAATCTTTCAGCTCACCCTCTACGCGATCATCGTTTAAAAGTCTACACGGAACATGGAAGATGTCAATATTGTGAACCCTGTCAGCACAGGTTTGAATTTCTTTCTTAGAATAGGTTGATAAAAACTGATCAGAAGCTAGCTGGACATGCTGTATATCTTCTTTTACTGTCCTGTTTGATCCGTGAAAGGTTATGTCAATCTTATGACCCTGGATCTCTATTTGAGACTCCTCACTCCAAGCTGAGCTATTTGACCACTTATCAAAATGTTTATCGTACTCTGTGGGTTCACTACATGCAAATAAAAACAATGGTAATATTTTAATCATACCACCATTGTATCACAAAAGTTTTTAAATTACACGAAATCGGAAGTGCTATAGATCGAGCGCCGCTTTTTGCTCATCAGATACTTTTAGATTATATTTAGCAAGTATACCATGCTTTCCGCCTAGCGCCTTGGCAGCATGCTCTGTGCCATGCTGGCTAAGCACTGCGCTAAGCATAGTAGCGCCTTGCCCTTGCTCAGAGAAAGCTTCAGAGCTGTTAGACTTGATTATTTGCATTAAAGCAGCATCAGCAGTGAGTGTCTCTTCTTCTTCTCTGATGATACCTTCAATTTCTTCTTTAATGATTGTGCGTAAGCGGTTTCTTGTAATTTTCATTTTGTGTCTCCATTTCTGTGACTTACAAGGATAATTATGTCTTATCTTTTAATTTTTTCAATAAATTAGTTTGACTTTTAGAGGTCTTACATCAACAATAGCTCTCTCATCTGTGCCCTCGAAGCTATACCCAAACATTTCTAATTCTAGCGCACATTTTTGATTAATCATTTCTATCATCTTGTCTGTATAAAACACTCTGTAGTCTTTGCTTTTTCTTACACGCCCGGTATTTACAGGCTCCTGTGCAAGCACGCTTCTAGAATTTCCATAAATTACATTACAAAACGCATTACTGCAAAAATCAATGTATTCATATTTTCCGACAAAAGGTATCATTGCATCTCCTGAGTTGTGAAAAATTTGAAAAAATAAAAAATCCTTTAGTGCTGGCTTGTGCCACAGAAAATCTGGGTCACAAAATGCATGTATAAAGGATTCAAAAGTAGAGAAATCATACTTGCGCTTCTGGCCGTTTGCAAGCTGCGGATGTAAGCGTGTTATTGAGTTAAGTCGACAGCTTTCCCAGCCAGATTGTGAATCATGATAATAATAGCTAACAAGCATGTCAAATGGATTTCTCACCATTGCAAATACAAAATCTTTCTTAAATCGTGAATTGTTTAGACAGCTTGTATGCGGCATCTTTTCAATTGGCCAGTATTTTTTAATATTCGGCGTGTTCGGGTCAAGACAGCAAGAATGCCCAAGAGAGTGAAAGACTCTATTTCCAAACTCATCCCGTAAAGACCCGATATAACTTCCCCCAGTTTTTGGAATGTGAATGAATGAGGCACTACTAAAGCCCTGTGCCACTTTTTCAAAATCATGCGGTATAAAATATTTCGGCATCTTTCCTACACGAGAAAAATAATCTCTAAGTACCCAGTGTGATCTTAAGAAAGCTATGATAGTCATTAAGTGCGTGATCTTTAGGTTCTACGCTTTGCCAATCACCTGCGCAGAATATTCTATACGCATCAGAGCCGTATTTTCCTATACCATACAGGGTATCAGGAGAATTTTCCCATTGCTTCTCTATATAGTCATGTGACATTCTAACAAGCGCTCTAGAGCGTCTACTTGATAGCCCTAAGGGCTGAATCATTTGCTGAATGTCAGCAGGATCAGCGATTGCTGCTGACTTTGCATCTGGGTACGATTTAAAGAATTTCCATATATAGGGTTCAGCTTCTACTCGCCTTGTTAAATTGCAGAAAATACAAGCAACAAAAATCTTCCACGGGTCTTCCCAGAGCTGTTCTTGAATTAAGTTATAGGGTGATTTTGGTGGTACCCAAGTCATATCACTTCTTTTTTATAATAGCAATATAAACACCGTTCCACCAGTCAAGATCGGGTTGGTCAGCACCTTTTAAACCATCAAAATTATCTGGTTCAACAATCCACTCTGCAACAATTTTATAATTGAGTTCCTCGAAAGCTGACTTTGTTCCTATTCGAACTCGCTCCCTTATCCAATCATCTACAATAGCAATAAATACATCATCAAATACGTCGTCATAATAAAGAAAAGCGTTTCTGTGATCTTCTTCTGTGTGTGGGCCATCGTAGAAGTACAAGTTTATTTTTTGATCAATTTGAGATTTGTCAATAGAAAAGCAATCTCCTTCCATGATGTTTAATTTCTTATCATGATCAGGTAACCACTTATTGATGTTTGAGTAAAATGTTTCTTTTGGATCCACGTAATCTTTAAACTCTGACCAATTATCTATTGCATACACAGCGCCTATCTTATCAATGTTGTTAAACAAGGCTGAGACAATTGTTGATCCGCAAAATACTCCTACTTCAAGGTAGTTTAAGTCTTTTTTGGACGCAATGTTGTTCATAAAAAGTCTAAATTTTCTACCGCTAAAGCCGTTAATAGTGGTTAGTTCTGTAAGCACTTGTGGAAGATTTGATTTAGATTTAACAGCGTTGCCAAGCGACGTTGCAGCATGAAGTGTTAATTGAACTTCTCTACTATAGTTTTCTTTTATTTTTGTCATTGAGCTTTTTCTTTTCTCCCTTGTTTGTGTATACAAAGTAAACATTTGAACACATGTTTTCACATGGTTGACAGTTATCTAATACATCCTGCGTTTTTTTGTTTGTACGTCTCAGTCGTGATTCAGCTTGTAAAATAATAAAAGTGACAAAGAAAAGAAAAACTGCTAAAGCGGAGGAGCCTACTAGAATAAAAGCGTGATATAGCTCAGTCATTTTCTTCAAGCATGCTACTATTGTCGAGAGCAGCGGTTGTTACCTCTTCGGATTCTTCATTCTCTTTTTCCTCAGCTTCAGAGTTTACTATACCATCTATTAATGCAATTGTTTCCTGCACACTTTGTATCTTCCCAGACAAAAGAGAGAGTGAGCTTGCATACCTTTCTATCTCTTGATCTGAATACTTTCTTATCTCAACGAGTGTCTCTACAGCAAGTGTAAGCTTCTCCTGATGGTCTTCGGTATTTCTAATATTGAGAAGAGCTTGAAAGACATATTCTTTTAGTGCATTATGCGTTGATCTTATTGCACTAAGCTGAAACCCAACTGACTCTAGACTTTTTGCATCTTTATCTCCAGACTCAGTCAATCCCTCTACGAGTTTTTCAATCATAGTATCTCCATAAGGATAATCTTACCATAAAGGATATTTTTTTTTAAAAATTATTTTTTATTTTTAAGCACACTTGAGTTTCTTGCCCAGCTTAGAGATTTTCCTGGGTGATTACCCGGTCCAGGCCTAGATCTCTTTCTTAAATTCTCGGTGCTTGTCCAGCCCTTAGACTTCATAAACTCTTGCATAATCCTTTCCTTTTGATCACCAGTAGAGTGAAACCATGCCCAGAAGACTGATAGCTTTATTTTTTTAATGTTTTTCTGAAGCTCTCGCTCTTTCTTCTTAAAAAAACTAAAATTATCTATATCTGCTTTCTGTATGTCTATACTAAGATCAGATGCTATCATGATCAGGTCAGCAAATTCTCTTTGGTCGACTGAATCTTTTGCCTTCTGATACATGTTAGAGAATTTTTTTACAATGTCTTGATCCAGATCTTTGGGCAACTTATCAGGATGTGTAATCATCGCAATTTTTCTAAAGATCTTTTTAGCCCATTGCGGAGTATCATGTGGTCTCTTATATGCAATATCATCAGCAACTTTTGCCTGTATGTCCGGGTTAGGCTTAGTTGATTTTTGAAAAGGCGTATCCAGAGCAGCGTCAAAAACATTAAGATTACTATGTAACTTTCTTATAGCGCTTTCAAACTCTCTCTTAGCGCTATCATGTATCTCCAAAACCTCTTGATATTCTTCCTCTAGGTATTTTAGCTTTAGAATATATTTCTTTAGTGTCCGGTTGCTACCCATCTCTCGATGCTTTAATAAACATTAAAACACAATGCAAAGCTCTGCATAGAACCCAGGGCCACACGACAGCAAGCAAGATATCTCTTTTGTCTCTAGCAACTTTTCTTCTCAGTAGTACTTTGGACTCCCTAGACCTTGTCTGATTTAAATCTACTATATTCGACTCTAGGCTAAGAAGCGAACGAAGCGCAAACAAAACTAAGCAAACTATATAAAAATATAAGTACATCATTTTTTAGATTTTTTCTCCTTGGATTTTCTATAAAGATTTAAAACCTTATTAAGTTGTGACTCAGTTAACTGCACACCATG
>CETC01008633.1_pt1 | contig 13660 bp, 27 predicted proteins | sample 326911 | NCBI WGS metagenome assembly CETC01 (sample SAMEA2622694, study PRJEB7988) | marine metagenome | isolation source: saline water (ENVO:00002010), including | reverse complement strand
CTATCAACGGGGTTTTTATCCATATCAAGCACATTAATAGTGATTTTGTTCGGAGATTTCGAAATATCGTAGAAAAAGTCGTCCGGACCCTTTACATTTTCTTCATTTTCTTCATTTTCTTCATTTTCTAAGAAAAGTTGCCAATTTTTATTTAAATTCTCTTTTACGACTGTGGTCTTACGAGCTTCTGGACTCCAGGTCTTAACATATTTCTTATCATCGTCAAAGATAGCTGATATTCCCCTTCCTGGATCCACAGCTTGGCCTTTAATAGTGCCGACATCTTTCCCCAATTCAAAGCCTGGGTCTAATATAACAAACTGTTTTTGACCATTTCTAACAGCATAACCAACATTATGTGGTCTAATGTCCCATGCAGGTAAATCAAATTGTGCTAGAAGGTCACGAATGTTTAATATGAGAGGATCGTTGACCAATTCTTCACCGTCGCCATAACTTACTGTATATTCTGCTCGTTTATTTATTCGCTCCGCAGCAATTTTAGGTATTGTTCTAGAATCAATTAATTTTTGGAACCAATATTGAAATTCTTCAAGAGGCTCCTCTTTCCATATGGGGAAAAACTCCTGCATCGCCTTCCAATCCTCTATTGGAGTCACTTTTTCGGATATAATCCAAAAATAATCTTTAGCACTATTGTAAACTTTAGGAATTAATTCAGACGCGGTTTGATAAGAGGCTTTAGCCTCCTCTTTGTTCATCTCTCTGCTTCTTATTTGTTCTGGATAGCTATTTGCAGGGCCGACAATCTTTAAAACTAGCTCAGGATTTTCTGGAACATCGAAAGTTGCTCTAAAAGAGCCTGCTCCAAGTTTAGTATAGCCTGCAGCCTCCATACATTTATAAAAATCTGGAGGAAAAACATCTTTTGATTGATCTCTAAGATCTCTTACGCACGGAAGATTGTCAGGACTTTTGCCAAAATATGTTTCTGCTGATTTTTCGGGTGAATCATCATATTCATAGGGCGCATCATACTCATCAGTTTCTATTTCCTGACCTTTGGGCTTTTGTAGTTTGGTTTTTGCATAAACGTCTACATCTTCGGACTCATTTAAGAACCGATTCCAACCTTCAAAAAACTTCATTAGTCCCCGAACCCTGTTTCTTCCCATGGGTCGTCATCATCGCCACTATGAAAATCATATTCAAAGAGACTATCTTCGATGTCACGACCGAAATCATATTCACTCCATTGTTCTTTTAACAATTCTTGAGTGAGAAATGCCATAGTTTCATCATAATGTTCTTGACCAACAACTTCTTTCATTTCTTCTATGTTTCTGAGGGCCTCATTAATTTTTAATTTGCCCTTTTCATATTCAATACAAACTAAACACATAGTTATACCTCTTCTTCGTCTTCGTCTTCATCTTCGGCAATCATAACAACACTTTCCTCTGGAGACCCCAAAGGATTTTCAGGTCATTCATAAAGAGTTGCAAGCTCTTCTTTAATTAGTTTCATTAAGACTGATTTTGATAATTTCACTTCCTATTCCTCCATTGACAGTCATCATATTATCATACGATACAATTCTTAAATTAGAGAGTCTCTGTAAATAGTCATTACGTCTTAGAACTTTAAAAACTAAATTTTCAATTGAATGCTCTCCACCTTTTTCTAATCCACCTTGTCTATATTTTTTTAATTTTTTCATAAGACGCTCAGATTGTTCATTTGCGGTTTTATAATCTTTTACTGCAAGCAGTTCATATACCTCATCAATATCGTTCATCCATTTTGCAGACTTCTTCTTTAATGATTCTTTATCTATTTGTGGATCATATTTTGTTGGAGTGTTATTCCATCTATCATACTTTATAGAATACACTCCTGTTGAATGGTGTGGCTCTTTTGAGTCCTGGACATACAATTCCACATCATGACCCTTCACTGTTATTTTATGAGTACGATTCCACATTGCGCTAGCGTTTCTGAAAAAATCTTTAACAAGCTTTTCATTTTCATCTACTTCTGCATAATCAACGATCAAATGTAAATCCACATCAGAATATTTAGACCAATTGTAGTTTGCTAGAGATCCAGTTAGAGTTACATCTTCAACTAAGTTCCAATCTAAATCCAATGTTTTAAAAAAATCTTTGGCTATTTTATATAAATGTTCCGCAAGATAATTCTTTAAATTTAATCGATCATCCCATATTACAGGATCTAAATTATCTTTGACCGCGACATTTTTAATATCTACGTCATCCGGATCAATATTTTCCTCTAAATAATCTTTCCATTTCATTTTACAAAACCCTTTTCAAGTCTTTTATAATCTCCATATGGATCGGAGACAATAGCTTTAATTCCAGCCTCTTCAGCTGCTCTTATTTCCTCTGGATCATCATCATGATGTACATCCGAACCTATTTCAATTAAGCCATCTTCAGCTTTTGCTTTTACCTCTCCGTTAGTAAATATGACATCTTGAATTGGCAATCCATGTTTTTTAACAAATTTCCAAACTGGCATTTGGAATTCTTCAAAGTACTTTCTAGGGGGATTGGTGTTTGGAAGATGTTTAAACCATTTCCCCTCCTCGTCTTGAAGTTCTTTGTGTCTTGAGGTAACAATAAATATTTTAGAGCCTTTCCTGTGATAATCCATTAGTATATCCATCATTTCTTGATGAGGCCCGTCGTAGACCCAATCATCTTCTTCTTCACCCCAGTGAGATAATGACAAAGTGTCATCAAAATCGAAGGTGACAATTGCTGGAAATTTTGTTGCCTTGTTCTCTTCTTGATTTTCAGTTAAATACTGTCGCCAATTTTCAAATAATAATTTCATTTATAGTTCCCCAATCGTTGGAATATTTTTCTTCTCTCTTACCTGTGAATAACCAATGTCAATGATAGCTATTTGACCATCTTTTTCCATTACATTGGAAGTTTTTAAATCAGGAAATTTAATACCATTCTTATTTAACCAGGTCAAACCTAAAGCTAATTGGTTTAAATAATTAGTTTTAACGCTTCCAAATATTTCTCTTACATGTTCCAACGCTTTAAGTGGGCTATCTAAAGTATCGTTGTATGCACCGCGGCTAAAAATCCACAAAGTGATTAATAATTTTGTCTCAAGTTTATCTAATCCAATCTGAGCAGCTAAATTTTCAAGAGTAGGTCTTATGTCGGATCCTTTTTTCTCTTCGCGTTCTAAAGATTCTGGATGTTTGTTAATATATTGCAACAAAGCACTCATCGAACCTTTTGCTTTCTCTAAATAATTTTCATCCCAATTATAAAAAATATTATTTGTTTTAAGCTTGTGATATAAATTATTTGTAGTATCTACCATGGCGTTGTTTGGATAATCTAATAATTCATAAACAACAATATATGGCGCATGCCTTAACGTTTCAAGGTGCTTTGGGTCTCTTTGCACAACTAAAAATATTTTATATACATTTGGATGCTCTTTGTCAATTAATAAATTAGCAGCACGCGCTTCAGAACTGTCCGCTGTGATTTTTAAAACCTTATCACCAAATTGCCATGCAGATCCTCTTGAGCCGGATCCTAAAAAATCTGGATCTCCATCAAGGCCCGCAACACTTTTTATTTTTTCTAGTTCTTCGTCTGAAAGTGGAAATTGGCGTCTAGGATCTTCTGATGCAATTTCTTCTAAGGTATCGTTAACAAATCTTTTATTACTAGAGAGTAAATTAATCCTCTCGTAAAGAATTTCTTCCTCTTTCAAGTATTTCCTCCAATTTTCAAATAATAATTTCATTTTTTATCCCTGTTGCCACTGAGTAAAACGTATTAACCTTTCACAGAACATGATTCTTTGTTTTACTTTATGGTCTAATTTAAATTGCATAACAATTTTATAATCTTCATAGTTGTTTAACTTAGCTCTTTCAATTCTTATTTCCGCTTCAGAAAGTCTTGTGAGAGCTTGCATAAATTCAACCCTTGCAGATAAGTATAGCTTTTTAGCAATTAATTTTTCACCTTCCTTCACAAAACGCTCAGAATCGTGATATAGTGCAACAGCACATTCTGCCTCTGATTTCCCTGTACAATCTAACTGAGGCTTACAATCATCGTCGAGCCTAATTCTCTCAGGCCCATCTTCGTATTGAATTGTAACTAATACATTAGCATTCGGGTCTTTTGCATATTGAGGCCCACACCCAATAAAAAACACACTTAACATTATTATAGTTAAGCGTCTCATTTTCTTTTCCTCTTTATTGTGTGTACATACCAATCATATAGTTTGTCGACAGTATTTTCAAGATTAAACCGCGCAGGAATTTTGCATATTGGAAAAACAGCATGCAATAAAAAAATAGCACCACGAAACATTAAAGTAATTCCAATCTTTCCAGCAAACAAAAAGTGGCTTATATACGTTTCATTGTTTTCCTCAAGATGTTTCACTATTCTTATTCTCCTACTTTAACTAGTTCCTTCCTTTCTGCATCTAATTTATATCCTGTAATTTCTGGATCTACTTCACCAACGTTGAAAAAATCAAACCCCGGTAAAATAGCTATTTTTTGTGGAGGGAAATATCCTCTATCAAGGAAAAATGCTGCCTGACCTACAACTTCTGTAAATAAAGCTCCTGCTGCTGAAGGAGGAACGGTCTTCATATGCCGATTATAAGAGGCAATTTCGCCCTGCAGGTCAAAACTAGTTCCACCCTGACAATGTGTCATATAATCATGCACAGCCCGTAATTTTAAATTTGTTTTCGCGTCAAATATTTGATGATCTGTGCCTCCTTTCCATATTCTTAATATCTTGTTTTCAGACACATCTCTACACATCTCTTCGGAACTCTCATAAGGATTATCATCAACAAAATCAATATCAATTCCAAAACCAATTATACGATCAAACATTTTATGCACAAATGGCTCTATTGCTTCAAATGCGCCTACGGCGCCCTCATCAAATATAGGAGCCTCATCATAAGCTTTTGCTACTAATTCTTTATACTTGTCCCACCCATCAGGCCCAGGCTTAAGCATTAGCTTTTCTGTTAATAAGAATTTTCGCCAATTTTCAAATAGTAATCTCATTCGTAACCCTCCATATCGTATTTTAGCGTTTCGTCATCTCGCAACTGTATAAGATTTTCTTTAATCTCAACTAAATCTTCTGTGGTTGAACCTTGTCTCTCAAAAATCTCTTCTAGAGAGATTATTTGTTCAATTGCTAAATTTATATACTCTATATAATTAGCATAGCGCTCGACGGCTGTAATTTCACTTGGAAAATCAACAACTTCTTCATTTATAATCTTTCGCCATTTTTCAAGTAGGAGTTTCATCGTTCATTTTTTTCCTGCCATTCTGCAGATTTAATATCTTCAGTGATCGGACCACCTTTGGCCCACGTTCTGCATGATCTAGCAGAATGACACTTAAAGTGGTGCATCCAACAATATCCAAGTTCCCCATCTTTGTCTGAGGTTTCTCCGGGCATACAATCTTTCATGCGAGGAGAAATATCAAAAGCGACACAATTACCACACAAAGACTTTTGCGCAGCCTTTTCTGAGGTGTTCCATGCCTCGGCAATTTTTTGCCAATAGTCTCCAGGCTCATCAACGTTTAGAGGTCCATACTGAATGTGCTCTGCTTGAACTGCAGCGTCTCTGTTTCTAGTATTAAGCTCCAGATCCTGAGTTGCTGCAGGGCATAGAAGATTCTCTATAGTTTCTTTCAAATATTCTCGCCAATTTTCAAATAGGAGTTTCATCGACAACTTCCCCATCGCTCTCTATAGCTCGATCTGGAATAATAACAGCCCAATCATCGCCCCATTGAGAGGCCGGTGGTACATCTCCTCTTCCTGGCCATGCAGAAAGAACGGAATATAAATTTCCTTGATCAAGCGCCTGTGTAACCGCTGGATCTTGTTGAAGATCCTCTGGAACATATTGTAATTCACTTGTTGGTCTAATAACAACAGATAATTCATCCGTTTTAAAGCTCTCTAGTGGTTGAGAAGTCGTATATGCATTAACTGTGATTGGTCCCTGTCTTTCTTCCTTTTCTACTTCTGTTTTTTGAGCACCTTCCAATTGTGATGCCTCGTTGTCTGGAAGAACTAGGTTATAACCGACACTTGGAACACTAATGGTATATACTGCTTTGTTTGGATTTATTTCAATTTGTTCTAGAGCAGAATTAACCAAAGAAAGATCAAAGTCTGCAAATATTGAACCCTTTCCCGGCTCTTTGTGTCCCTTTTCAATATGACCCTTCGCCCAATCAGAAAAAATAACCACCGCGTTATTTGTCTTCACAATTTCATTTTCTTCTTTTAAGAATTCTCGCCAATTTTCAAATAGTAGTTTCATTGTTTATCCTCACTTTAATTTTATTTATTTTTGTCCCTTTTGGGGATCTGCTTTCTTATAAGTTAGGTCAAAAAAGTGAGTAATAACACCTTTATCTATCTCTGTTTTAAGTCTTTTAAGATACCACTTTACTTTTCCAGGCCCTAACTCAACGTCTTCAAAATAGCCCCTACTATCAACAAAATGTATAAAATGCGCTTTTAGCACTTCTATGGTGGAATTTCGAATCTCTTCTGTGTATGATTCGTTATCCATTCGTATAATAAAGAGCCTCTCAAAACTCAGACAACCTTGACTTAGAACAACATATGATCTCAGTCCCAGTATACTCATATTCCACGACTGATCTGGTTTACACTTATCTTCAACCTCACCCATTGTTAGATAGGAATATTTTTTAGCGCTTGTTGTAGCACACGATGCAAGCAAAAGCATGAGCGCCATTAATAATAATTTTTTCATTTTTTCAAATCCTTGAGTTGTTTATTCAACCGGTTTGTTTTTTTATCTAGTGAATCTAATCTTTTTTGTTGCATGCGATTTTCGCTCTCAAGCGCTTGAATCTTTAATGATAGCACATTAATATCACTTATGGTTGTATAATAAAAGCCAGACACTGTGAATAATAAAGTGCTTATCATTATTGCTGTTTTTAAATCAAGTTTCATCACTAGTATTAATTAGTTTTATATTTCGAAACAATCACTAAACAAAAGTCCAGACACCAGAATTCTATGCCATCAGACCAATATACCAATACATCAGCTATTTTTTCAGGGGGATCAAAGCTAGGAGAGTTTTTTACATCAGTTACAATGCCTATGGTATGACCAAAGGAATCAAACTGGACTAAATCGCCAACGTTAAAGCGTGGTGAAGGCATATTATATATAGACCAGCGCACCACACTTAACGTTAACGTATTAAAATTAATTAATTTTTTATTGAGGGGTTGGTGGCTCTAAAACATGACCACATTCGACACATTGGAAGCATTGAACTGGAAATTTAAGTTCTTGTCCGGTTGGAGATACAAGAGCAGAAAGCCTTTTCATCATCGCTACGGGGGTGAAATATAAATGGCCACACTCTTCGCATCCAACATTTTCCGCTTGTTTTAAGTCGATGCTCATTTGTTGTTGTTGCATAATTTTTCCTTATTTTATTAATAGAAACATTTTTATTGTATCTATGATTTTTCTTATTCTTGAGGGTTCTTTTTTATTTACGAAAAATTTTGTTATGTACTACCTCAAGACGAGCATTCATGTCTTCAACTAAGTTACTATAGTTGCTCTTGAGCGCTGCCATCTCATCAAATAGTCGAGAATTGCTGGATTGTAAGCTTGCAAGACGATTTTTAAGATCTTCAACTTCTCTTTTGATTTCTGCATTTGTAGCCATATGTACACCTCCTTATAACGTTATAATACTAAGGCCTGAGATCATATTAACATAATAAACACTAATTTTTAATAAAAATTTAAAAAGAGTCCGATTCTACTAAATCTAATAATTGCTCTTCCAAATCTAATATTCTATTTTCCAATTCATACGCTTCATCAACCATTTCATGCTTTCCATAGGATATTAAAGTTCGAACCTCTTTCAGTTTTGTATAAGCGTTTTTTATATCTCGTTTTATTCGACTTTCTTGTAGACTTATCACATTCTTCATGATATAATTATATCATAATTATGTATATTTTAAAACTTGGCACGTAGTTTGCATTTTAAAGTAGTAACATAAAGGAGAAAATCATGGGAACATGTTTAATATTTATATTATCAAGCGGTTTAACGCTTGGTACGTTTGAATGTCAGCCTCAATTGTTTTATGGCGATGGGTTGGTTACACCACACGAAGTTGTATATACTTCACACATCGATGATTGCTGGGATGGTTATTTAGTACAAATTCCAAGCTATCGAGTATCTCTCAGGCCATCAGTCAGAGAGGTAAGATATCACACCATACGACGTCGACATATTAATAGAATCAGATATCGAGGAAAAGTATATCGTCATAAAAAACATCGTATATATCGTAAAAGACCAATTGTAAGAAAAAGACATCCGAGGCTTAAGCCGATTGTAAGAAATAGGACTGTTATTAAAAATAGAAGAGTTATAAACAATCACTATTATAATAATAAAAAGAAAAGAAGAGGAAAGAAGGGCAAAAAGCACAAAAAGTAATTAATCAAACTGTCGCTTCTTTTGTTTAGGTCTGATCCAAGTATCTTCAGGATCCCAGTCTAGATTAATAATTAAATCTATGAATTTTTCATATTCATCTGGTCCTGATATTATAATTTCTTTGTCACCACCAAAACTAATGACGTAATATACTTTATTTTCGATTCTATGGACCTCTCCAATGGCGACTTCAATATTGTTAGGTTGGTTTTTGTTCAGTACGACCTTTTCTTGCTTGATTCTAGTTTTTTTCGAGAGGGCCATATAATAAGTATGGCCAAAAACCAAAAATTTTTTTTCCTACATGTCAGACCATTTGTTAGAATAGTTCTCAATAAGCTGTAATAAGGAAAGTAAATCAAGTAAAATATTTTTTTTCAACTCTAAAGATGAATTAATATATAGGTCACTAGATTCGGCTAAGAAATTTTGTATTTCAGTTATGCACTCTTGTACGGCATCTATGTCGCCGGTATAATTTACGTCTTTAGTTGCGCGGTCTAGTTCCTCGTTGATGATGTTTTTAAGGTTCGCTATGTTTAAGCTCATGTGGGCCTCCAGAAGCAATAATAAATAGAATATTCAAAATTTTTTTTCACTTTATTCTTTACAAACGCAAATAACTCATGTATACTAGATCTATGGAAACAAAAACTTGCACTAGTTGCAACACCACACTACCGAAAACTACCGAACATTTCGAACTTCGTCGAAAAAAACGGAAATCCGGAAACGGCTATTGTAAATATTTTAGGGCTATCTGCAAACCTTGCAAATATGCACAAAAACAAGAGTGGCGTAAAACCCCAGCCGGTAAACTTTCCAGGCGAATGCAGCGTCGACGGAGAAGAAAACTGCCACATGTCAAAATACGAAAAAATTGTACGAAAAGATTAAAAGAGTTTTTAAACACGCAGGGTGTACAGAAAGACCGGTCAAGCAGTAAGTACTTCGATTTCAACCCTAGACAGCTTCAGGAGCATCTAGAATCGCAATTTACGCCAGAAATGAATTGGGATAACTATGGTACGTATTGGCATATTGATCATATTATACCTTTGGCGTATTATGGTATTAGTGATGGCGATGATCCAAAAATTAGGGAAGCGTGGAGTTTAAAGAATTTAAGACCGCTTGAGGCATCAAAGAATATTGCGAAAGGGTCTTATTATAATGGAAAAAGACACTCTTACTCAAATGTAAGTAATTCTTTAATAGCGTCGACAGTAGCCCATGGATCGCTTTCATCATAATCTGCCATGGCCGCCTTAATATTGTTTATTATTTCATAGCCATCTTCATTATGTAGAAAATCTTTATCACCACTAGGTGTGTTTGTAAGATACATTTCTTGTAGGGTTTCTTTGATTAATTGTTTAAGTTTCACATTAGTTAGTTTCACTTGTATATACCTCTCCTTAATAAATACTATTATTTTCAGGTTAACCAGCAGCTGTCGCGCTAGCTTTTGCACCAATACCAATTGCTTTATTTCCAGGCATTGCCTCTATAGCGATATTTTTTAAAGCCGCTTTGGCCGCTTCGAAGCGCTGCTTGCCAACAGGTTTTTTTCCAGCTTTTTGCATTGCTAGTTGATAGGAAGCATAAGTACTAGCAGCAATTGCAGGTGCATCGATAGCTTTATCCGTTAGGTATTGTTTTAGTGCTGTTTGCCCTGCAGCCTTTTTCGCTGCGCCACCACCTGCAGCTGCAGCGCCAAGACCTAGGCTTAACAATCCAGCTATAGCCATGGCTACATCAAATTTAGTTTTTTCATCTTGTGTAGCTTCTTCATATTCCCATGGTTGTTCCATTTTAGAAACTTTGTCTGCCGGTCCAGTCGTCATGGTAGGCACGTCTTTCGATGCAGTCATATCATATATTTTATTGGCAGCTTTATTTGCTAGCCTTCCGGGCGCATTATACGCTATCTTCGCACGTTTCTTAATACTATCCCACAGCCCCTCTTCAATCATGACGGATCTAAGCTCTTCTTTGATTAAGTCTTTAATATTAGATTTGGTTAGCTTGCTTTCTTTATAATATTTAGAAACTCTTTTTCGATGTCGTGCTGCACCACCAACCAATCCAGGTTGATGATGGTATGGTTCATCATGATATCGATCTTCAGATTTAGAGCTACTTTTTTCAACTGGCTGCGCGGAGAGGCTTTGAAGCCAAGAAAGTGTATCGGAAACTTTTTTCTTAGATTTTACTACTAGCATATCTTCATTTTGCAAATTATCTAGATCTTCTAAGGTGGTATTCATGACAGCATTCTTTGCAACCTCATCGTCGACAAATTTTTCCGCATGATCTTTAAACATCTGTAGCGCCTTTTCAGCTGAAGTATATCTTGAATCGACATGGCCAACACTACGCACTTCATTGGGCCCATGCGGCTCGCTTAAGCCAAGCATAATAAAAACGTATTTGCTACCACTTTTTGCAATTGCAATTGCGCCTTCATCAGCTTCAAGATGCCGCTTAATATCCCCAAATGCGGGTTCGGCTTCGGCCTTTTGATCAAAATTTGGATCTTCTGGAATATAACCAAAATCTCTAATATTGAGCAGCGTGGCGTTTTGCATAAGATCAGCATTCTCATGCAATGCTACAGCATTCTCATGCAATGCTATAGCAATTCGCATTTCTTCTTTAATGATTCGCTTAAGTTTTGTTTTAGAAAGACGCACTAGCTAGCACCATTCCCCACGAATTCTTTTTTCATTATCCATTATTTCAGCTTCAGTCATCTGAGATGAATGTTTTTTCTGTCCGTTAATTACCCATACGCCAACGCGTTGACCGCCAGAATCATAATATTCGTCTTTTACATCATCAAATGTATAATGGCAACTTTTATCCCATTTGCCACCAAAAAATTCATTAATGACGCCTGCACGTGCAGGATCATCAGCTTCATCAAACTCTTGATCTAGAATGGTTTCTAAGCCAGGAGACATTGTTAAAGCGTCTTCTAGAAAGTTAACTAGCGTTGCTTCTAGAACTTCGGTTATTTCTTTCCGCGCTGCCTCTTTTGTAAATTCGCCATATTTTTCTGAATCAGCTGAGTATTGATCAATTACTGAAAGTGCTACGTTTTGCATTGCCTCTCTCATATGGTCTAAGTCCTCATCGAAATCTTTTTTCATTTCGTCTGTTGCATCGAATTCTGCTTCATTGAGTACTGCCTTAAATTCTTCTCTAATAATTTTTTGTAACTGTGATTGTTTAAGTTTCATATTTAATCCTCGTACTTTCGTTTAGATACTTGTACAATTTTAGCTAAGAATTTTTCAGATGTGTATCTTCCATGAGTCGGCGTAAATGCGGCTGGGTTTTCAAGTTTTTCTATATTCTTTTCATACCCATCATCATATATCTCTACCTCAACAAAATCTCCCGCTTTAAATTCGCCTTCATCCTCCCACTCTCCCGATTGGCCTTCTTCTCCAATCTCGTTAAGTAATTCTTCTTTAATAAATTGTTTTAATTGTGATTTAGTAAGTTTCATTTGTATAAATTCCTTTATTTACATTTACAACAGCCACATTCGCAACAGCAATGTAGCGGGTTAAGCCAGTTAACTAGTCTGTGTAGTGTTTTCATAGTGTGCTCTCCTTTAATATGCCTTAATCGGCTGTATTATAAGTAGTTAGTAAAGTCTCAAAAATTATTGTGGGGATTTTTTTAATTCTGGAAAATTGGGCTGCGTTATGCATGTGTATATAGTCGTCCCAAATCGCGCATATTTTCCTACTAGGACATACATTCGGGTATATCCGGTGGGGTAGTGGTGGTGTCTTTATTCTTACTTCATGCTTTTATTATAACACAAGCTATTTCATTTGTCAAGCCTTTTTCTTTACTTTTTTTACCACTGTCACTACTGTTGGCGCAATGTCCATACCTACTATCGTTGATTCTATCTGTGAGGCTAACTTCTTTATCAGTTCCTTATTCATCTGTGTTCTCTCCTAAGCCTTTAAGCCATGTCCAGCTTACTATACCCATAGATATTCCTAACACAACTTGCGCTACGCTACTGACCATAGGCAGTATGTAAAGCGTACCTGTATAGATGTCTTATATCATGCCACATAAGTCGAATGCTCCTATTATCATTGTAGCAACTAATACGCTTAGTACTGTCAACAATTCGATAGTTTCTTTATTATTATTCATTACTCTCCGATCTTTTTCTATCTCCACCTAGAGAAAGTTAAACTAAGTGGTTGTAATCATTACTAATTAATTTCTACCTTTTTTGCGTCATGCGGGTTAGTCAATACAAATATTGATTGTAACATTAGCGTAACCTTTAGTGAGTCTTCGCATGGCTCACCCTCGTCATCGCACAAGTAACCGCTACCAAAAGGTAATATTAACAACAACATATCGTGCGTTATTGTACCTAGTGTTTGAAACATTTTTTCTCCATTATAACATATCACCTAGCGACTGTCAACAAATATATGTGTAGAATTAATGCACAGCTAAGTGTAGAATGTTTTCACTTGACAGGGTTGTATATATAGACTTTATACTACTAACCCTAATCCCACTTTCTACACCTAGCTTATTTATGTACCTTTAAAAATACATTGATTGTGCTAACCTCCCAACCTCTAAAGATAATTACAGAATATCAACAACACGTCCACATCCTGTAGCAATACGAATTCGCTTACCATAAACAGAATTGTTTGTACAACTCCTAGCGTACATGCGAGCTTCACCTTCTGAGCCAAATGGACCACAGATGTTTACCCAGTGATCATGATTAATTCTTTGTACGAAATATTCCATTCTATAAACCTTCTACTGTTACGAGATACCAATGAGCAAAGAGAAATGCTGCTATTACTAACAGCACTGAATATAACAATTGTTTCCAATTACTTTTCATTATATTCTTTTGTGCTCTCCGAATCTTTTCCTTTCCCTAGTTGAAAACTTGCGCTTACCGCAGTTTGACACGTGCGATTACCTGTTTGCCACCAATTGGCTTTAACACGTTTGTAATTCGCATCCATTTCTTTTTTCCAGTCGTACATGTTCCTCCAACCTTTCTATATACATTATCTCATAGAAATTATAA
>CETC01158469.1_pt1 | contig 13661 bp, 11 predicted proteins | sample 326911 | NCBI WGS metagenome assembly CETC01 (sample SAMEA2622694, study PRJEB7988) | marine metagenome | isolation source: saline water (ENVO:00002010), including | reverse complement strand
TCAGGCGCAGATTGAGGCAACAGCCCGGTGGTTAACAGACGGATCTATTAACTCATAACTCACGCAAGGATGCGTAACATATGCTACCAGGACAAATACCCCAAGGTATGTTTGGACCACAAGCCCCTGTAGGGGGAAGTGTGTTTATGAACACCGTTGCGCAAGGGGGTGGTGGTCTCTTTACGGGGTATAACCAGCAGCCAGGTCATCCTGCAGGTTTTATTCAACCTCTGGGTATGCTAAATATGTTCACCCAGCCCATGATTCACAGAATGATGGGTGGTGCAGGACTGGTACCTGGGCAGTTCATGGGTACCCAGAACATCTACGACCAATACCGTATGCAGCAGGAAATGCTGCAAATGCAGGCGGCTATTGGGCAGGGGGCGCAATTAGACCGCCCTGTAATGACCGACACACTTGTAGGCATCGGTACCATGATGGGTATGCCGATGGGTCTTGATGAACAAGCCACGGCTGCTGCGATGGCGGGTCATCTGGCGCACATCACACCTTACCTGGCGCAGATGGCTCCTGATTTCCTGGATAAGTTGCATGGAAGTAAAGGTAGCGCTGCTGTGCTCGCCCGCGGATTGATGACAGGTGGTCGCATGGGTATCGATTCCGTCACAGGTTTACGCGGCCTGAGCGGCGCCGCAGACGCAAACGGCGAGTCCACTGCAAATGTCTTCATGAAGACTATTAGAGACGCCATAAACGATCCTAATAGTGAGTTCAGACAACACGGCATGAGTATGGGCCAAGCGGGCCTTATGTACGAGGAACTAACCACACGAGGTCTTCTGGGTGTACGCGGTATTGGAACGATGAACCGTACCGAACAGTATGAGGCTATTGCAGCTGAAACTGGTCAAACGGTGGACCAGGTTAGGCAAGCACACAACGCTCCAGGTGGTGAAGAAGCATTTCGTACTAAGATGCGACAGTTTGACGCGAACCGTGTTAAAACCCGCATGGAAGGCTTGGCAGGCGCTGTAGATGCTATGCGTGAAATATTCGGAGATCTTGGTAATCCTAATGCACCCATGTCGCAAATTATCGATGGGTTGAACGCACTTACCCAGGGTGGTTTGGCTAGTATGCCAGTCGCCACGCTGGAGAATACCGTACGTATGACAAAGGCTATTGCTGATAACACTGGTATGGGTATTGATTCCATCATGGCGTTGACAGCCAGTGCTGCAAACGTAGGGGACCAGTTGGGGCTACACAGGAGCTTGGCAGTCATCGCGGGACAACGCGGTGCTATCGCAGGGCGTTCCGTTGCCGATATGGGTTGGGCGGGCGTATTCGGTGCTCCTAGTGCGGATGAAGCAGCCGCGATGGCTACGAAATCAATCACACAAGGTATGGCCAGTAAAGCCGGTAATGCGACCATGGCGATCTATCGCCTGGAAGAGATGGTGGGCGGCAACTTTAAAGCAGGGTCGCGCGCTGCCAGACTAAAACAAGCGTTGGAACGTGGCGACTCCACGTTTGAGGGTCGATCTATCTTAGATACGGTAGAAAATCCCGGACGTATGCGAGAGATCTTAAAGTCCAGCGGACTCAGTGATCTGGAAGTGAGTACGTATCAAGATTTCTTGGCAGATCCTGTAGGCAACCAACGTTATGCCGCAGAAAATCCTGAGGTCACCGATGCCATAGAAATAATGCAGATGCAGGAGTCCCAGGCAGATGTGATGGACACGGCGACCGAAATGGCCCTCCAACGCACCTTGGATCAGGGTACTAATCTCAGCAAGCGCCGACAACAACAAATAGTTAACAACGTGATGCCACAACTTTCTGCTGGTATCTGGCAAAACGCCACGTCTGATGACAGAAAAGACCAGGCATCTTGGCGTAAGTTTGTAGATGCCCAGGCCCGCCCGTTGTTACGTGCCCAGGGTTTCTCGGATGCGGAAATTGATAGATTGATGCCTAGTTTAGCTCTTGGAATTGAGGCTGAGGGTAACAGGCAGGCTGCAGCACTCGGTTACGACAATTTGGAAGGCATTTTGTCACTACATGGTGGGCAGGCTGTTAGACAACGACAACGTAATACAGCCCAGGCCCGACAAGATGCTGCTATTCGCGGCGCACTTGCACCGCTTTCCAGCCGGGGACCCATGAGAGAGCTTATGGATATTGCCCAGGAAGGTGATCAGGATCTTGCCCAGGCTGTGGGCCGCATCCTTGGCGGTATCCCTGGAGGACAGGCGCGTGACAAGATTGTTAAGTCCATGGAGATATTACGTAGTTCCAGAAAACGTCTTGATGAAATCGATGGCGACACCTCGGGACGTTTTCGGGATGCTGACGGTAACTTAACCGACGCAGGTAGGGACGCGCGTCAACGAGCACTTGAAGATATTGAGAATGCCGCAAACGCAGCTCACGTAGTACTGGATGCACAAGGTGACGCATACTTGTCCACTACCATTAGCGGTGAGCAGGTAGAGAGCGCTGAAAAACGTATCCAGGATCTCCAGAAACTAGCAGCTAAAGACCCCGCTAACATGTCGATAAAAGAGCGTCGACATCTGGAGACACAGGCAGGGTACCAGTCTAAAGAAACACAATCACTCACGAATAAGTTCCTGGGAGATCTTAACTCACTTAAACAGCTGGGTGCCGGGGGGCTAGACCTTGTCGAAAGTCTCGAGGCCGACCAGGGAGAACTGGACAGACTTGTAGATAAGTACGGTAGTATGCAGGCCGCGTTGGAAGGCCCGGAAGCAGCGCGTGCCCGTGAATTGATGAGTAACATCAACGCGACATCCTCCGAGATCAACCAAAGATTCTCGGATCAAAACATTACGGGCGTAACTGATGATGAGGAACGGCGCGCAAAAGAACGCATCGACGAGGCGCGTACAGATCCGGAAGAACGTAGACAACAAGTGCTGGAAACCCTGGCGGACTTGGCCGGGATTGATGTTTCGGCGATGTCCGAGGCAGAGCGCGCAACGATACTGGATCAAATTGGTTCTGGAAAAGACCTGGCCGAGATTGAACGAGAGGCTGGTAGAGAACAACGCAGGCGTGAACTGGAGCAAAAAGCCGGACAACAGTTTGCCGATATGACCACTATGTCCGATGCCGATCTACGTGCAGCGGGACTTAGTGCCGAGGAAATTAAAGAAGTTCGTTCGTTGGAATCTGGTGGAAGATCTTTAGCCAACCTGGGTGTAGGTGGCGGTAGCGGTATCCATATTGAAGAGACGCTTGAAACAGAGTTCGGGCGGGATGAGGAGCACCGCGCTGCGGCAGAGGCGGGAGAGGATGCGCCGCTTGTTAAGGCGATTACATCGTCACTTAAGAACATAAAGATCGATGCGATGACGCTCACGATACACGGTGACGGCGGCGCAGAAATTGCACCGGAAAATCCTGATGACACACCGGCAGTAGCGTAGGAGTAAATTATGGCATTAGTATTTCCAAATGTACCGGGACGTGTGTCGCTTATTGCGCCACAGGTTGCAGCGGGGTTTTTGCCAATACAACTGCGTATTGCCCCGGGTCCATGGAGTCACGGCCCTTCACCGCTGTTTATGAAGGCTATCGTTACGTCCTTCACTATCCAGTTCCAGGGACAACAGCAGTTTATGCACACGTTACGAGACTTCATCTACGTGTACTCCTTTGGCGAAGGGATCGCTAATGCGAAGCTGCAGGGTCTAGCTTTTGCTGATACGTGCCCTAGCGGACACTTCAACACTGGACCTGAGCAGGTAATAAACTATTACGACGCGTTTAGGTTGTCCCGTCTGGGGCAAGCTATGCAGATTGCCATAGGCGGCGCATCCGGACGAGCTTTCCACGCATATTTAACAAGTATGCAACTTGCATTACGTGCACAGGAGCAGATGAACCTGGCGGACTTTTCACTTAATTTCCACGTACCGCCACACACGTAAAGGTTAGTTAGATGATTAATCATGTAAGAACACTGTTACTTAATCCCGCAACGCCGGGTTTTAGTAGTCATTACGTAGGCGATGAGTACGTACCATCTGATTTCACTCATATGGACATCCCCACGAAATTCGACCGTGTTAGGACTATCCTGTTTGGTAAGTCTGCCGATCGTTCCATGATGAATTATCGTCTTGTGGAGATCATGACCCTGTTACATACAACAGAGTTAGAAGAATTCGTACTGGACTTCGATCCCCGTGTTACATACTGGCCGTTCCCTAAGCGGGGAATCTTCGACGAGGCTTTCGGTACAACCCTTCTCCCGCAGCATTCCACCGCAGGGTCTTATGCACATATACAGGGACACCCTAGACCCACGACAACAGGACAACTGTACGAGGAGTGGGATGTAACTGTTGGAGCGGGTCTTACAGTAACTGTTCTGCGTAAAAGTAAACCAAGGTCTTCCGAAACCACTACTCCAACGTTTACCAGTTCTTTGTCAGAGGATATCCCGCTCATTGGGTCGAACATCAGCATTCGACTCCAAAACCCTTCCGTAGGTGATTCTTACATAGTTAAATCACTTAGAAGACCCGAGAATGACCTCGCATCGGTTGCAGAGCAGTTACGCACGGGAATGGGCGCAGAGACACAAGCCGAGTTATTCCACCGCACCTCAGAGCCTTTCAAAACATTCTCCAACCTTTGGTTTGATCACGACCAACTTGCTTACAAGCTTGGAGGATTAATCCTGGCACTTGCGCACCGTCTTGAAGAAGTTCGTATGAAGGAGCTCGTGTAAGTGCCTGTCCCACTAGTTTCAACACATCAGGTTCGCGCATTCGCCACGATCGGCACTAGTCGGCGTAAGCATGAGATTGCGGCCTGCTCAGTTACGTACGAACTAAGCGGCATACCGTTCGCGAAGATAAGTATGCCTATTGGACGGTTAGCAGGTACGAACATCCCGGCATCCGCGCACAGGATCCTAAGCCAGTTTGATGTAGCAGGGTCTGCTACATCCAAGATATCTATCTACATCAGGATGAATGATGCCGCGAACCATCCTAATGGAGAAGTATGGCCACCAGACGATATTTGTATCTTTGAAGGATACGTAACAGGCGCAGGGTTACAGAAAACTCGTGGTACCATCTCTTTGATGCTACAGGCGCGTCATTGGTTATCTGATATTGCCTACTCTTCCTGCCTAAGTGCGAACAGTCATCCGGGTAACCCTTTAGATTATCTATTCCCATCCAGCCTTCCCGGAGCAGGGTCCGCACTAGGTGCAGGCCCTGCTTTCATGACGTCCCACATCGACCACGAACTCACGCGGTTCGATTTACAGACAGATTTTTGGGTAAGAGGTCTGCATGAATGGTTCTTGAAACTAGCTGATGAGGATTTCCTAGATCTGCATAAGATCAGTTCACAGCGTGGTTCGTTAGTGAGTGCCAGCGATAAGAACAATAAATCGGTACGCCGCGCGCTTGCACGTATGACAGGTGGTTACAAGTATGTTCCACTAGTGCTGGATGCAAACTGCAATCTTGAAGATGTCGCACGGGCTATATCGCAGGCATTCGACCAACAGACATTTCAATCGTTCTCATCCACTACCATGTGGAACAAGTTGGTAGGAGAGTTTGCACCTAACTTCATGTTCGCAATCTGTCCGCGTGTTAAGAATGCTTACGCGGTACCTTACGTACCGGGATTACGTCACCCATGGCAGGTTATCCGCGCAAATGAGTACACTGCGCTGGACTCTTCTGCGCAGATGGATAGGCTGCTACGCGCAGTAGGTATCATAGGCACCCGCGGTACTCGTACGGGGTTCAACCTGGGACCTCCTCAATCACAGACTAGTTTAGGCGGATATTACTCTCCTCCGCACATAGACGACGGTGTAATCATGTTCAAGCAGGCTCCGTCCTGGTTAGGCGCAATGACTGTCCCGTCAGCGTACTCTAACAGTTCCATTAACTACGGTGGTGTGACAGGTAGTTCTACAAGTCCGGGTCAAGGTAAAAAACCAACAGTAGCATCTCCCAGTAGTATTCAGGACTGTCAATCAACCCTGTTAGACAGGTATGCAGAGACTATGTACGTTTACGAGATGTTACACGGCAGACGCGGTTCCTTAGCAGGTAAACTACGCTTGGACATAGCACCAGGCTCATCCGTCCTTATCGAAGGGAGTTCGGAAGGGGGTGGCACGGCAGCAGGCGGGGACGCACTATCTCAGAGTCTCTTTGCAACAGTCATTAGTGTTACAATTAACCTGGACGGGCAACGCGGACACGCTGGAACATCTTTCCAACTGTCACACATACGTTCCGAGACTGAGAACAGTATTGACGGTTTTAGCGTAGACCGACCACCTTTATGGAAGAACGAATGGCGGGGTACGTCCCTAGTCGATAACAGAGTACCCGGGATTGGTGGCATTTAGGAGTAAGTGATGAAGAGTGTTTTAAGTGGATTAACTAAGCAGGCAGCTCCGCGCAAAGCCCTTAACAAGGCTACACTCCCGGACTACCGCTTAGAAAATGAGTACCATGATCCCTACATGGCATGGAAGAATAACCCTTCTCCGGAAAACACAGGCAATTTAGTTAAAGCTGTAAAGCCTGTTATAGATAAAGGTCTTAAATCCTACGGTGGTGGTAGTGACGGAGCTTCACGCATTATGCGAGGCAAAGCCAAGCAAATAGCCATGGATTCCCTGGAATCATACGACCCCAAGCGTGCAAAGTTACAAACACACTTAATGGAGCACTTAAAGGGGCTTCAACGTTACGGAGGTAAGCGCAGAAACGTACTAGCTGTACCGGAACGCGTGCTACTAGACAGGAAGCACCTGGATGAAACCACGCGTGACATGGAAGACTGGTTAGGTCGTGAGCCTTCCGACAAGGAACTTGCAGATAAGACCGGACTTTCCATCAAGCGTATCAAGTACGTACGAAGCTTACGACAACCTACCGCAGAGGGCACAATTGCAGACTGGCAGTCGCAGAATGCTGCTGAAGGACAGACAATGCCCGCGGTACAGCAACAAGAGAATGACGCCTGGGTTAACTTCGTATACCACGACTTAACATCCGTAAAGAATTCACCCTTACCTGTCGTAATGGAGTATACACTGGGGCTTCACGGAAAACCCAAGCTTACGACAGCGCAACTTGCGCAGAAGTTAGGTGTTTCACCCGGACGTGTCGCGCAGTACCGTTCACAGATACAAGCTAAGCTGGATCAGCAAGATGAGCTGAACATGAGGTTTTAATGTTTAATATGCTTTCACTGGACTGGGACAGCTACCACCTGGGGATACTCGGGCGTGGTATTGCTGTGCTTGGTCGTTACAACCTGCAGGATGCACTAGGTGCTTACGGAGGTTTCGTAGGTCTTGCAGAAGCCCTGCGTGAGATTAACGACGGAGAGTTCAGCCAGGTAGCAGACCAACTAGACGCAGAAGCTGCCAGCCAGTCTTCCCTGGGTAGCGCGGGTTCTGCAGGAAGTCTTCCAAGTGCCGCAGCCCCGCGAGAGATTGTTCCCCCGGATATTCATAACACGTTCACACGGTTAATCGACGATTTCACAGTGTGGGCCAAGAAAACCGGTAAAGCAACTGGTCTGATAGCTGATAGAGATAATTCATGGGATGTATGGTTCATACCCAACTGGGACGAGGTTTACGAGTTCCTGGTACAAGGAACAGGAAGTGCGTCAGCAGGTTCGGCGGGTTCAGCAGGATCTGCAGCAGCACCACTTCTTACAGATCCCCTCGACATTCCTAACATTGAATTATCTTTTGACAGGGAAGCGATTAACGAACAGTACCGTGATCTGCATAAAGACGATACCAAAGGCACGACAACAGGTGGTGCAACCGTACTGAAGCAACAAATGGATTACATTGCGACGGCTGAGCGTGCTTACAGACTACGCCACGCCACTAATGTCCGTTGTACGTTACACCACTCTTTGCGCAGAGAAGCACACGGACATGACGTTGGTGTATTCCAACGTGTTATGACGATCATACAAGACACACTAAAAGCAAGCACACCGCCGTTACCGACAGGTACCCAGTTACCAGCAACGGGCGGTCCACTTGGTCAACCCGGAGGCCCTGGCGGTCCCATTGTATAGGAGTAACAGATGACAACTATTGCTGATTATGTTGGTCGTACCGTTGATGTACTCGCATTCGATGGTGTAAAGGGCGAAGGCCAGGGAGAGGCGCTGCTTGCACAGGAACTGTTTGACGATAAGTACTCCGGTCTTGTCTGCACAGGTATCCAGAAGTTAGCGCAGAGGTTCATCCTCGAATTACTTACAGATAAAGGATCTATGACAGGTAAACCTGATAATGGTACAGGTTTAATGCGGGCTTACCGACAGGGCGTAGTACGTTCTGAAATAGACGCGGCACAGGAATGGGCGTTCGCCGTGAACGAAGCATTAGCTAATATGAAAAAGGAAGAGTTGGAGACAGATCCGGAAGACGAGCGGATCGAATCTGTTGAATTACAGAGCGTAGCATTTGCTGCTGGTGTTAAAGCCGCTTACCACGCAAAGTTAATAAGCGTAGCGGGTACATCTCGTCAGGTTATATTACCGCTACCAATTGTTCCTTAAGGGGTTACGGATGGCCATTACAGTACAAAAATTATCAGAGCTCACCGATGCCGAGGTGGAAGCTGCGCATAACGCTATTGTTCAACTGGTTAAAGAAAACAACCCATCCGTTGATGTAAAACGGGGTGTTATCCACGACCTGGTTGTACATATGTCTGCGTTACTAGGTGCAGCTAAGGACAAAGAGATAGAGCGTCTGCGCAGATCCATGAGTATCAAGACGATCTTAGAGGATCCTGCGTTGTCAGATACCGATATCGTCGACGCTGTATTATCTAACTACAGGATTACCAGGGGTGCCAGTGCGGCTGCTACAGGTGATGTAACAATCATTGTTAATAAGCAATCCGCATTAACACTTCCTGCAAACACGTTATTCACTGTGGGTGGTACTACTTTCTCGTTAGCTTCCGGCGGTGTATCCGTAAGAACATCCTCCGCGCAGGTAACTGCAGCGTCAGACAGGGTATTGGAACCAGTACAGAATGGTCTTTATGCTTTCTCAGTTCCCGTAGTTGCTTCTTCAGCAGGTCTTATCGCTGATGTTAAGCGCGGGAATACTGTGATTGTATCACCTACACCATTGCACTTCAGCTCTGCGCACGCCTCCAATGATTTCACGTCAGGAACCAATGCAGAAACAAATGCAGAGCTTATGGTACGGTTCCAAGAGGGTATTGCTGCACAAGCCTGGTCCAATCGCACCAATATCACATCCATGATTAAGAGTAATGCTACGTTCTCAAGCGTATCGGATACTTCGATCATAGGGATGAGTGACGCAGAGATGGTACGTGACCAGCACTCAATCCTTCCCATATCCCTGGGAGGGCGCACAGATATATACGTACGCAGCGCGCAAACTCTTGCAACAACCACGAAACAAATCACCGCTACGTTTGTTGAAGAGATAACCAACTCAACAACAGGAGCATGTGTAGGTGGTAAATGGCAATTTGGATTAGGGCGCACTGAGATCCCCGGTTTCTACGAGGTAACCCGCGCAGCACTTACCACTGCCGCTGCTACAGACACAGGATATGAAGCTGTTAGTATCGTTCGCGACTTTGACTTAGGCGACGATGACTTCATTCCGGATATTAATACAGCGAAAGAAGCCGCTTTCAGTAAGTACCAGACCGCCATAGTGCAGATCCTGGATACAGACACTGATGTTTCTTCCGCAGTAGCAGGTTCAACACAGCAATCTTATGACATTACGTTTTCACATATGCCATTGATTGCTGAACTACAGGACTTTTGTGGAGGGCGTGATGTGCGCAATCCCGCAGGAGACGTACTGGTAAAAGGTGCAATACCTTGTTTCCTGTCACTTAACTTCACAGTGAGGAAGTCCGCAACAGAAGCAGCACCTAATTTAGACGCCATCAGGGAAGCATTGGCGATAGAAGTAAACTCACTCGGGTTTAGCGGGCACTTACATGCCTCGCGCATTTCGGATTTAGTTTTCGGATATCTAAGTAGTACTTCAGCCGTATCGAACATTGATATGTTTGGGCGCATCCTCTCTCCCGAGGGAAGTAATATTTATATCCGTAGTGGAGATGTATTAGAGATACCTAACCGTACTGATGACTTCGTGTCACCCAGAACGGTAGTGTTTATTTTGGAACGCAACGACATTGGAATAACAGTAGAGAATATGTAACCGAATAACACTTTTCTAGGAGGGACGACATGGAAGTCAACCTCACAGAAGTCCGAGACCCTTTACAAGATTTTATTCACACACTGATAGATATAAACGACTGGGTTTTTTACAAGTCCCGCATGGTGGATACCATCCTTGAGAAGGTACCACCATTACCGCGCGCACAAGTAAACGATCTGGTTAAATGCTTCGGAGGGGACTTTGACAGTTCACTTGAATTTGAAGCAACACCTGCCAAGGGGCCTCATGAATGTGGGACTCTGAAAGCAAGTATGAGGGATCCTATTCAGTTTTATCTGGGTAGTTCCCGTACACAGCTGTACATATCACCTGTTATCGAACTTTGGTACCTGGTGAACCGCGGCTTACGAGATAATGCAGTACGAATGGATACCTTTGACAGGATAGGACTCATATTTGAAGACGGACGCCATAGAGGTGTGCGCAATATAATCATGAGCTCGGATCGCATTGATCTGCGCATGTCCGATGAAAAAGAAGATATATTCCCCTTAATCATCACGAGTTAACCATGGCTGAATACACTTACCCATCAAATGACCTAGAGCAGGGTAAAGCACTTCTGCGCACCTTAGGTAGTTTTTGGAGTCTTGTATACGATGGTTCTGCGCAAGTAGATAGTTACCTAAGGGGTCGCGCACTAGTAGAACAACAGTCGCACCTTAATCTCATAGAAGCAGCTGCATGTGCAGGAAGACAAACTATTCCTGTGTTTCATGAAGAGAACTGGCACCTTCTGCGCATTAAGCAATCAGACATGAGCGAGCATACAGGTAACTTGCTGGCTTACGGTGATAGCGCAGAGTATGGGGATGTTAATAACTACGATGAAGCGCAATCAGGTACGTATGCGGTACCTATCCCTTCTGATCTATCAGAAGCTCCGTTTATTATGAATCGTATTACCGATCCGTCCCTTTTGCTTACAGCAGGGGTTGATTACGTAGTATTACCCGAAAGTAACTCCATTGTCTTTAACGAGAACCCGTTCGATAACGAATTGATTGAACAGGGAGAGTTATGGGAAGACGGCGCAGTATCGGATAATGATATCTACCTGTGGGTGTTTAAGGGACAGTTTGATTACAACTATCTCTACGATCACTTTGCGCATGTCTTAGGGATGCGGTTACGTTCTACGGAACCTGCAAAGGATTTACTTAATGCGGTAATGGACGCAGTAGTGGGTGGAACTGCGCAGAAGCAACTCGTGGCCGCAATTTCAGCGATCTCGGGTATCCCTGTTGTTCGGGAAATCAGCGAGACCGTTGTTGATGTTACAAAAGATTCCAGGAACTTGTTGGTCATCACCGATAAACATGTTTATAAATTCAACGCGACCGCTAGCGCGGTAGTATCTATCGGAGATAAAGTTTCTGCCGGGCAAACTCTTGTTAACGAATTCGATGTTCTCGAATTCAACCGTGGTCAGCTTTCCTCCAAGATTTCAGCGATCGCACTTAGTCCAAAATTTTTGTCGACAGGTTTCTACGGGGATTTACAGTTCAACAACAAATCTTCAAACATCGTTGTGACTGAAGGTGCCCCGCCTTTCACCATTACGCCTTCTGCCGTTCCTTCCGCTTTGTCAGAATTTTCGACAGAAGGTTTTACGCAATACGTCAATATTTTTGGGATCCCCGTATTGGCCACCGCAGGTATCTCATACAAGAAATTCCTGCATGCTGCCAACGTCCTCGCTCAGTACCTCGATAACGACGCCAGCGGCGTTGTAGACAACCGCGCCGTTGTAGACGCTATGATCGCGCAGGGAGCCGCTCTGCTGCTCACAGAGGACGCTACAGAGCTTTCTGCCATGGATGACTCTGCATGGATTGCAGCCGGTTACGGAGCCACACAGGCCCTCTACAGCGCTGAGATAAACCCTGCTGATGACTTTGACGTCACACTAGAGAAAACTCTGTATTTAATCAGCCAACATGGGTACGCACAGGCTTACCCAGACGTATTTGGAACTAGTTCAGAATCCAAGCTGGCTAAGTTAATGGATATAGCCCGTGGTGGTGTTTATACCGCAGTGCCTGAGCAGTACCCTGCATCCGCATGGTTTCATCAGTACAACACTGAGTGCGACTATAGTTGCCAGGTCGTAGAGTATTTTTACTGGGTACTGTCATCTATCCTAGGTATTCAGTCAGAAAGACGCAGCGTTATTCGGGATGACTGGGATTTACCTACAAAAGCAGAAGTTAAATCAGAAGATCCCAATACCTACGAACTATTCACAAACACTGTGTATAAGCTTCCAGACCGCGCTCCCGATGGTAATTACACTAGTTACACCAAGATCACTTTCGATGTTGGAGGGTTTCCCGCTGACGTGGAGAAGTTTTTTAATGAAATCCACTCTAGAGGTGTAACTAACGATAAAACATTGGCACATTTGTTAGATACACGTACAAATAAAGTAGGCGAACCATCTGCAGATAACCTACCGACAACGATCAACCCGTTGGAATTTCTGGCGGAAAACGTACTGCGCGGTAATGCATTTGTAGTACGTCTGGTAGCGTCCGCTTTCGGGCCAGGGCATGCAGGTTTGGAACATATACAGTTCCTGAGAAAAATCATCCCCCCGCATACAGCGATGCTGCTTTTAATTGAATTACAAGGACTTAAAGATTCTGTTAGTATGGTGACTGGTGAGGATTTAAGCAGCTTTACAGGCGCTGCTCCACTATCCGACGAAATCAGTGCACCTAATGACACGGATCGAACAAGTATTCGTTTAGTCACCGGTACATGCCAGTAACAGGAAGTTACTATGAAGGATATTCCTAATTACCCCCACGGACGGGTCCAGCTCTACCAAGTGGACTCCAATAACGTTTGGACACCTCAGGCAAACACAACCAATACGGTTCTGTATGACTGGGGGTTTATCGCTGCCAAGGCTATTGGCGAAGGTGATAGTTCTTACCGTGTAAACGCTATGTATATCGAATTCGAGAATGTCGCATCGCCCAGTGACACGGTTTCGGTACCTACTATTGATCGTTCTGAAGGGCTGACGTACTACAACGGCCTCAGTGGTAACCAGGATTTCCTCCGAGTGGAGCTTATTGGTTTACCCAGCATTACGATTGAAGACGGATTTGAAAGCTATTTCACAGAAGGTGAAACAGGTAATCTCTTAACGTTCTTTGCCCAAAGCTCCGGAACAACCGGTGTGCTAGGGAATGCAACGTTTGGTTCTGCTAATAACAGCAAGATTTTCGGGGCAGCGCTCGTCGCGGCTCCCGTATGGGCCGACCGTACACAGGATGTGGTCTTTAGCCGAAGCTACTTTGCTACTTCGGACCAGACTTTGAAACAAGCATCTTCTCAAGTAGGTATTACCTGGGAAGTGCCGTTTACATAAAAAAAA
>CETC01003893.1_pt1 | contig 13675 bp, 5 predicted proteins | sample 326911 | NCBI WGS metagenome assembly CETC01 (sample SAMEA2622694, study PRJEB7988) | marine metagenome | isolation source: saline water (ENVO:00002010), including | reverse complement strand
AATTATCCAGATGCGAGTTATTTTAAAGCTGACGGTAAAGATGTAGACTTAACTATTGGTTCTCCAACCTTTGGTCAAGTTATACCAAATGGTAAAGTATATTATTGGCATGAAGACGCAAGTAACACTTCGCAAGCAGGTGGTTGGACGGTACCAATAAGTGGTGCAGAGAGTTTAACAGCTGGACAAACATGGCATTCTCTACAAGTTCCAACAGGCGCAACAAATAGTTATGTTAATCCAGATAAAGTATATAACTACTTTGCAGGAACAACACCATCTGGATATGGCGTCAATATATCCGCGGTTTTACAACCAGCTACAGAAACGTCTACAGGTCATACACAGACAAGTATAAACGAAAATTTATTTATAGACTGTACTGGTGCGTTAAATGGTGAGCAAAAAATATTACAAACATTAGATATTGATATGGTGGTTGGAGACTGGTACTGTGTTGATATACCTTATTCAGGAACAGCTCAAGGTGTTAACGGTGGTTTACCACAAATAAGAGTACAAGGTGTTTTAGATACAGGTTTGGCATCAGGACTACATGAATGGGATTCTGGATACCCATCACAACATTTAGGAGTGACAGGAGGCTCTGCAAATAGAAGAGATATAATATGTGCTACATATGAACCAGATTTAGATACAGCAAGTAATACTAATAACCTTATAATAAGAGAAAATTATAGCTCGCCAGGACAAAAAATTTATAGAGCTGTGTTTAAATTAGATGCTAATAGTAAAGTTAATACAAACGGAACGTTAAATACTTTAGAAATCGTGTTTAAGGATTTTAAAGGAACAGTAAACTCTATTTGGTTTAATAATATAAGCACTACGCCTACAGCTGGTAATGCATCGAATTGGCCAATACCAGGGCATAGATGGACTGGTAATGCTGGTACTAGTCTTAACGATTATCAGCATTCTTTTTCTCACCCTAAAGTTTATTATTTAGATGGTCAATATAATTGGAATATTACCAATAATAATAGTTTCATGTGGAACTCGCAACCCGTGGGTTCGAATTTTACTGTTACACAAAACTTTAATCACGCTAACAACGCATTAGACCCACCACAAGTTACAGTTGATGGATGGGAGTTAAACTTCCAGGTTACAGAAGCTAAACATCATATAACTGGTAATACGTTACCTATAAATGGTAGTTTAGGTCTTCAGATTTATAATGATATAGGTGATTTTGCTGCAGGAGAAAAAGCAGGTGTTATAGTAGAAGGAATACAAGATATAGGTACCTACGCTATAGAGTTTAATATGGACAACAATCCAAGTAGTTGGAACGCTTTTATTAACACAGGAAGTGGAAACACTCCATACTCAATGGCTACCTTTAGCGCGCCGACAGGTGCTGCTACGACAGCTGCTAATCCTCATGATAAAATATACTTCCATCCATTAAATTCTAATTTCACAGGCGGTATTAAAAATATTTATTTAAAAAATTTAACTAACTTTTTTAGTGGTGGCGCTGTATATGCTTGGAGTTTCAGCGGTTTTGATACTTTAACACAAAACTTCATAACTTGGGATAATACTACTAATCCTAATAACCCTAGTATATTATTTAATGACGCTCCATATGTAGATATAAGCGGTGGTGGTCCAATTCAGTTACATCAAGATATACCACAAATCTTAAATTTAGGTGAGACATATCTAGTAAGTTTTGATTATAATATTACCGCAGATAGTGTGTTAGGTATTTATTACTTTAATAGTTTAGGTCAAGGTTTTAGAATTACAGATATAGTTGGTACAGGTACGAGCCAAAATTTTAATACTGAGGTGGAAATAGGTATTCCTGATAATCCGCAAGTTTCAAGTGAACTTACAAACACTTTTGTTGTTTTTGTAGACGAACCTCTTAGTTCGGGTCAAACAATGAGTGGAACAATAGATAATTTTGTTTTACAACAAATTATACATTTTAACCCACAAACGGTTTCTTATAGTGAAAGCGTTAGAGGTTGGGTGAGTTTTAAATCGTTTATACCTGAAAGCGGCGAAAGTATGTCTAAAAGATACTATACTATAGATAGTGGTCAACTATGGGAACACCATGTAGAGGTTTTTGATTCGACGTCAGGTTTAGAAACTAATAGAAACACCTTTTATGGTATCTCTTATGAATCTAATATTACAGCATTATTAAACCAGCTACCATCTGTTATAAAAACATTCCATACTATAAACTACGAAGGATCTCAATCTAAAATAAATGAATTCGAAACAGACTCGGTCACAGGATTAAGCACTATTAGAGATTATAATTTTGAATCTAAAAACGGTTGGGAAGTTGAGATTTTAAGAACAGATAAAGAGGAAGGTAATATAAATGAATTTATAGAAAAAGAAGGTAAGTGGTTTAATTATGTTAGAGGTAGAAATGTTAACTTAGACACGCCAGACACTTCTGAGTTTAGTTTTCAAGGTTTAGGTACGGCTATAAATGTAGATACAAGTACTAGAAATTAATAACGTTACATGATAAAAAGATATTAAAATATGATAAAGTATATTACATCGGTTCAATTAGACACGTCGGACTTAGCAAATCAAGCTACTTCTAGAACGATGTATGTTTTAGGAGATGTTGGCTCGGAGTTTACAGCGCAAGTTGTTCAAGCGGCAACTAGTTCTAGTGTTTTAGAAAAATATTATAATTTTGAAACAAAAGAGTTTGTAACAGGTTTTGTACCCCAATGTGTTTTAAAAAATGTGTTATCTTCGCAAAGAACTAATATTGTTATTAATTTTCCAGCAGGTGGTAATACTACTTATAATATTATTTTAAGAACAAATCCTGGTGGAGAAACAGAGTTTTCAGAAAATTTAACTTCTGGTGGTAAACATATTGTTAACAAGCAATTAACGCAGACTGATAATACAATTGTTACGTTTGCCTTACAAACAACTAATACAAATACTTATACAGCTAGTCCACCAGCAGCTAATATACCATCTACAGGTAATCCATCTGTAGCTTCTAATATAACAGTAGATATAGATTGGACACTAAATAATAACGAAACAGATGCGAATGGGTTTGGACTTGTATTAGATAGCGATGTTATGGACGTTAATAACACACAAAACTATAACTGGGATCAAGCTTGGTATTTTTCTACAACAGACACGGTAAATGGAAAAGTTAATAACTCGACACAGGTTGAAATAGATGATATAACAGATATTGGAGAAGGTATGATCATAACTGCTGGTACTGGCTTGTCTGGAACTCCATTAATAAAGTATATAGAACCTAGCAAAGCAGGAGGTGGTACATTATATTTATCAACAGCTCAAAGTTTTGACGATGGCGTGACTTTAACTTTTAAAGCTAAAGGTAGAGCCGCGATTAATAATGCTATAGGTGCTGATATTATATTTAATCCTTTAACTTTAACACAAGCAGAACTAACTAAAACCGTTAGAACAGATGCTAACAGTACGACTATAGATTTAAACGGTACTTACGGTGTAGCAAAAGGAGCAACTATTTCCGGTTCTGATATTGTTAATACGTCTACTAACGCGATTCAAAGTGTTAGTGCTAGTTCTTCTGCTGGATCTATAGTAATGCAAGTGGCACAAGTTATAACCCAAAACGCTATAATATACTTTAATGGGTGTACTAATCAAATGACTTTAACAGGAAATAATACTATAAAAAAATATCCTAGCAGCAACAGAATTATATATTTAGATATAGATCTATTTATAGATCCAGGTGTAGGTTCATAATAAAAATAAAAATATGATAATACAAGTTTTTAATAATTCAAGAGTAAGAAACATATCGGTACAAGTAGGTGATTTAGCTTATTGTTTACCGCCACCTACCCCTATATCTACAGGTGCAAGTAACGAATATCATATTAATAACGAAACACCGTTATTAGTTGGTCCTATAAGTGGTGTAACTAATACTAATATAGTTATTGATGACGGTGATATAGTTAACACACCAAATACTGGTGATTTTATAATGTTTTCAAAAAACAAAATAGTAAATAACAATGGTATGAAAGGTTATTACGCAGAGGTTAAATTAAAAAACGAAGCCACAGAAAAAATAGAGTTATTTGCTTTAAGTTCGGAAATAGCTGAAAGTAGTAAATAAACACCAAAAACTGTAACTATATTAATACAGAATAAATTAAATTAAATTAAATCATGAAAAATAAAGTAACCTTTAGATCATTTAAAGAAGGTGATTATGAAATGTGTTGTGAATGGTGGGATTGGTGGTGGCAGGGAGAAATACCTGTTAAAAAAGAATTACTACCATGCGAAAGTACTAGTTTTATAATAGAAAGCAATAATATACCTGTAGCTGCTGGATTTTTATATAAATTTGAAAATCCTTTAGTTGGCTACGGGCCAACATGGGTTGTATCAAACCCAAATTACAAAAAAAAAGATAGAAGGCAGATGTTAGAACTTCTAATAACTTGCATAGAAAAAGAAGCAAAAGAAATCTATGGTATGGTGCAGTTGTTCACTGTATGCGGAAATAGATTCATGCAACAAATACATAAAAAATTAGACTGGTGTATGCATCCAGCAGCCTATGAGGCTTTTAAATACTTATAAACTATGGGAAAAAAGAAACAAAGAGCGTTAGAAAGAGAGATGATGGGAGCCACTAAAGAACAAATGGCTAGGTACCTTGAAGAGCAAAAAATACAACGTGGTATATTAGACGAGCAAAAACGAAAATATAGAGAATTTACTTTTGAAAATCCTTTTGCTGATGTAGAAAACTTTTATGAAGATTTAGAGGTTGGTACAGAAGCAGCTGAGTTTCAAATGGAGCAAGCAGCTCAACAAAGAGCTAATATCATGCAGGGTCTTCGAGGAGCAGCTGGTAGTAGTGGTATAGCTGGTTTAGCTCAAGCTTTAGCAAACCAAGGTCAACTACAAGCTAGACAAGTTAGTATAGATATATCTGAACAAGAAAGACAAAACACGTTATTACAAGCACAAGGAGCAGCACAAGCTGATATGTTACAAAGACAAGGTGCAGCGGCAGTTCAGTCTGCGGAATTTGGTAGAGAAGCTACTTTATTAGCTGCAGAATACAATATGATGGCTGGTGCTAACGAGGGTGTGCAAGCAGCTTATGCTAATCAAATGGCTGCTTTTGGTGCTAGGGCGCAAATGAACGCTGCTAGATCTCAAATGTGGGGAGGTATATTAGGTGGAGTTGCTGGTGGATTTATGATGGGTGGTATGGGTAACTTAGGTAAAGGCGTTGGATTTTTTGGATAACAGTAAATATAGATAAAATATAAAATTATGGCAAAAGGAATTAATTTATTTCAAGGAGCAGATCCGACTATAGCGACTGCAGCATATAGAGCTGGTAAAGGTAACGTACCAAAAGATCTTAGTAAAACTTTTAGTGGAATAGCTACTAGCTATAGTAAAATGTTAGCAGAGTTTGGTAAACAAGGCGCTGCTATAGGTCAACAAGTTGGAAAACTTTTAGTACCTTTAGTAGGGCAAGCTGTAGAGATAGTTCAAAATGAAATGGCATCTCCAAATATGAAAGGAGCTGATGATGTAGGACAAGAAGTTATAGATCACACTTTTAATGGTTATATTGATCCTGTTACAGGTGACAAAGTAGAAGGTTTAGTACCACAATGGAAGGAATCTAGAAAACAAATGTGGGCTATGAGAAAAGAATATGGTAAAGACTCTGAAGAGTATCGAAACGCTAGAACTAAATACAAAACTCTTAAAAAAGAATCTTTTAGATATTTAGACGCTATTAGGTCAAAAAAATTATTTGAAGTAGGCAAAACAGGTCAAGGCAATATAAATCAACAAGCTTTAGCTAACATGCCAGATGGTGTTATGAAAACTGTATTTCAAATGAGTTTTCAGAATAGTGGTAAAAAAATAAAAGCCGGAGAAAATGTACATAAAAATTTAGTAGGCATATATACTGCTCCAATTGTAGGAGAAGATAACGAAATAAAATTAGCTTTATTTAAAGATGGTAAAGCTATAAGTGGTATAGATTCTCAATATAACATACAATATACTGATAAAAGTGATATTGAAGGGATGAAACAGGGTTTAAACATAGATCAATACTATGATGCAGAACATGTACAAGATCCTGATAAGAAAGTGTTTGGAATTACAGATCCGGATTGGCCCGGTAGAAGCCATGAAAAAATAATACCAAAATCAATTTTTATTAAAGACGGTAAAAAATATTTTTTGTGGGGAACAGCAGGCAAGTGGGTTAACCCAGAAACATGGGGAGGCCTTGTAGATGGACAAGGATATGTAGAAGCAAAAGAAATTCTTGATGATAAAAAATGGGGTAAAACTACTGAAGAAGGATGGTATAAACATGACCCATCATCCGTTGGTGAAGAGATCAAAATAACTGCTAATGAGTTTTTACAGCTTAGAGAATATACCGGTGAATTAATGAAGGCTAAAACGCCAGATAAAAAAAATACGATTATAATTCAACGAGAACTTGAAATTTTAGGTTATGATATTGGTCCTGATCGCGCTGACGCTCGTTGGGGTAAAAACACTCAAGCTGCTTGGGATCTTTTTAAAAAAGATTTAGCAACTAATGAAAAATTTAAAGCCGCATCAACTGAACAAAGAACTAGTTTTAACGTTGATTTAGATGATATATCTACTATGTTACCTTACGAAAGAACAGAAACTAGAAACGTGTTTGAGGCTGCTAGAAACGATGTTGCTAAAAACGCAGCAAAAGGAGGTGTGTTCGATAAAGATAATCTTAAAAACGGATTATTAAAATCATTAAAAACACCAGCAGATATAGTGGATTTATCAAACGCTAGAGTAGGTTCTTTATCTCAAACATTTTCACAATATATGAATAGTATAAACGAGGGCACAGCGATGCTTTTCTTTAAATCAAACCCTCACGTTGTTAAGTACCTTCAAGATATTGATGGAGGAGGTTTAACTATGAGTGATGTTAGTTTTGAACCAGGTTCAGCAGGTTATAACAATTTTCAAAATGCTATTAAAGAAGCCCAAAACGATCCAAACGCTTTAGTTGATTGGTATGTTGATCATCTAGAAACAGATGTACATGACAAACATTTTAAACAAAAAGGCTCTTCAAGTGATAGTGGAGACGAAAAAACCACTTATCAAATGCCAGTAGCCGGTGGTAATCCGATGCATGTAGATAAATCGTTGATTGACCCCCAGGTTAAATTAATGAACGAAGATCCAGAAAATATACCACAACAAACTGGTTGGAACGGCGTAGATTGGAAAAAAGTAAACGGAGAATACAAAGTGTGGGATTTACTTGATAATAACAAAATGGGTTGGAAACCTATAACTAAAGAACAGTTAAGATTAAATCTTGAATTTGCACCAAGAGTTGGTTATAAAATAACAAAACCAGCGGATATAAAATAAATTTAATATGTCAGATATAAACGAGTTATATAATATTTTAACTTCACCCGAAAATAAAGACAACTATTTTACTAGTGTGCCATCTATAGACGACTTTAAAGTAGCAATGGAAGGTGAAGACTATCAAAACAAAATACATAGTATTGTTGTGAATGATAATATTTATCCAGATATGGATAAAAAAGCATTTAGACAAAGTTTTGTTTATGATCCTATTAAAGTAACGCAAAACCCTGATAATGTTATTAATTATTTATTTAGAACAACGGAAACACCAACTGAGCACACAGAGGGTGGTAAAACTTGGAGAAAAATACAAACACAAACTGGCGAAGCTTGGCATTATAAAGTACCATTAGGTGATTTTGAGTTTAATTTCGAAATGGATGGTTCTAGATGGAGGAATGTTAGTAAAGAAAAAGCAAAAGAACTTAATAGTAAAACGGAAAAACAAGTTAAAACTGTTGTTAATAAAGATTTTTTTGATAAAAATCCTAAAGAAGCAATCAAAGAACTACAAACTAATTATAAAAATGTTTTTGATTTTGAATTAACGAAAACAGGTACGGTTGAGAAAGGAGATAGACTATCAGGTATTAAAATGTCTACATTAGATGGTAAAAATACAAAAACAATACCGTTTGATATTGACGCATTAAAAAAAGGATTAGAACTTACAGAACAAGCCTTAATGAACGGCGACCATTCTGCACATTGGGGAACCCTTATGTCACGAGAAGAAGCAAGAAATACTGATGTATATAAGAAAAAAGCTAAATTAATAGAAGATAAATATAATGAAGCTTATAATGGTATAATAGACTTTGTAAACACATACTCTACAAATGAAGATAATTTAAAAATAATAAGTAATCAAAAACGAAACATAGAGGCTTATAATAAATATAAAGAGTTTACAAAAAAAGACGAAGATGAAATAAGAAAAAATTTTTCTATAGAAAACCAACCAGACTTGTTTAAAAGAACGTTAAAATATATAACTAAAACTGGCGCGGGCGTTTATGATGAACCTTATAAAAAAGAATTAAAACAAGCTGCGAAAAATTTACCTCAAAATGCTACTAAAGAAGAAATTGAAAAAGAAGCTAGAAGAATAATTATAAATAACGCGATAAACAAACAACAAAGAATTAATACAGAAAAGTTTTTATATAAAGCAGAAAAAAATAAACTTTCACTAGAACAAACGGCTCCATTCACTAATATTGAGTATGGTGAAGATCAAGATTTTTTAAAAGAAATAATAGAAGCTGGTGGTAAAGCTAGTAAAAATGAGTTTGTTATAAAAACCGAAATATTAGGTCAAAAAAATAACGAAATAGAAGAACTAGGTTTTAAAACTTGGCAAAATTTAGCTAACAATTTAAATAATTTAGAATATAATTTTGATAACGAAATACAAGAGGGTGAACAAATTGTTACGTTAACTGATGGTAGAGAAGTACCAAAAAGACTTCTTGATGAATATAACGATGGTAGATTAAAGTTTGCACCTCATCTTAGTGAGATTATTAGATTACAAAACGATATAATAGACAGTGTACCGGAGTTTGAACAAGATATTTTACATTTAGATTTTTTAAAAAGACAATATACTAATAATTTTATACCAAAAACTATATTAGGTTTTCGAGATTTATTTCTTAATGTCCCTACAACTAGTGCTTTATTTAGTGACTTTGGAACTCCAAATATAGATGAATATCAAATATATGTAGAAAAGAAAAGAGAACTAGACAAAGAAAGACAACTTCTAACTAAACCTATGGAGTTTAATGAAGCTTTTGATAGTTTTTATAATTTTGGTAGATTTATGTCTAATGAGTTTTCAACTCAAATATCTGTGCTTTCAACATTAGCCGTTCCTTATTTAGGATGGGGAACACTGTTAACTTCCTCATATGGTGAACAGTATTTTAATATGACTGAAAAAGAAATACTTGAAGATATAGATTACTCTGCTTGGCGAAAAATGTATACTAGTGCTGGTTACGCAGTGCCAGAGTTTTTATTTGAATACGCTACTACGATACCTTTATTGAGAGGTGCTGGTCTTGCTTTAAAAGGCGTTTTTGGTGCTGGTGTTAGAAATGTGACCAAACAAGGTGTGCAAGAAGGTATAAAAGCTAGTTTTCCTGAGTTTGTAAAAGGATCTGTTTTAGGTTCTCTTGGTGAAGGTGGTACTACGATAACACAAAACTTAATTACAGGTAAACCTTGGCATGAAAACGTAGATCACTCATTGTTTTCTGGTTTAATGTTTGAATCTACCCTCGCTTCTGTACCTATGGTTACTGGTGCTGCTTTAAACTCTATTAGTGATTACGAATCTACACAAGAATTTAGAGATAATTTGATAGAAATATCAAAATTAGAAAGCAAAAATAAAAGTCTTAATAATAGAAAATGGTTAATAAAGAATAATAAAAACAAAAAAATAGATGCTTCGGTTATTGAAAAAATAAATCAAGATATAAGTAACAACACAGATATAGTAAACGAACTTAGTAAACAAAACGAAACTATTTTAAAAAACCAAAAAGAGTCTATAATGGGTAGATGGCTTGGTTGGGGTAAAAGTAATAAAAACGGTGTTAGTGGTAACGCTTGGAGTCAATTTTTTAAAATAACAACTGAACAAGAAAAAATTAGAATACAAGCAGAAAAAATAATTAATAACGGTAGTTTATTAGAAATAGACAAACAAAAACAACTAGCTGTTTTAAAATCGTATTTTGATATACTTCAAGATGGTAGAAATCGTGCTAGAACAGAAAATCTATCTGAGTTTCAATCTTGGTTAGCAAGTGAAAAGCTTAAGTTAAAAAAAGGTGAAAGCGGTGAACTATCAGAATTTAGAGATTTAGCTAAACAAAACCTAAAAAGAGGTGCTTCTGAAGAAGATATAGAACAAGAGGTTAGGTTAATATGGAATACTACTAAAATCAACGAAAACTTAAAGAAAGCTAAAAAGAATCAATTAAACAAACATTTAGTCCCTTATCAAACAATAGATGAGGCTGTTGAAAAAATAAAAGAATTTGAAACTAACGAAAGTTTTACAGAGAAAAATAAAGCTGATTTAATTGAACAAGTGTTAAATGGTTCTCATGGGTTTGATGGTCCTAATAACAAATCTTACATGATTGTAGAAAGCATGGCTAGAGATGGTAGATTAGAAATAAAAACGCATGAATTAAGTCATAGGGTTTTTTCAAATATTAATATCACAGAAGGGGAAGCTTTTAAAGAGTTGGCAGATTTAGTATTAGATTGGGCGGCAAAAAACGATAAGGCTACTTACGCTAAACTTCTTAGACAAGTAGAAAGACATGACGCGGGGTCTTTAAAAGGACAATTTAAATCTAATGAAGTTATAGCTGTTTTTTTAGAAGAAGCTGCTGGGGGAAAAATTAAAATGAAGCATTCTGATGGAGGAATTTTTGGAATGTTTGCTTGGGGTGTTAGTAAAAAAATGAAAGATGATTATGGGATAGACATAGATTTAGCTGGTGAGTCTGATGCTATAAAAATGTTGGTTGGTTTAGGTAAAAAACTTAAAGCAGGTAAAATAACTTTATCAGATATCCAAACAGAATTAAGTAAAAACGAAATAATAAAAAAAGCACAAGAAAGATCTAAAGAGATACTAAGTAAGAAGTTCGGTAAAGGAGAGAGTATTAACATGTCTCAAGTTTATCAAGAAGTTGAAGCCATGTATAGTGATGACATTTGGGCTGATCCGCGAAGAAAAAAAGATACTGCTCTTTTGATGGCTTATAATCTTTTGCCTGAAGCTATAAGACGTATGGCTAATATTAAGTTAGACGAACAAACAAAGTTAGATATAGCTACTGATTTTGTTGTAGATGAAAATAGAGGTTTGTTTAGTACTATAATGAAATTTGATAAAAACAAGAATGATAGTATTATGGGGTATTTAAATAGTTTTATTTCTACTCCAAAAGGTAGATTTAAATTACTAGACCTTAGGTTAGTAGAATTTTACGAAAAAGATCCAAGATATAACGAAATAATACAATCTATAACAGAAGAAACGGTAGCAAAAAAAGTTGCTAAAAAACAAGTTAAAGATGATACAGGGAAAATAGATGAAAAGATTGATACTAAACCTACTAAAGTTGATGTTCTTAAGTTTGAAAAAGTATCTAAAGTTATTAACGCATTAACCAAACTTGTTTCTCCATATATTTCTAAAAGGTTTAAAGCCGGTGAAAGAATTACGTTTAAAGACATTTTTGATAGCTTTACTGGTAAAATAGGAGCAAAGATATTTAATGTACCAAGTGATAAAATTACTGATCCAAAGAAAAACTTAACTTATGCTAAAAAAATAATTAACGGTATTCCTGAATCTTCTGAAGCAGGTAATATACAAAATTTTTATGCCACTGGAGATGAAATGAGAAAGTTAATAAGAATACTACCTAAAGAAAACGTTAGTAGTGAAACTGCTGATATAAATCAGCTTGGTGAAAATATAGATGTTTCAAGAGATGTGTTAGGTAAAAGTTTAGGTCTAAATAATAGAATGTTAAATTATTTTTATAATAAAACTAATAAAAGATCAAAAGGCTTATCATCACAACCTTATATATGGGAATTAAAACCGGAGTTTATAAGCCCAACTAGTGAAACTATAGAAAAAGCTAAAAGAGATATAGGTATAACACCACGTGGAGAGTTAAATATTTATAATAGGGATATAGGGCAGTTGTTAAAAGGGATAGCTAAATTTCAATCGCAACAAACAAGCATATCTCTTGCCCAAAGAAAACTAGATGATATAAAAAAGAAAACCCCTAAAGAAGAAACAAAAACAATAAACCAACAAATAGCAGACTTAACAACGGTTCAAAGTGAAGTAGCTTTTAGCAAAAGAGTTGAAAATATTTTAGGTGATTTTAATTTACTTAAAAAAGATAAGCGTGGTGAGTATGTTCATTATTACGAAATAAAAGCAGGTCCAAAAGACAATAGATACGTTCATGCTAATAGATATTTAGAAGACATAAAAGAACTACACGAGTTTTTTGGTCCGGGTTTTTTAAACGCTAACGAACTTATAAACGGATTAAGAGGTATTCCTAAAGACATAAAAGAATATATAAGAGCAGAACTTAAAAAGTTTGATTTTAATGAAGGAACAAGAGGAAAATTTCCAAAAAGAGATTTCAATAAATATATAAAAAGTAAATCAAACGGAAAAGGACCTCTAACTGTAGAACATATTGAAAAAGCGGGTAAAAAAGCTATAGATGAGTATAACAAACAAGCTGAGATAAACTTTGATCACATGTGGAATAAAATTAGTGAGGCTGTTCGTAAAAAACCTACATTAGCTGTTCCTATATTAATTTTTTTAAGTAACGCTGTAAACTCTAAAACACATCCACATAGAGCTGGCGCTATATTTACTCATTATGATAAGACAATTAAAGGCAAGGTTTATCTTGAACACGCTTTACAAAACGTGAATGCTATGGAGTTTTTGATGAGAAAAGCTTTAGATCCTAAGGTTAATTTTAAAGAAGAGTTGAAATCGTTAAAAGAAAATTATAAATTAATTGGCGTAAGCACTAAAGATAATTCAAAATTAGATAAAGGTTCTTATATAGACGAAAACGGAAAAGTTGTTTCTTTTAAAAACGGCATGGGTAAAGGCTGGGATGTATATAATGATAAATGGTGGCAAAGATATTTTAACGATATAATAGGTGGTTTAGAAGGTGGAATTAACCCTAATAATTTTATATCTGTTGAGACAGGTGTAACAATGGCAAAAGAATTTAATATAAATTCAGATGGTAAACCCGCTATAACTAAAATTAATTATAGTAAAAATAAAACTTTAAACGATGCTATAGTTGAAAGTAGAAAAATAAAGGAGAGTAAAGGTATTACAGTATTAGATTTTGATGACACTTTAGCCACAACAAAGTCTTTAGTTAAATACACAACACCAGACGGAACAACAGGAACGTTAAACGCTGAAGAGTATGCTAAAAACTATCAAGATTTATTAGAATTAGGATATAAATTTGATTTTTCAGAATTCAATAAAGTTGTTGATGCTAAATTAGCACCGCTATTCAACAAAGCGTTAAAATTACAAAAAAAGTTTGGTCCTGAAAATATGTTTGTGTTAACAGCTAGA
>CETC01067652.1_pt1 | contig 13679 bp, 3 predicted proteins | sample 326911 | NCBI WGS metagenome assembly CETC01 (sample SAMEA2622694, study PRJEB7988) | marine metagenome | isolation source: saline water (ENVO:00002010), including | reverse complement strand
CTCGGCCCTTGCGGCCCTTGCCCTTGCCGCCCTTGGCAGCCTTGGCAGCCTTGGCACCCTTGGAACCCTTGGCACCAACAGTCTTGCCTCGTGAGGCCATGGCCTTGCCGCCTCCGCCGCCAGTCGATTCAGATCCAAGCCCGGTCGCTGCCGTGCTTCCTCCAGTGTAGTCAGGCATCAGTAGCCTCCCTTGTCAAGTGGCCTCCGGAGCATGCCTTCAGCACTGTCGCTCTGGTTCATGGCCTTTGCAGTCTTGTCCCTGACAGGCACGTTGCCTGCCTTGAGGGACTGTTCGTACTTCCGCCGACCTTCGGGGGTGTACTCGAAATGTGTGATCTTCCCACTCGATGGATTCATGCTGGCTGGCATGGCTGCCCTTTCACTTGAGCCAATCCGGGACATCGCTGGCGGCGGGAACGTCCCGCTCAACACCAGCCTCACGAAGTTCTTTGTCACGACGGGCCCGCATCTTGGACAGGCCGCGTGCATCAAGATACCTGTAGTTGGTCTTGGCATCAGTCCGGGCGATGTGCCCCTGAATGACACGGCTTCGGAAATCCTCCGACTTCTTGGCGTGGATGTAGAAGTCACCCACCACTGCATCGACCATGTCACGAAGGCGAAGCCCCCACACCTTGCCGAGATCCTCAAGGTAGGTGGCGAGGTCGTCGGATATCTTGACCTCTCTGGTTGGTGCTCGCTTCGGCCTACCCACCTTGGTCAATCTCCCGCTGGACCTCCCTGACTGTCATCGCTGTGTCACGCTGAGCCTCCCGAATGATACCCATCCAGTACAACTTCTCTGCTTCGATTTCCTTCTTCGTGGCACCGTCAGCCTTCATCGCCGTGATGCTTTCCTTCATCTCTTTCCGGTAATCCTTGACCTCCTTGAATCCCGGAGATCCTGCCAACTCTGCCTCGGCTCCAGCGAACAGTTCATCGGCTCGCTCGAACCTACCCATTTCGTCCGCCTCCTTGATGTCAGCATCTGCTGCTCTGGCTATGTCACGATACCTATAGAACTCTCGGGTGTCGTGCATTGGGTTCGGCGTGTTCGTGAAGAACGGCCTGACACCGGGGATGTCCTTGAGTCTCCACTCTTCGGCTTCGTCGGGGAAGTTCTCCCTTATCCATCGGGCTTGGAGTTGCTCGCCGACGCGGTCAATAGTTCGCCACGCGCCACTGAACGCATCGCCCAGCATGTAGGTGATCCACTCGGGCTGGTAGTCTATGAGCCCGGCCCTGATGTCGTCGCCGCCCGTCATGCGGTTCGCAAACTGAACCATGTCAGCCGCCCATTCATCCCCCACCCACTTTGGCTCTCGCCCCATCTCCGACCTGACAGGAGACGGGTCGGTGGGGAATGGCTCGTTGTAAATCCGGTTGCCCAGCCAATCCCTGTTGGTGCTCAGGCTGATGAACGGATCGATGAGGTCAGGAGCAAGCGTCCGCCCGATCCCTGAGCCAAGGGTCCTTGGGTCTTCCGGTGAAATGACATCGCCACCGAAGGGGTTGAGGTTGGAGTACGTCGCTGTCAGGGTTGCAACCGCAGCCTCCGACATCGACTCCTTCCCTTTGAGCCACCTGACAAGGCGACGGCCAGCAACGTATGGGATGGCCAAGCCGTATGCAATCGGAACCTTGGCGTAGACAGTGTTGCCTTCCTCGTCTTGCACCTTGAACATCGCATTGCCATCCTTCTCCCAGTCCTGTATCTCCTCCCAATCCGGAACACCATTCCCGTCCTTGTCCTCGTCATCGTCGTTCCAGAGTTCCGACACGACGCCCATGGAGAAGTAGGCCCCGAACACCGCAGCCCCTGAGGGAGACTTCAAGAGCCTAAGCGTCTTGGTGCTGCCCTGCACCGAGGCGTTGGCAAATGCGTACATCGCGTTGATCCCACGCCCTGCTGTGCCGACGCGACTGAAGTCCACAGTCAGGTCACGTGTTATCTCAATTGCCTTCTCGGGGTCAATGCCCTTTGCGACGAGGCTGCGGAATGTGGTGAACCTAATGCCATCATCGAGCGTGGTGTTGACATGCTGCCAAATATCCACCAGCCCCCTGACAGGAAGCGTTACGGCACGGATCGCCTTGCCTGCCAACTGCCTCTTGGTTGCCATTGCCACGGGTGTTGCCTTGGAGATCGCGCGCCGAATCGCCCTGCGTGACACCTCTGGATCTTGAATGTCAAAGAACTGTTGCCGTCCACCAAGAAGGCGGTACTGGGCCAACTGCCTCTTTGCCTTGCTGGTTCCAAGACCAAGACCCAGAAGGGCCCAGCTCGGCGCGATCCCAGCCGTTGCCCCCATCATGATTCGTAGGCGTTCGACTACTGACAACTTCCGGATCTTCCCGCCTTCCATTCGTGCCAGATGGCGTGGGTCACCAGCGATGGTTGCCCCCGCAGTCTGAAAATCCCTGACAGGGTTGCGGACACTGAAGTCGGGGTTGCCGAACTGTGTCGAGAAGAATCTCTTCATCGAGGTGTAACTGCTGGCAACCCCAAGGAGAGTTCGGGCTACTGAGTTCATGGATTTGTTTGACTGCCGGATTGCCTCAGCAAGCCTTGGGTTCTTGATCCGGAGGAACACATCTTCCCCTGCAACCTTGACCCTGAGCAGGGTCTTGTCCCCTCTAATCGCATCCATGTCAGGCACGCGGCGATCCTTCCCGTTTCGCCTTACCGTTTTCATTGGAGGAGAATCGTATATCTCGAACAGGCCATCGTCATCCACCTTGTCTGCAAGGCCAAGCAACCTTTGCAATGCGACGTTCTGCTCAGACTTGCGGATGATCCTGAACCGCTGGTCAGCCATCGCAGCAATGCGATCAGCAAAGAACTTCTCGTTGCCCTTCAGAGAATCCGTGTCACGGCCAGTACGTTGCTTGAGGATGTGCGGCGGAACAATGAACTGTTCGCCGGCCTCGTTCGCCTTGTCGGTCTGATCGTCGAACGCATCCCAGAACGGCACATAGTTGGGGTACTCGGTGATCATGTCGTTGTATTCATCTTGCCCAATCAGTCCGGTGCGAAGCATCAGCCGGAGGTTTTTCTTGCCGATGCTAACAAGCCTTTTCCGGTAGGCTTCAATTTCCCTGAAGTTCGGATGGCTCTGCATCTTGGCGATAATCTTGTTTGCCTCAGCGTCAGACAAGCCAGAGTCAATGGGCCTCGCGGCTGTGCCTGACATGCCCGTCGTCCTCATCATGGCATTGACATCGAGCGCGTGGCGTGCGGCAGCGTACTCACCGAACTCTGCGAGGCTGACGCCAGCCTTCGTGACGCCGGTGATCAGTGTGCCAATCACTCTCTTGTGGAACAGTTCTGACTTGATGGCCACTCGGCCCGGCATGTTTCGGAGCCTGTTCAGGGCATCCGATTCCATCTCGATACCTTCATACGCTTCAGCGATGTCACGCTGGAGGTAGTCCAGTTCAATAAACCTGTCCTGAAGGGCGGTGCGGAACCTCTTGCTCTTCCACTTGAGTTGTTTGCTTGACGGCACAGACAGTGCGGGGTCTGGTGTCGGACCAACAGGCATTCGGCGGGAGAACTCTGGCAGCACCGGAGTCTGGGCCGCTTCTTCGGCTGACACAGATACTTCCCTGACATTGATAGCAAGGCCGTCTTCTGATTGGGGCATTACTTCATAAACGATCCCCGGCATCAGAGTCACCTCTCCTTCGCCCGTGCGATCCAACACCTCTTGGTAATCTGTCCCCGCCGTTTCAGCGATAGCGGCTGCTTCCGGCTTGCCTACTGCAGCAAGAAACGCGGCAACGTGAGTAGGGTCTCCATCAAGTACATGCCTGCCAGACTTGCTTCTGACGGATTTCATCATCCTGTCAAGTTTTATGGCCTGTCTGCTGGCCTCTTCCCAGTCAGACTTTCGGGTGGCACGGCCCTTAACCGACGTCAGTTGTGGAAGGCCGGCCTCAGAAACCGATTCCCCGCCAACCATGCGAGGTTCTGTGCGGCCAGCCATCTGTCCGGGAGAAGTTCGATATCCGGCAGTCCGAAGCGACACGACATTCATGTTTGGCTGCGGAACAGGGACATCTTCAGCAAGCACCGCATCGACTACGTCTTGCGGTGCAGCAATCGCCTTGTAGTTTTTGTAATCATCGCTTTCATACGAGCGTCGGATCAACTCATGATAAGCGTCATTCCCAATGCTTCTGCCTGACGCCGTGTTAATCCTGAAAACACCCGTGTCATCAAACCCCGTGGCTACTCTCGCTCGAAGCGAGGCAGACGATGGAGCAGCAGACCTGAAGCGAGTGCCTACCGGGAACCTAGCGTAGAATTCTGATGGGCTAAACAGGTTCGTGCCTCGCCACACTTCCCCTTCCAGCGACGGGGCTTTTGACATAGCCGTAAGCAAATTGTTGTAAGTGGCCGCCGCGTAATCCATGAAGACATTCGGGACAGAGGTGACCTCCCGCAGGCCCGACATAATGTTCTCTGTCATGATCTGGACCATGTCTTCAAACTGGTCCGCCTGCTGTTCGGGTGTGCCCTTTGAAAAGTCCAGCGGGCCGTTATCGGTAGCCTTAAAAACCATGGCTGTAGCAATGCCACCAATAAACTTGCCATCCATGTTTCGCAAGTTTGGAGATATTCCCGGCGCATCAATCCTAATCACCCTTTCGCCGTCGGCATTTGTTTCACTTACAAACTGCACGGTCGGCTCAACCCCGTACACTTCCCGCAGTTCAGCAATGTCAGGGGTGCCATACTTGGCTGTCAACGCCTCCAAGCCACGCCTGATACCCCTAGTAAATCCATCTGCAACCGGCTCCATCTCTGCCGGCGTAAGACTGGTCTGGCCGTATCTGCCCGGAACACTAGAGCCGTTGGCAATCCAATGCAAGGATGGTCTAATAAACCAATCCCACGACCCGTAGTCTTCGGTGGCAACGGCCCTCATCCTGATGTGCCCCCCCTGAACCACCCTTTCCATCCTTTGCCCATCTCCAGCACCCACGGAGCGTGAAAGCATTTCTCGATTCCACCTGTCCGCACGAGACGATCCGCTGCTTTCTGCAAAGGGGGATCGGGCCATCATGGTTTCAACAAATCGTGATGGAAGAGTCTTGAAATGGTTGTGTGTAGTGGCCGAAGTCCAGACATGCACAGCAACCCTCTCTTCTGCGCTCAGGGTTCCCCACCATTCAGCCTCAGCCGTGGCAACCTCGACCGATGTGTGATACTCCCTGTTGGCGGCCTGCGTGTCTTCGTCTGTGAAGTTTGCTATCGCGTTGGACTTGTCAGCAAGGGACGCTGCCTCGTCCAGTGGAGTGATCGGAATCTGGCGAGAGAACTCGATAGGCAGTTCGCCCACCTGATCCTGTGTCAGCCCTGTTTCTTGCTGGAACTCGTTTCTGTTCCACTTGTATCCGGCTCCTTGGAGGACCGGAAGGACGGGGGCAGTGATCTCACTGAGAACCCGCCCGAGTATTCCGGACTGTCCTTGGGCAGAAACGTCAAACCCGGAACCTTCGAGTTGTGATCGGTAGTCTTGCTGTCCGAGTGTTTCGACTTCTGTTCTGAGGACGGTTGCTTCAACCTTGATTCCTTCATCGGCGAGTTTCCTTGAAATGTCTTTGAACGCAGTCTCGGTTTGCTTGTTTGAAATCGACCCCTTGTCAGGGACAAACATCACGTCAATGTGGGGAGCGTCACGAGAAGACGCAACCTGCACCACCTCGGCGTTCGGAACGCTTGGCATGGAAACGCTTGACACTTCTGCGGCAGTCAGCGGCATACCGTCGGTCCGTGTCAGGCGAATGGTGGCCCCGTTGCCGTCTGGCCTGTGTCGAGTAACAGCAACTCGGTCTTGCATAAGACCAAAGCCAATCACCGACCCGACAATCTTTGCCGTGACAGGAGAGTTGATGCTGCCAAGCATGGGGACAATCGAGAATTGAGGGTAAGAAACATTACCGACACGACCATGCGTGACACGCAGGGCGGTGTGAGGAATGCCCATGTCGTTCAGCAGCCGAACGGTGCCATCAGATTCTGTCACAGCAGAAACCATGTTCCGGAGCATGTCCGACGCAACGGTTTCGCTCAGCGGCAACGCCGGCATAGACAAGCCCGGCATTGTCATCTGGACATCTGTCAGAACAGTAAGCCGTGGAGCACGAGCCATATGCTCAATGGCAAACTCTCGTGCAACCGCTTGGCCGGCCGCATAGTCAAGGCTTAAGTACGGGGCGTTCTCATAGACCGGCACCTGCAAATCTGGTGCGGGGAACGCGACACTGTCAGGCTGGCCCTCCATTGATTGTGCAAAGTCAGCCAACTCAAACTCAGCGAAGCGGACCGCCGACTCGACAGTACCCGTGGTCAGATCAGGGTTGTTTGCGGCGAAGTTCTGGACAAGCCCCTTGTCAGACTTTGCCTCAACGTCTGGATACGGGCCCTCCCCAGCCTTGGTGTAGAACCACTGGGCAGCCTGCACCTGCGATGGCGTGGCAGGGTGGATGCCCTCTTCCATAGACAGCCTGTTTGTGACATAGGCTGCATACCTGTATTCCTTGTCATCCATGAAAATCTTGTCGATGGTGTACCCGCCCTGAACAGGGTCGAATTTGCCTCGGAAGAATCCATAGGTTGCAGCCTGATGTCGGTCCTGAACAGAGAAGGGGTAGAAGTTGTTCCATGCCGCTTCAGCAACAGAGCCGGAGTAAGTCCGCGTCTTGATGGCCCCTCCCTCTGGAGCACCACTGATATAGAAGTCGATGATTGTGTCCATCTGCTTCTGGCTGACAAACATTCTCGCTGTTCCGTCAGCCGGGTGCTTGCTTCTTCGGACATCAGATCCACGAACAAACTCCCCGTCCTTGTTAGTAATCCGGTTGCCGCTCTCGTCGAGCAGGTACGGCCAAAGGGTTTCCTTCAGGGCGGTATGTGTCCATGGCTTGCCCGCAGCCTTGTGCTCCCTGACAAGCCGCATGATGTGAAGCGTGTCGGAGAAGTTGTTCTCGACCGCACTCTGGCTGCTGGTGACACCAAAGACCATGGCGGCTTCATTGACAAGAGCGTCCCCGCCAAGGTCTCGGAACGTCTGGCCAAACTCCCGATACCAGTTGTGGAGCCCGCGAGAGAATGCCTCCCGCGTGACACGGAGCATTTCCGAATAATCAACGGGAGCAGCATGCCTGTTCAAGAAAGACTTCTTGGCATGCACAGCCGGTCCGCCTTCTCCCGTGTAGATGACAACGTCATTGTCTTTCAGGAGTTTCTCAATGTTGTCAGCAGAATTTGTGGTGGAAACCTTTGCGTCTACCGCTTCTGCGGACTCCTTGGCCTTGGTCACGAATGAACTGGCGCGGGCTTCACTCCAAGGCTGCTTGTCGGACACCCGCATCGGCACAACAGTGATGGGGTTTTCTGTATCCTTCGGCCTTGCCTTTGGTGCCCCGGGCATAGCAGAAAGTTGCTGGGCAGTAGGAGAGTCGTTTGCCTCAAACAGCGACGACATTGCTCGTTCAACAGTGCCGGCCGGGCCGAATTGCTCCTTGTCTCCCCGGAGTTCTGTCATCCTCCCCTTCTTTTCCGCCTTGTGGTACTTGCGGATGCCCGGATAAATCTCTGAGACGAGTTTCGCCTTGGCTTCATCCACAACAATGCCAGACCCCCCAAGCAGCCGAATGACACGCTTGACTTGGGGAGGCTTGTCATGGCCCTTGATTGCATCCTGCATCGAAAGCAGGACGGCAAGGTTCTCAGGCGTTGGGTTGTCCTTTGCTGTTGGGATGGCCATGCCCGCTGTCCACCACTCAGGAGCAAGCGGGAACTGACGAGAGAACTCTACGTCAGCATATCTCGCTGAGCGAGTGAGTACCGCAGGATCTTGGCCCCCTCCTCGGGTCCGTACTGCTGGAACAGCCTTTCCTTCAATCCGGCTGGCGAGAGAGGGCCAGTCTTCGGTAACTCCTGCTCTTGGCCCATCCCTCCAGTTTGGGTCGTAGGCTTTGTAGACGTAGTGCTCTGCGATTTCTTGGGCATTCGTGCTGTCTCCTGTGAAAGTCATAAGGACGACCTGCGGTCGTCCATCTCTGTCGAAGTCCCACCACTCTGGTGCGAACTCGTCATTGAAATCCATGCGTTGTGTTTCAGTGAAGCCGAACGCATTGTAGTAAACAGGAAGGAACCCGTCAAAACAATCGAGCGTTCTTCCGCCATTTGCAACAGCGTCAGCCACCGCTGCGATGCCAGCCCCCTTCTTGCCCCCGACATTGAAGACGCCCTGAATATCCCACCCGGCAGCGGGGTCCTCATTCCTTACCAGCACATACCCTGTATTCGCGTCCTCGCTGACACGAATGATTGCATCGCCAGACGCAACCTTGGCGTTCATGTCTTTGATATCGATAGGCGAAAGGAACGCTGCCCTCTTGCTTTTTCTGTGGGCCCTTTGCAATTCAGCAGCAGACCCGGCTCGGAACTTGATGGAAGGAACCTTTGCATTCCCCGTGACAGGCTCGCTGAACTCCACAGGAAGGTCTGCAAGGGGGTGGGGGCGAACTGTTTCTGCTGGCTCAACGCTTGCGATGTCAGGGCTACTCGGTAGCGGGGATGCACCACGCTCCATGGTCGCAATCATCTGGTTGACGATCTTGACATCCTTCGAGCCGCCAAGCCTGTTTGCCATACGGCGGACACGCCCAATGACATTCCTGACAAAGCCTCGGTCAATGAACAAGGTCTCGATACCGCTCTGAGACAGGGCTTCAAAGTCAGTCAGAGATTCTGCTCGAAGTTCGGTTTCGTATTCCTGACTGGAAATCTCTCCTTTCGCGAGCATCCTTGTCAGAATGGAAATTCTTTCGTTGCCTGCCCGCTTGGCCAAAAGGTATCGCAGCATCGTGTCTGCTCCATCCTTCAAGCCTTCGTTCTGGTCTTCAGTCAGGTGCACGTTTTCGTGAATGAGCGTCTGAAGCATTACCATTTCATACGCTTCACGAACTCGACGCTCCTTTAGCCCTGTTCTTGCAGAAACCTCCGAGATTGCCTGATTGATGTTGGGGTCGCCAACAAGGTAGATCGTGTCAGGGTCTTGGGATCGAAAAACAAACCCGGTTGCGTTTGCTGTCCCGCTCGGAGAATAAACCCACACAACATTTCTTCCGAGCCTTCGCCTTGCTCGTTCAGCCAAGTCTCTCTGGCCCTTGGGCAAAGACTTAACTTGGTCGTCGCTCATTACGGTGTAGTCGCTGCCCAAACGCTCGTTGGTCATTTCAAGCCTTTGGGAAGCCTCGGCATTGCTTGCGTCGATCTCCTGCTGATTCACCAACTCGCTCCGGCGTGACAGAAGATCACGCCGACGCTTGATAAGTTTTCTTACCAAGGCATTGTCGCCACCGTTCTCAAGCACAATCCTCTTGATGTCCGCTTCCGAGATGGACTCCAAGGCGTCAAGGCCACGACTCAGTTGTTCGGAAGTGGGAGCAAGGTCAGGGTTGTTTTCAACAATCGTTTCGACTTCGGAAACGGTATCTCCAAAGGCGTCCCCCTTTGGTGCGCCTCGCGCTCTGGTTGTCAGTGTTCCACCCTGATCAATCCTGACAGCCTCGCCATTCGGACCAACCTGCATGTTGTCCCCGACTCGGCCGACGACATCCCAGTTGCCGAGCCAAGCGTCAATGACAAGGCCGTCCGCCGCGTCACGGGCAATGCCCGGCTTCACTCCTTCAATGACCTCCGAGGCAACCCCGACAACTTCGCCGCCTTCCGTCATTGGGCGTGTATCAGGGACGTTGACACCGGCTTCCTGATACAGGCGGTTGGCAATGACTTCGTTGCGAGACTGCTCCTTGTTCTCATACCGCTTCTGGTAGACCCTCTTGCCTGTTCGCCGGTCTGTAGCAAAGCCGCCCTCGGCAGAGCCCTGCTGGGTTCCGGGCTCTTCGATCAGGGCCGCAGCATCCACAGTCGCGGGCATGACACGGGACATCTCAATGCCCAGATTGCTGGCTTCGTTTTCCAACTCAGCCAGCCGCGCAGCAGCCGAAGCGTACTCTTCGCTGTCCGGGTCAGACTCATCCATGACAGATTCGAGATACGACTGCTCTCGATACATTTCTGCCCTGCGATCCAAGTCCTCGATATCGGAGTCTTCTTCAACCGGAACCTCTGTGGCCTCATCTGCCGGCCCCCACTCCGCCCGCTCTGCTTCTCTGGTCTCTGGGTCAATGACAACTTCGGGGCTTTCAACGCCCTCTGCGGCCCTTTCACGGGCTGCCTTCAGGCGGTCCCAGATGGCTTGCCTTTCAGACCGATTGGTAACCATGCCATCGGGGATGATTCCTCTCCATGCTGCGTCATCGCGACCACGGGGACGGGAGCGAACCCGCTTGGCCTTGTCTGTCAGGAGAAGGCCGTCAACCGCGTCTGGGCTTGCCGCCACCATGGCGTCAGCCCAAACATCGTTGTCAATGTCTGCTGCCGTAGGCTTTGGGCTTTCTTCTGTTACGGCCTCTTCCGGGGCGACATCTTCAATCGAATCAGACTCGTCAGTTGCAACGGCTTCATCAACAAGGACCTCAGGACCGCCCTCTGCTTCAGCCCTGTTTTGTGCTGCTTGCTGGGCAACCTCCTGCGCTATGACTTGGCTTTCGAGAGCCCTAGCGGCACGCGACTCGGGGCTGAACCGCTCCTTGGCACCGGCTGTGACGCGGGCGGCCCCACCAATTGCAGAACCAAGGACAAAGGGCTTCCATCCGCCGCGAGTGGCGACATCGTAAACCTCAGAAAACTCTTTTTCGGAAAACTGGCCTTCGAGAATTTTGCTTCTTAGATCCTCAAACTCTTCTTCGTACAGGATCGTAACAAGACCTTCGAGGCCCTCTTCAACCATCTCCTCAGTACCTTCGATTGCAAGGCCGCCAACTTCTGCGGCTGCAGTTTTGAACATCCCCTTGAAGGCTTCGCTTCGGGCTTCCTTTGTCTTTGCCTTAATACCTTCCCGCAAAAACTTCTGGCTGCTTTTCTTGGCAAGCAACGTCGGAAGGTCAACCAGCACTGCCTTGGAGCCATAACTCTCCAGCGCAACCAACGCAAGAAGCACAGATGCAACGGCAGGATCAAAGTCTTCTTTCGACTCCGCCAAGTGCTCACTGTAGTCCCCCATGACAGAGTCGAAAGCCAAAGAACCCATAGCCGGCACCGTAAGTGGAGCCGCCGTGCCGCCTGACAGAATTGTGCCAATAGCAAGGATTGCTGAGGCTCCAGAACTCCCGGCTTCCTCAGGAGTCAGCCAAGCGTCAAATTGCCCTGCAGGAGTTTGCGGCCGCATCTGTCGAGACAGGGCTTTTTCCCGGCCCAACTGTTCGAGCGGCACGTCAAACTTTACGTCTCCAAATCCCCCGAAGCCGGCAAGCAGGTTTGCTGCCTTCGCAACGGCATCGCCGGGCGTGACTACAGAGCCGTCTCTTCGGAGCATCTCCATAACAGACTTCATTACCTTCGGGTCAACATCGACTCCTTGGTAATCAGCGAACATGCGGGCAATTGCCTGCACGTACTCGTCGCCAACGGAATACGTTCCGCGAGCCGTAAACAAAAGCGCATCCCCCAAGGATGACGCCAGACTTGCTCCGGTGTCTCCAAGGAACTGGCCCACAGATTCAACGACGCCCATTCCGGCGGCCTCTTTGGCGGCCTCGTACTTGCTGGGGTCCTCGTACCAGTCTTGGAACAGGGCATTGCCCTGCTGTTGAAATCCAGCGAGGAAGTCGTTTGCAGACATGATCTGGTTAGCACTGTCTTCGGTCATCGGTTATAGCCCCAATTGCGCGACTGCGTGTTGCTCATTGATTACCGCCCCCCCATGAGGGGCATATTTACGCCTGCGTCAGCATCTAAACTTTGCCCTGACGGGCTCAGGCCCTGCATGACATTCACCTGCTCTTCAATAAAGTCGTACACTCTTTGGCGTGCCGGGCCATCTTCAAATGTCCTCTCGATTGGCGACTTCCCCTCAGCCGAAAACCACTGGGAAAACGCCATTGCAGCCGCTTCCCGGGCAATACGAACTGCCTCGGGGTCGTCACTACTTCCTCCAGCGGCCTCCACAATGGCCTTGGCCGCGTTCATGTAAACAGCCATTGCAGTGCCATACCCCGCAATCAGGGCATTGCTTGCCTGTGCAAATTCAGCCGTGTTCTCACGAGGGCTCAAACCCCTCACGTCATCGAGTTCAGCAAGCCCTCGAAAAACGCGGCGAGTGTCAAGATCCATGACAGAAAGTATCTGCTCCGCAATCTTGCTTGGACTCCCACTGAACTGCTGACCTTGCGTCTGGACTGGCGGCTGGAATTGCAGTTGGGCTTGCGGCTGGGCTTGCGGCTGGCTGCCCACAGCCCCTTCACCTGCAATCGGCTGCAGAGATCGCTCGTACTGCTGAACCAGAAAGGGCCTGATGTGCGCAGCGAGTTGATCGTCTGTCATGTTCTTGATCTGTTCGGCGGTCAAACCGTAGGCGGAGTAGCCCCGCGTGTTATATTTTAGTTTGACAAGTTCTTCTCGGACCTTGGCTGCTGCGTCATACGTGTCCTGCAAATTCGGCCCTCTGTACCTGCCGCTGTTAGGCATTGTTGCTGAGCCGCCGCCAACGGTAGGCATCGTCTGCAAGTCAGCCTGCCCATTCATGTACCGCCAGTGCAGGGCTGCCTCCTGCCGCTCAATTTCAGCGATGGCCTTGTCACGGGCCTCGGGGATATCATGCTTCAGTGCAGCGTCCCTTGCAGTATCAAGACGACGCTGCTCTTGGGCCATCCTCGCGTCGCCAGCAGTCAGAATCCCCTTGCGGATGTTGACACGGTCCTGCCGGGTGACAGCGTTGTCAAACATTTCTTGGGTGTTGTACTTGTCAGGGTCGGGAAGAAACGCCCCGGTGTTGCCGTCTGTCAGGACCGGAACCATAACCCTCTGGCCCTGCTCGTTGTACTTAATTCTCGCCGGCCCACTAGGCCCATTGATGATTGCCCCGGCCGCAACGCTTTGGCTACGCAGAGAACGTGGGTCACTTACCTCAGCAATGTCTCCGGGCCGCACAACGCCGCCTCCGGACAGATCGGTAAGGTCATCTTCTGTTACGCGAAGTCCGGGGTTTTTTTCGTTCCACCTGCGGAGTTCACCTTCAAGACGCCTTGGATTTCCCAAATACCTTCGCGCCGAGTCAATAAACCGCCGGCGGCGATCCTCTCCGCCACGAGCATCTCTTTCTTCCAGCCGGCTGGCACGTCGTCGGCGTAACTCTTCTAGCCGCTTTTCTCTTTCTGCCTTTGCTTTTCTGTGTCGCTCTTGCTGCTCAGGAGTCATTGATCGGAGAAAAGCGTCAGGATCGCTTTCCGGCATGTCCTGAGCAATTATTGCCATCCGCTCAGCCGCTTCGTCAAGTGCTTTCTTTCTTTCCTCCGGAGTCTGCATGACAGAAATCGTTCCGCCTGCTTGGCGTTGCTGGCGAATCCGGTAATACATGTCAGGGTAGTTCTCGACGAACTCGCTGGCACCTTGCTGGGCATTCGGGCTGCGGTCACCACCGAGAAAACTCATCAGGGCGTCATACCTCCTGCGATAATCACTGTCCGCTCGGAAGTTTCTTTCCTCTGACACGGCCCGGTCCAAGGACGCGCCGGGCATAACTTCTACACGATCTCGG
>CETC01035154.1_pt1 | contig 13689 bp, 19 predicted proteins | sample 326911 | NCBI WGS metagenome assembly CETC01 (sample SAMEA2622694, study PRJEB7988) | marine metagenome | isolation source: saline water (ENVO:00002010), including | reverse complement strand
ACCGAAGCAGGATTCCGCGACGACGTTCGTTACAACAACGCTCGGGTCTCCGACCTCATCGCTCCGCTCGGAGTCGAGAAGTCCTTCAGGGGTTTCTACCACCTGATCGACGACCTCGCTCCCCGCTTCAGTGGGATCAACAGCGACAAGCTCGTTGCAGTTCAGCCTTACACTGTCAGCAACACCAGTGGTGCCGATGACAACAAAGTCATTACCAACACCGCTTACGAGACCGCTGATTACGAAGCGGCTTTTATCCTCGTTGACAACGTGATGGAGTCCCTCATTCCTGCTCCCGTGAGCAACGTGAGTGGCCTGAAGTTTGACCCCGTCAACTACAAGGGTGACTTTAAGTGGACAAACATTCCTGATGTTAGCCTCAACCCTGACGGCACCATCGGATTCTTCCGTGGTATCCTTGCTTCGGCCTCCAAGCCGATCAAGACCAACTTCGGTTACGTCATCTTGTTCAAGCGCACGAGCACCACGCCTGCTGCGTAGGTTTCATAACTTGTGCGGGGCGGTAGCTTAATACTGCCGCCCCGCGCATAACCCACTATACGATCATGCCTACTCTTGATGATACCACCACGCTACAGAAGAATGTAGCCGTTGCAGGCAACGATAGCCTCGTTATTTCTAACAAAGATTCTAGTGCCAGCAGCTTGGTTCAACAAGTTCCTGCCGCTCAAGTTTTGGGAGGATTTAGCCATGCTTGGTTGTTTAACTTTGACAGTCCGACATACGCCGTTGACGCTGCCTCTACTACTGTTGATCTACTCACCATTACATCTACTCAATTTGTAGACAACGCCGCTGTTGTTGTAACAAAAGTGTTCAACCCTAGTGGAACGGCTACTATTGAAGTAGGAATTGAGGATGACGACGCTGACGGTTATATCGACGGCGCTGATCTGAAAACTATTGCTTACCTAAGAGGCACTGGTGATCTCCTTGAAACACCTGCGGAAGACGCCGCTGTAGCTGTTCATAACCCTACGGACGGAGACACGCTCCGTGTTACGTTTGCTAACGGAGGCAGTCAAAACCTTAGCACCGCCACTACAGGTCAGGTTGTTGTTCTTGTTAACATAGTGGACACTGCCGAATACGTTGATCTGATTCCCGCACAGTAACTTCCACCCTCCAACCCTAACCATAAATCCCGAACCCTGAGTTATCCCTTCGGGGTTCGGGATTTTGTTTATAAACTTTAACCACTCATAGACATGGCCGGATCAGGAATGTATCAATACTATAATCCCAACAGCCCAAGCTCTTCATGGGCCATGAACGCGCCAACCGTAGGGAAGGCGAGGCAAAAAGCCCGAGATGCGAAAGCGGAAGCGGAGCGCCAGAAGCAGGCGGAAGCGGAGCGCCAGAAGCAGGCGGAAGCGGCTACTCCTTACGAAGGGCCACCAATGAGAGATCCTGTAACCACGCTACCCGACGCTACTTATGGAGAGTCTCTTGCTCGGAAAGCCCTTTCTCCTGAATCTTACCCCGAACCCGAACCCGAACCAGCCCAGCCAACAGGCCCTGTTTCTCTTGCGGGCGGGCTTGCTGTTGGCAGTGGTGCCCCCAATGTAGACATGGGAAAACTAGCCAAGTCTCGCGGTGGTCTCCCCTACAGTTTTGAGAAGACTGAGCAAGATCCTGTTACGGTTAAGTTCCCTATGACGCAAGCTCAGTTTGACGCGCTCTCTACTCGCGAGCAAATGCAGGCAGATCAGAAGCTGAGTCAGACGGGTGCGGATCGGAGCAAAATGATTCTGCCTACTCAGGCTGATGTAAATTTGTATCAGAGCCGTGAAGGCAGACTTCTGGAAGACGGCGCACCAGAACCAACATTTGAAATCGAGGCCGACCCCCGCAATTACGTTGACCCCAGACGCCCTAACGAAGGTCGCTGGATCGACCCCCAGACTGGGGATGAGTATAATGTCACTGAAGCCTACGGCAGACAACTACGGCAACGGATGCCCCAGCTTGTTCGTCCTGAAGTAATGGACCGCATGATGGGCATGGGCATGGGCATGGCTCCTAAATTCATGGAGGCTGGCAAAGGACCGGACCTTGATAAATTTTCAGCCTTTCAACAAGCGTTGCGAGAGAAGTTCAAGCCGAAGAAAGGGGTTAATCGTGAAGAGGGGCTAGCCCAACTCGATGAAGAAGCGCGGGAACAGATTCGCCAAGACCGTGAGAAAGCTACCCGTGGTATCACCCCCGAGGAGATAGAAGAAGGACTCCGCTATGTCGAGACCGGAGAGTATCCTGAAGACCCTGAAGAACCTTTATCCAAACAAGCTAAAAAAGATATCGCGGAGGGCAAAATCCCCCTGCCCCCTGCCCGCTTTTTTGAGGAAAGGGAACAGCAGGAGTTTTTAAACAAGCCTCTCCCTGATGTTTCGGATACCGAGCAACGAGAGTTAGCGCGTAGAAGTGCCCCGACCGACGCCGATGCTTTTCCCCCAGAAGCGTATGGGCCAAATTATTCGGGTATGTATTCAGGAGTAGAAGACATCCCCGACGCGATGGATGTTAGTTCTGACTTTAACCGCCTCGAAAGTGTGCGGGAAGGAGCCACCCCTGAAGTGGACATCCCCATAGATGATGACGACGAACCCGACAAAGGGTTTGATGTTGAGATGGACCCTGAAGATGTATCTTCGTTTCGAGAAGCCGTAGAAGCGGCTCTTGCACAACCCAGAGTAACTCCTGAATTGTCTGACGCGGAACTTGGTCCCTTTATCGAAGCCATCTTTGGCGAAGGGACGGAAGTTACTGACGAGATTATTGCTGAAGTGCGCGAGATACTTAGCGAAGAAAGCTACCGAGGAATGACCCCCGCACAGGTTAGTGCCGAAGTTCTCCGCCGCGCTAATGCGTCTACAGATCGATAGTCATATGTATACCGACGACAACAAGAAAGGGGACATGGTCCCCGTAGACGCTCCCGAAGCCAAGGGGATGTCGCCTGACAAGCATGGGGGTCACAAGATGGACGAAGGCCACAAGATGGTTATGCACCAACTAAACAACCTTCATCAGAACGCTTGTGATTTGCTTGAGCATTTAGCTGGCTGTTCTACTCCCCATCTTGAGGAAGAGTGGGTTAAAAAAAAGATAACCCTAGCTGCGGATTATCTCGATTCAGTCCGAGATTACGTTATGAGCAGCCACGGAAAAGAAAAGATGATGGGGTCTGATTACGGAAAAGAGGAAATGCAGCCTGAGCACGACGACGGCGGCGGATTCATGGTTGTAATTGAGAAGCGCCTGTCCCAGCGGTAGCCTTGCACCTTAACTGTAAATCTGTAAACTTCTTTAACGTATGGCCACTAACATTGTCGGATCGGTTAGCTTGAGTTATGGATCTCACTCCCATGACGAGTCTTTTACCACTACTACGGCTACTTTGACCGACGCCAACCCCTTCAATGAATACGCCGCAGGCAGCGGCAGGGCTTTGTTAGATGTGGGGTCAACGCCGCAAGGGGACTTGTTATCGAAAGGCGCAATGACGGGCGGCGGCGAAGGTTTGTTGCTTATAAAGAACGACAACAATATTGGGTCTTTGCTGGTCAGCATGGACGGAGGGAATAACTGGGACATTAGCATACCGGCGAAGGTGGCTAACCTTATTTCGGTTGGCCCCGACCACGATGCCTATGTCAAAATTCCTGATTCTCAAGCCAACGTATCTAACGCAGACGTAGTTTCTGTTACAACCGCTGGCGCGATTGTATTCGGGTCATCACCCACAGTTCATGTGGGAACTGCTATAATGACAGCCTCATCAGGCGGCGACTTCGCTGATGATTTGATTGTTGAAATAGATACAGCCACTACAGGCACCGTTTTTGAGTTAGATGGGACAACTAAGAAAGACCTAAAGACAGGGGAGGGGACCACCAGTGGTTACGATACCAGCACCACTGTTAATCTAGTCTACATCGCTCGTTACCGCTACACCCTCACTGAAGCATAATTTAACAACCAACAATCATGGCAACAACGAACATCGACAAACAATCCTTCGGGCAGGCTGGAGCCGCATACGTCACAGGCACTAGTGCTGTGACAGGTGACTTTTGCGCTATTACCTCACTTGATGACGCAACTTATTTTAGTGCCATCACATGGCCTGAGTTGAACAAGAGTCAGGTAGACGGATCTGCTATTTCAAATACTGACACGATTGTCGCTTCTGCTGATACGATTCCCAAAGGTGTAACAATCTACGGGCAGATCAGCGGGTTCACCTTAGCGGCTGGCCGCGTTATTGCATACAACCAAGCCTAATGCGCTTAGGATTATCACAGGGCTTGTCTACAGGCGGCTTTGTGCCGTCTGAGAGTGCCCCCTTGACCGATCTTGGCATCACACCTGAGATAGCGGCGTCAATGACCCGCAAGCTAGTCAGCGGTTATACAGGTAGTTTTTTTACTACGTCAGGATCTGACGTTACTGCGGTCTTGGATCAATCAGGAAATAGCCGCGATTTAACTAACAGCGGAGCTAATAATGCGACCTTGTCAGGGTCTGGCGATTCCGCCCGCGCTGTGTTCAGTTCTACTGGAAGTGAGGTAACGGCTCTAAAGACCGTAAGCGGGGTCGCCACCTTTTCTGCGGGGGATGAGTTCGATCTTTTTATTGTATTTGATCCGATCAGCACTAACAAACAGGTTGTTTTATCAAGGGGCAGCACTTCCAACGACCGTATAATGATGCAGAACGGCAGCAGCAGCGCCGTGTCTACTGGGCTTTCTCGTGGAAACATACGTGTTAACAATACGGTGCTTTCCCCAGAGACGCGGGGCGCTCTCGACACCGCGTTCGCTGATGTTGCTGGGTTAAACATCCTTAGCGTGGAAGACATCGTTCTCAATGATATGGATGGGTTCATAACTGTTGGTGCGAGTAGTGGCTCGGTGCCTACTTTCAGATTAGAAGGCTCTTTTGCTGAGTTTATTGTCACCCCCGCCCTCTCAGACGCTGACCACACTGCTGTGATCAACGACATCACGGCGCATTACAGTTGATGCGGACACATGAACCCCACCTACCCTGATTAGTGAACCATGCCTCTCAGCCGCAGCCAACCGTCGCCAGAACGTCAGAGTGTCCTCTCGTTCGTTTCACCGAGCGTTGCGGACCTGTTGTTCTTTGAGACGGTTGATGCAAAGACAGTTGGGGCAGGAACTGGTGTATCCATATCTTCTGCAACGTGGTCGGCTGCTTCCGTCAGCGTCCCAGCAGGAACCCACAAAGCGGGGTTCACGGTCACTGTAAATACTTCCTCCGCCCATCAATTTATAACGGGCGACGTTGTTACCATAGACGGCCTCGGTTCCCGTGAAAATGATTCCGGTTATTTTCGCCCGAGTGGAACTCACGAGATAACAAAGGTTGATGCCGACACGTTCACGTTTTATGTGCGTGAACAACCTGACGCTTCTTCTCCGTTAGACGTAAGCAACAACGCACGAGTTTATCTCGCCCATCCTAGCTACGGCACGGCCCACCCAGACACGGAAAACTTTCCGCGCCATAAGCTGTGTTACGTCAAGCAAGCCGATGGCGAAGGGTTATATTTTGAATATTACTACGCCGCCGACCGTCGTTACCAAGACGATTACAATTTTGAATTTAGTCAGGCTGATTTAGGCGGCAATAAATACGACACGGTCGTTCGGACTTACGTTACCCTTCGATCTGATTTCTCGGATACTGATGCTGAGTATCAAGCGGGGGATGCTATGCCGGACCCCACAAGTCAGTTTGCAGCCGAAAACGCAGTGACATACCACGACGGCGCGGGGTTAAAAACCGACGAAGAATTAGCTTCCACTGATTACATCCTGATGACGCGCCAGCAAAAGCGCATCGGAGACAAAGAGCTGGACGGCCTGTTTGTTGTTGAACAGCGGGTTTATTTTAGGCGGGTTGATATTGTTACCCAGTCATTAGACCCCGCGACTGACGGTGTGTTGAAGACAGTGGTGAAGTTGATTCATCGGGGTGAAAACTTTACGACTCCCGTTCCCCTTTCTCCAACGGCCATAGAAGCCGGAACTACCGCTTACGAGGCCGAAGCTAATTGGGGGTTGAGCACTGCGGGCCAAAACTTTGAAACCCAGCAACTCAGCCACGACTGGTGGCAGGTTACTATTCAGGATGTCATTCCACAGGGGATATCCACAACAGCCCACGGTGGAGTCCTTATCCGCTCATATACCACATATCAAAATTTCACATGGCCTTCTGTTGTAGGCGGTTTGTTTTTTACGTCCGCCCCTAAGCGGGATGGGTCAACCAGCACAACAGTCACTGTCCGAAACAAAAAAGGGAAAGACGGATTCACGGGGCCAACAAAAATGACTGTTAGCCAGTATTGGAAGAAAACCCCGATGACCCCACCCGCTCCCACCATTTTCAAAACTACCAGCGCCAGATACAGTGGGGTCCAGTTTAGCGTTAGGGTGGACAACGTATTGACGGACGCGATCACCCTGACAGATTTCATTGGAACCAAAGACCCTGTGTATAAGATGGGTGAGTATGGTTTCCCTAAACCGTGGTGTGAAGCCTCTGATCCGACCGACTGGCCTACTGGTGACTTCACTGGTTCAGCCACTCAGCGTCCCTTCAGGGGCGGTTACCTTCTTGAAGTAGTAGAGGTTACTCCCCCATCGTAAATGGCCCCCATAGAACTAGACCCGATTCCTGACCCAGTTTACCCTGACGGCGGCAAAACGGGCGCGTTCGACGCATCTGGAAATATCTATGAGGCACAGGAGCTTTTGCACCGCCCCCATGCGTTTGCGCTTATGCACGGCACAAACGGAGCCAAGGTCGCTTACGGGGAACTCCACTACATTGTCAATTCGTTCAAATTAAAATTTGAAACGAGCGCCATTTCAGTAGCGGACCACGACGACCACTCACACGCTCCGCACTGCGACCACACACACGATCCGCATTCGGGGTCTACGAGCACCGACAGCGGGAGTGGCAGTGGATACGGCACGACAACATCTATAGATGACGCGACCACGGGCAATGTGAATGGGGGGTCTGGGACGGTGACTACGAGCAGTGACAACGGGAGTGGCAGTGGATACGGCACGACAACATCTATAAATGACGCGACTACGAGCACCGACAACGGGTCTTCCACTGGCTACGGCGAGACATCATCACAAAGCACTACAACTTCAGGTAGTGCAGATGGTGGCGGTTATTCGGGAGGCCCCCATACCCATAGCATATCACACTCCCATGATGTGGAGATGGGGCACACCCACGAACACGACCACACTCATGGTGTGGACATGGGGCACACCCACACTGCTGGAGTAGGGTCACACACCCACGAACACGACCACACTCATGGTGTGGACATGGGGCACACGCACACAGTCAATCTAACCCACTCTGGCGTAAAGGACACGGATGGGACATCTCCGTCCGATTGCGTCCTCAAGCACACGGGTGTAAGAGGAATTTCAGGTGGGTTCGGGACTGACAGCTCTGCTGAGTCTGGCGTCCTTAGCCACACAGTAAGCGGCCAAAAAATATTTTGCAGCGGGGCTTCCCAAGAAAGCCTCGGTAATATTACTCAAAAAGTCCCCAACGTAAAAACCGAAGATGGGAAGCCGATGAACGCTACGATCAATGAGGAATACTACCACGAACTCGGCGAGTATGGGGACGTTTACCTTTGCTGGAAAGTAGACCTTGAAGATGTAGGCAACGAGGTAACAAAATGCTGGGTCCAAGTTGGCGAGCCCGATGGAGACCCTGTTATCGCTTTAGACATGGGCAATGCCACCACCAATCGCAGGAACAGTAGCACCCCGCACACGGCGACAGGACAAAAAGAAGGGGAGGATGCTGGGGTATACCGGATAAAATTGGGCAATGTTACTCAGGGCAGCAAAGTTATTCAATATGTGTCTAGCGACGTAGTTTGGCAGCCCACTGTATTGGATCGGGAACAGGTATAGTGTTAATATTTTTTCTACTTAACGTGCCGCCCACCCACCCCGAATCTTGACCCTTAACACGAATATTGTTACTGTGGATTATGGCCACATTGACGGTTCAAGGCGTTGAGGATGCGCTGTTAGATATATGCGGGTCCAAGGGGGCCAACTCCACTCAGTTCCGAAAAGAACTGAATCTGGCCCTGCCTAGACTCTACAACATGGGTATGTGGCGCGACCTCGTTTTTGAGGATGTAGTCACCACTACTTCCAGCACATTTACTATCCCCGACAATGCCGAATCAATTATTTCGGCTATTGCCGATGGTGACGGGAGCAGCACCGATTATTCTTTTCCGAGGACTATCCGCAGCCAGTTCCACGACTACCGTTTGTTCGGACGGGATGACACTGCTGGGGAGCACACATTGGCCGCGCTGGGTATCGTAGACGACGGTTATTCGGCCACTGTCGAGGAGCCTGTGGATGGGAAGACTTACAGCTTGCGGCTGGCCCCTATTAACCCTGATGGGAACCTCCCCTCCTCTGGGATTATTTTTGTTACTTACTCAGACGGGACTGATACGTCTAATCTTGCGGTAGATGAAGATTCATCTTCTCCTACTAATGGAGGTAAATTCACTTTGTCGAGTGCGTCCGCAATGAACACTCATGCAACCGATATTACGAGCATTAGTGAAATCAGGGTAGATACAACCGAGCTATCCAAACCCGTTCAACTGTTGTGGGTTGAGACAGGCTCGTCCCCCGAAGTGACTCTCGTAGCTGCGAGCAGCCTTCAACAGGCTAACCAAGTAACCCGCTACCGACGCTACCGGATTGATAACCGAGATGACAAGACTGTTACCCTTCGCCTCCTTTTGAAGCGGAAATTTCAAAAACTTCTCAGCAGCACGGACGTTGTTTACATCTCCAGCCTCAACGCGATCAAACACGCGCTTCTCGGCTCTATCGCTGAAGAGAATGCAGACGTTGAGCGAGCTAACTACCACTGGTCCGTGTGTCGCGCTTTGCTCGACGAGCAACTGGACGCACACCGTGGAGCGGCCAAGCCCGCTGTAAATTTCTCTCCCGCCGGAGCAGGCGGAAGCACAATCAACATAATGTAACCCCCACCATGATCCAATACATCACAGAAAACGCAGAGCAACTCCTGCAAATCGCCGCCAGCGTTATCGCGGTGGCCTCACTCGTCGCCACCCTGACTCCGAACGAGTCGGACAACAAATGGGTCCAGCGCATTTCAGGTGTCATTAGCTGGCTCGCGCTCAATGTGGGCAAGGCTAAGTCCAAGTGAAGACCTTCTTTCGTTTTTTAACCGCTGCTCTACAGGCTTATGTCGAACATATCAGGTGGCAAAGAGACAGGTATATCGATGGTTTGGAAGATCGTCTTGATGCACTGGCCGCTGACGGTTCTGCTGATAGCAAGCTGCGGATCGAGCGAGTCGCGAAACGCCTCAAGCGCGAACGCGAGCGCATTATACGATCCGCCGACGATCACTCTGATTGAGGGCAAAACATATGATTTTTGCGAAGGTAGTTTGGTGGGTCGGAAAGACCACAAGTTTCACAGCGACTACTCATATCGCCGTGCGGTTATTATTGGGAGCGACAAATGATCAACACCCGAATATTTGATTCTTTAATCGGAATGGCAGCACCCGTCATTGGGCTGATCACAAGTATGCAGGAGCAGTTCGAATACTGGCTACGAGTGGGGTCGCTCATCGTGGGCATCGCTGTGGGGCTGGCTTCACTCTATCGCATTCTTAAAAAATGAGTGATCGAACAAATAAGCCTGATGCTGGTGATTATGCGGAGGCTGGGATGCAAGGTCTTTCGACTACCGCTGCTACCTTAAAAGCAGCGAAACGAGCGGGTAAACTTACAAAAGCATTAGGCAAAAAACTCAACCCCGTTGAGGGGGTGTTGACAGCGTGGGAAGCGCTTCAATTGGTGCCCGGTTTACGCACTCATGATGCTGAGGAGCGAGCAAAGGCTGCGCGAGAAGAAGCGGAGGCAGAAGTTGAAGCAATGGCTACTGACCCTAATGTTTTACCGGTGGACCGCTTCATTAAAGGTTTAGCAGATCCGGTGAGAGTGGGTTATGGGATAACAAAAGCTGTTCAACGGACGCAAAGAAACGTGGCGGATATGCATAAGGCCAATATGGATTTGCGCAAAGCCCAGAGGAAGCGTGCTAAAAATTTTCTGACGAAGATCTCGGCAGAGGATAAAAAACGAAAAGAGAGAAGAGGTTTGCCTCCTTCCGAATTGTTGAGGCTATATAAAAAAGATATAGTTGATAAGGTTATTGCTGACGAAAGAAAATTTTCAGAGGACCAAAGAAGACAGCCAAGACCAGATTCAAAAGTAATAGCGAATGAGCTAAAAATGCTCCAGTCTTTGTTAGACAAACGACTTCCTGTGGAGGGCGGTAGGAATCTTGAAGTCCATAAGTCTCTTGTGGAGAAAAAGATTAAAGCATTAGAAGAAGCATTAGAAGAATCATTGTAATGAAAATTGGTCTAGCAGTCGGACACTCTCGGTTAAGAGACCAAGGAGCCTATACCGTAGGTGACTATGTTCTCTCGGAGTGGGATTTCAACCGCGATATCGTGCGGCGTATTTCCAGCGTGTTGTCGGTCGATTATAAAATATACGACCAATACCCCGCTAAAAGCTACGTAGGTGGGATCAACTACTTAGCTCGTAAGCTGGTCGAAGACGACATCGATGCGGTGATTGAGCTGCATTTTAATTCCGCCGGTCCATCAGCCTCTGGGCACGAATGGCTTTACTGGCACACAAGCGAGGGTGGTAAGAAGTTCGCCAGTATCTTGAGCGATGAAATGTCCGCGTCCTTCCCTGACATGAAAGCCAGAGGTGCGAAGCCAAGGACACGTAATCAACGCGGCTCTTACTTGCTGCGGAAGGTGCGCCCTGTAGCTGTTATTGCTGAACCATTTTTTGGGAGTAATGAGAAAGAGTGGGACAATATTAACCACAATCGCGGGGCCTTAGTTGGGGTCTACGCCCGTGCGATTGAAAAGTTTGCCGAAGGATGAGCGTCCCCAAGAGCATAACAATGGGCGGGGTTCGGGTCCGAATCCGCTTCAGAGATCTAGGCGACGACGACTGCTACGGGATGTATTCCCATCGGCGCAAACTCATTGAGATAGACAAGAGCCTGAAAGGGAAAGATCTCATCGAGACAATCCGCCATGAGATGGTTCACGCTGCGTTAGGCATTTCCGGTCTCGCTTATTGTGAGGCGTATGAAGAAGAGGCCATTGTTCGTTGTATCGACGAAATATTTTTTCCAGCATGGGAACGATTTACAAAAAGATTCCAAGCTAATGCCAAAAAAGAAATCCAGAGTTAACGAAGCAGGCAACTACACAAAGCCCACGATGCGTAAACGTCTCTTTGAACGGATTAAAGCCGGATCAAAAGGAGGCCGTAGCGGGCAGTGGTCTGCCCGAAAAGCACAAATGCTCGCCCGTGAATACAAAGCTAAGGGAGGAGGATACCGATAATGGCCTTGAAGAAGTCGCAGAAGTCCTTGAAAAAGTGGACAAAAGAAGACTGGGGAACCAGCTCTGGTAAGAAGTCTTCCGAAACGGGGGAGCGTTACTTGCCCCGAGCAGCTAGAAATATGTTGTCTTCCGCTCAAAAGGCAGCAGGTAACCGCAAAAAACGTGCGGCTACTGCAAAAGGAAAGCAGCGAGCCAAATACACAGACGCAGAACGACGAGCTTTTTTAAAAGCCTCAAAAAGATAACCACAATAAATAATGAAAGGAGTCCCACACTTCACTAAAGACGGAACCCTCCATACTGGAGGAACTCACAAGATGCCAAACGGAGAGCTTCACACAGGCTCGTCCCACAATAAGGACAGTCAAAAACTGTTTCATTTTGATGACCTAAGTCCTGCGGCCAAGAAAAAAGCGGCTTCCCAAAAAGCGGCTAAGAAAAAAGCTCCTAAAAAAACAGCTAAAAAGAAAGCAGCCAAGAGAGACGAGTCTTTCACGGAGGCCGTAGAGAGGCGTATGGGAAGTGGCTACTAAGCGGTTCAAGCGCCTGCCTTCAGGTAGAATTCAATACCACGGCGAAACTTTCGCTGGTTTCAACAAACCGAAACGCGCTCCTAAAGGGAGTAAGAAAAAGTTCGTCGTCCTCGGCAAGCAAGGCGACAAAGTTAAAAAAGTTTCTTACGGGCACAGGGATTATTCTGATTTCCGCAAACACAAGAACCCCAAACGACGTGCTAATTTTCGCGCCCGCCACAATTGCAAAACTGCAAAAGACAAAACTACGGCGAGATATTGGGCGTGCAAACACCTCTGGTAGATGAAGAAAAAACTGTCTCGTCAGTTCTCAAAAGAACGCCGAGGCAAACTTATTAAGTTCACCCCGAACTCCGAAAATGTAAAACAGGCTTTCGAGAGGAGTCAGAATCTTGGTGTGCTCCCCAATTCGTTCACCCGTGGTGCGGGCCGCATGACGGGCTTCCTTGGTGAAATTGGGTTTGAACTTCTTTTTCCCGATGCCAAATACGTCGGCAACTACAGCCTGACCCACGACTACTTATTGGGAAATCGAAAAATCGACGTAAAGTCCAAGACATGCCACGACAAACCTAGGCCACATTACACGGCATCTGTGGTGTGTGGAGAGGGTAAACCCCTGAAAGCGAGCCATTACTTTTTTGTCCGTGTCCGTAAAGACCTCACCCGCGCTTGGATGTTAGGGTGGATAACCAAGAACCGTCTGCTGGAGCAGGGTGAATTCAAGCGCAAGGGAGAAGAGGACGACTATGGCTTCGCCTACAAAGTGTCAGGATATCATATCCCCATCTCCAGCTTGCGCTCCCCATCCTCTTTATGAAGCCACGACTGTGGCGGGCGTGATGTCGTATTTTTCTTCCACGCTTATAGTCCACACTTTCCCCCCACCATGCCCCACTGATTTTACGGGCCTGACGTTGGTGTTCGCTTTACCAGCTTCTTCCAGTGCGGACATACCGCGACGGACGAACTCAAGATTATTTGACATCCCGACGTTACGCCCGTTGTTGAAGTCGTGAAGGGTCACCTGAAATTCCGTGAGGGTTCCCTCCCAACTCTTCATCGTATCGTTCATGGCGCGGCACTTTTTGGCGAAGAATTCAACCAGTTCAGCAACGGCAGATCGGCTTGAGTTGTCGTAGGCCGCTGAAGCAACGGAGATGTCGATGAAGCTAACAACCCCGAACCTCCCATACGATTCAATTTCTTGTGGGACCGTCCAATCCAGTAACCACTTACCAAAAAAGGGAAGCTCTTTTTTAATAGTTGCTTCTAACAATTTATTCGGGGGGAAGCTGCTCGTAGCAAAGTCTCTCACTTTTAAGGCTATGAGCTTGTCACGGTTGCTGCTGTCAAGGGCGGGGATCACGGATAAGCTATTGGCGTCCATGTTCAGGGACATGATTACACGCCCTGCCCATGGGATCGAGATGGCGTCCGCATACTTAGCCATGTATTCAATCCTCGGGTTAGCAACGGCTCGCTTGATTAGCTCGGTTGCTTTTCTTTGATCCTGAAAGGAACTCGCGCTTGTCGTGTCGTCAATAACCCATGCTGCCACGCGCCCCAGATCTTTGTTGAACTTGGTGTGGCCCGACAAGTA
>CETC01000539.1_pt1 | contig 13709 bp, 10 predicted proteins | sample 326911 | NCBI WGS metagenome assembly CETC01 (sample SAMEA2622694, study PRJEB7988) | marine metagenome | isolation source: saline water (ENVO:00002010), including | reverse complement strand
AAATTCTTATTTGGTTGGTTCAGGAGAGCATTAGAAGTATAGGAGGTTACAAATGGCTGAGAATTTTTCATTTCCAACTGAGGTAATTGATTTACCATCAGAAGGTAAATTATATCCGAAAGAATCACCACTATCATCAGGAAAATTAACGATTAAATATATGACAGCTAAAGAAGAAGATATTTTGACATCTCAAAATCTTATCAAGAAAGGTTTAGTGATTGAAAAATTATTAGATTCATTGATTGTTACAGAAAATGTTAAATCAGAAGATTTAGTATTGGGTGATAAAAATGCTATAATGGTAGCTTCAAGAATATTAGCATATGGACCAGAGTATGAAGCAGAAATCAATATTCCTGGTAGTAATAAAGTAGTAACACATACTTTTAATTTAGCTGATTGTCCATTTAAGAAAATATCTAAAAACATTTCTGAGAATAAATTTGAAACAGAATTACCTGTTAGTAAAACAAAAATAACTTTTAAAATACTTACAGGTAAAGACGAAAAAAATATTGAAAAAGAGTTAAAAGCAATTAAGAAAATAAATACAAGTGTTTTACCTGAATTAACAACAAGATTAAAATATTTAATAACTTCAGTTAATGGTAAAGATGATTCTTCTACTATTAATAATTTTGTACAAAATATGTTGTCAAGAGATTCACTTCATTTAAGAACAGAGATAGGTAAAGTATCTCCAGATATTGAATTAACTCAAACAATTAATTTAGAAGGAGAAGAGGTCAATGTTGATATACCATTGACCGCCAACTTTTTTTGGCCTAACACCTAAACATAGACCTTTAATACACGAAGAAATATTTCAATTAATATATTTTGGTAAAGGATTTTCACACTCAGATGTTTATAAAATGCCTGTTTATTTACGAAAGTTTTATTTAAAAAAATTAGTTGAAACTCGTAAAGCAGAGCAAAAAGCTACAGAAAAGGCTACGAAACCAAACAAACCTAGTACACCACACAATTTCAAATCAAGATTCAATCAATAATTTTCATTATTATTGATATTTATATATGACTTAGTATGTAATTATCTAACTGGAGTTTTTAATGGCATTGAGAGATGAAAAAGGCCGCTTTATAAGTGTCAAAGATAAAGAAGCAGAAATTCAACAAAATGAACAAGTAATAAGACAATTTGAAAGAATCTTAGAACTCGGCGGTACCCTTTCAAAAAAACAACAAGAACAATTAGACACAGCAAGAAAAGCTAATCAAGAATATAAAGATAGAGTATCTTTACTTCAAGAAACATCCTCTTTAGAAACAAAAATAAATCGTTTAACAGCTTCCGGTATTAAGAAAAAAAGAGATTTAGGCGCGGAAGCAAAAAAAGTTTTATCAAGTTTAAAAAGTCAACAATCAACAATAGAAAAACAAGGTGGTGATTATAAAGAACAACAAGATGTAGTAAATTCAATTGTATCAGGACAAGTTGATTTAGAAAGTATATTGTTAAAACAAAAAGATTTAACTGGAAAAACAACTAAAGAAATGGAAGATTTTCTTAACGCTACAAAAAACAATTTAAGACAAAAAGAAAAAGAAAAAGGAGTAACTGGAGCTTTAGATAAACTTACAGGTGGTATGGCTTCTAATGCTGTAGATGCTTATAAACAATTTAAATTACTTGGAATGAAAACCACTATGATGACAGCTGGTTTAGGTGCAGCAGTTGCTGTATTAGTTGCATTTAATGGTAAATTAGATTTAATAGGACAAAATTTTGGTGCTGTATTGGATTACGGAAATGAATTCCAAACAAGCTTATTAGCTTCAGAACAAGAAGCAACAAGATTAGGAAAATCATTAGAAGATGTAATCTCATCAACAAAAGTTTTATCTGAAGAATTTGGATTCGGTCAGACTGAAGCTGCTAAATTATCAGCAAGTGTGATTGATACATCTGTTGCTGTTGGATTGAGTGTTGATGAGGGTTCAAAGTTTACAGGTGTGTTAACATCTATCGGTGGACTAAGTGCACAAACAGCACAAGATTTACAAAAACAAGTATTTTTATTATCAAGACAAAATGATGTAGCACCACAAGCTGTTTTACGAGATATTGCAAATTCATCAGAAGTTATAGCTGAATTTACAGACGGAACTGCAGAAAACATAGCAAGAGCAGCTATACAATCAAGAAAATTTGGTATTGATTTAAACAATGTAGCAACTTCAGCGAAAGGATTATTAGATTTCCAATCTGCTATTGAAAATTCTTTAACGGGTTCAATGATGATTGGTAAAAATATTAATATACAACGATTACAACAATTGAGTTTAGAAGGTGATTTAGAAAAAGTTCAGTTAGAACAGAGAAGGCTCTTAAAAGAAATGAACTTTTTAGAATTAAAGACTCAGCTTCATAGAGAAGCTGCAGCTAAAGCTTTGAATTTATCAGTAACGGATGCTACTAAACTTGTAACAAAAACAGAAGAAGCTGTAACATTAGCAGGTGAATTGGCAGGGCAACCAGGATTTGATGCATTAGTAGGTTCAGAAGGAATATCAACATTAACAAAAATGTCTGGAGCTTTTAAATCAATGGGTGCTTTATTAACTAATAGCTTAGGTCCTGCTTTGAATCTTATTTTAATAGCATTAAATGGTATCATAGGTGTAGTTGATTTCTTATTAGAAGCATCTGGTATTAATACTTTACTTAGAGTCTTGGGTGGACAAGAAGCAACATACGACCCAGGAGCCGCAGCTGGTAGATTTGCTACGGGCGTCGGAATGACCTCGATGGCAGATGGCGGGATTGTAAAAATGGCAGAAGGAGGTATTGTTGCAAATGTCGGAGAAGCGGGTCCAGAGGCAGTGATACCACTTGATGAATTTTATCGAAAATTAGATGAAGTAGTAGGAGCTATTAATAATCTAAACATAAGTACAACAATAACAAATCAAGATTTAAACATAATGTTAACCGCTAAGAAAGGTTAAGGAGAAAACTTTTGGGATTAGAAAATTTAAAAAGTATATTTTCAGACATAAATACTGATGTTAATACGCGAGAAAATGGTACAGCATTTACAAGTGAATTGTTACCTGGACAAGTAATTAGTCAATTTAATTTTAATAATCCAATACCAGCTACTAACTTTTTTCCAGACCCACCTGAAGGATTTACTATTAATTTTGATGATAAAGGGACAGATTTAGGCAATTCTAAATTTATTGATGTAAATACTAAATTTGACGATAACCAAGTAATTGATTTTACAACAATGACTTCAACATTTAGTGTTGATAGACCATTAGAACCTATAGTAGAAGATGATAGCGGTCTTTTTCAATTACAATCACAAGAATCATTTGAATCACAATTTGCATTACAAGAATTAGCGGGAGGACAAGACCCTGAAATTTTTGATAAAGATAAAATTTTATTTAGATATGAACAAGGTACTAAAGAAGTCAACATAAAAGAATCTAATGATGGAAAATCAGAACAATTTACTCTTTTATATGATGGTAATGAACAAAACTCAAAACAATTAAAAAGAGATTTACCTGGAAATGAAAATATAGATACAAATACTTTACGATTAGAAAGAGAAACATTTGGTTTTAATGAACCATATATTATATCACCGATGGGTGAAACAGATTCAGGTAGAGAATTTCCAATAGCTAGAAGTATGAAAGATATAAAAAGATTATCACAATATCTTTTTTCACCTAAAGGATTAGCTTTCTTCGCAAAACAAAATTTATTAGGGGCTAATTCAATTATTAATTTTTCAGATTTAGGATTAGAAGGAGGATTTAGTGATTTTCTCGGTGATGCTCGAAGAATTGGTATGTCTAAGAGAAAATTATTTTCATCAAAGCAAAGATTTAAATCAGTATATTTACAAACTTCAACTTTGGCTAGTTCAACAAGAGTTTTGGGTTATGCGACTCCTAATGTTTTAGTTTCTCGTGATTTTCCTGCAAGTTTAATAGATAGTTTGTTACCGGCCAAAGTAAATCAATTTTTTGGTGCCGCTGAAAGTTATGAAAAATTAGTTCCTGATACAATAGAAAGTTCATTTAGACCGACAGAAGGTGCATCTCCATTTTCTTTTGAAAATTTAGGAAGTAAATTGGCAACAGCTGCAGAAAATAAACTAAGAGCAGCAGCAGGTTTACCTACTGAAATCGAAAGACCAAGTAGTGATGTGATGACTACAGCTCCTATAAATGTCGGTAAAACATTAAAAACAGCTATAACAAATCATTTAGATGATAATGATACAGACTTACAAAATGTTACTAAAGTAGCTGATGCAGCCAAAGAAGTTGCATCAGGTAATATAGGTCTAAGTAAAGTTGAAAGTGAAGAACATGGAATGCCTTTTTATTTTAAAGATTTAAGACATGATGAAGGTGGTGCTTATATTATATTTAGAGCGTATTTAGAAAGTATAACTGAAGATATTTCACCTTCCTGGGCAACAGAAAATTACATTGGAAGAAGTGAACCTGTTTATAATTATGAAAGAGCTGAAAGGTCTGTTAATTTCACACTTACTTTAGCTGCTGGTACACAAGATGAGTTAACAATGATTTATGAAAAATTAGACAAATTAACATCTTTATGTTATCCGAGATATAAGCAAGATAAAAATTTAAACGGATTAAATAGAATGAAAGCACCATTAGTGCATTTCAGAATGGGTGAAATGTTTGGAAACGATTCTAAAGACCAATTATGTTTTATTAAATCATTATCTTATTCAGTACCAGAAAGTTCAACTTGGGAAACAGATAGAGGCTTTAGAGTTCCGAAATTAATAAAAGCAACAGTAGGATTACAAATATTGCATGAAAAATTACCTAGTTTCAAAACACCGAAAAATGATGATTTAAGTTTCCATGGGTTCGCGGGAATGAAACAATATGAACAAAGATTAGATTCACCGGCAAGTGTAGCTGCTAATGCTTTAAATTTATAAGGATGGATAATGAGTAGATATAATAATACAAAGATTAAACTATCAAATAAAACATCAGATAGACCAAACTCAAAACAAAGATATTTAACTACTATTTATGATAGAGTTCCTTTTTCTAATTCTGATTTATATGTTATTTCACAAGAAGGTGATAGATTAGATAATCTAGCTAATCAATTTTACGGTGATTCATCTTTGTGGTGGTATATCGCCAATGCAAATAATTTAAATCAAATTAATTTAGAACCAGGAACATCTTTAAGAATACCAGCAAGTTTAGAATCAGCAAAAGGTAGTTAAAATGAATATTAAAAAACTATTTGGTTCTGATATTGATTCTGATGTTAAATTAAAATTATTAGCGCGAAGTCAAGCTAGTAATAAAACTATAAATCCAAATGAATCTATTTTTGAAGGTATAGAACCCTCTAATTTTAAAGGGATTTCAGAATTGTCATCAAAAACTCCTGTCGCTCGTATGTGGACAGCTGTAAAATTAACAAGAATAGAAAATTTAATTGAATATGTTGAAAAAACAAGAGAATTAACACATTCACAAATTAAAGAAGCTTATATAAACGCTGGAGGAAGTACACAATTCAGAGCCGGTGAACCTGAATTTGAATTTGTTGACTTTCAAAAAGAAAATGAGACAGAAACTTATACTGAACAAATACAAAAAATAAAAGAAACAGAGTTAAGTAAAAAAGTTTATGTAATAGGTAATCACGAATATAATAATTTAACAAAAAATTCTCAACCCAATCAGCCGATTGATATAGCTAATCCTTCTAATAATATACCAGGAAATATACCTTCAGATTTATCATCTAAAGTTTTTAATACAGAACTTAAAAATAATGATTTTTTAAAACCTACGGCAGGTATTACATCAATATCTTCTAAAACTGAAGGAAGTTATGGTGTTTTAAAAAGAACAACAATTAATTTTATAGTATATAATGCTTATGATTTAGAAAATATATATATGAGATTTTTTATGAAACCAGGAGCACATGTATTTATTGATTTTGGATGGGATACAGCAAATTTATATGACCCTGAAAAGTTAATAGAAGAAAATAAAAATCTTGATGAACAAATTTTTGGTGATAATGGTTTTGTTAAAAAATCAAAAGGTGATTTAGAAACTATTTTTGGAGAAGTTGTGAAATGGGATTCAAAAGTAAGACAAGATAGTTCATTTGAATGTACAATTGAAATTGTATCTGGAAATTTCGCTCTACTTGATTATTCTTTCGCTTTAGATTCTAAATCTATGTTGTTAAAAAATATAAATTTATTTATAATAGAATTAGTCGCTAAAAAATTAGGAAAATCTTTTTTATCAAACACTTGGTCACCTAGTACAACAAATGCACAGCAATATTCAGATTATGCAAATACATTCGCGTCTGATATTTTTAGCGGTGAAACAGATGTGGCTAAAATACCAACAGACCAGGTTGAGTTGGGAGTATATTGGCAAGCGTTATCTAATAATGCTAATAAAGTTTCAAATAATGAAAATTTATATATCTCATGGGGATTTTTTGAAGATGAAATTTTAAATGATGATTATTCTTTTTTATACAATACAGGTTTATTATCTGATGGGGGTGATTTTAATATTAAATTTGATTCTTCAAATTCATTTGTTAGATTTGATGATAATTTAAAAAAAAGACAAGAAGTAATTTCTTTGAAAGGTACAAATTCTAAAACAGATATAAAATTTTTATATCCAGATAATTGGTCAAAATCATATAGTGTTAATAAAGGAAAAGTTCCTGATGATTATAAAGTTATTGATGACAATAATCCTATTAGATTTAGTGATGATGTAAAATATACAAAACCATATACTGATTTACAAAAAGAAGAAGCTATTTTACAATGGGAATATACTAATTATGGATATCAAACTCGTGATGTAACAAGAAATACTCATTTATCTGAAGCAGAAAGATTGAGTTTAGGTATAAAAATAACACCGGGTCCAGCCTATCGAAATCCAAAAAGAAATTATAATGAGTCAGGAGTTGATATAGGAGCTTGTGGGCCGATTTCTTATGACCAATTTAATGCGGCACAAGCAACTGGCCAACAACTTCCGCCTGATTCATTATGTTTAGGACCTTATGATAGAGTTAAAAATGAACGATTAAAAATAACTTATGATGATGTGCGTGCATACAGAACAAGAAACGGTTTACAAGAAGGTGAAGTTTACAGAGTTGGTAATCATGAAACATCTTTTTATTTTCCAGAAAAAGTATTATTAGATAATTATAATGTTGATTTAAAATTACAAAGAATACCTTTAAGGGAGTTGTTCATAAATGTTAGTTTACTTAAAGATGCTTTTGATGAAAAAGATACATTAAATGATGTATTAAAATTTATTTTAGATAAAATAAATGTAGATTCAGCAGATGTATTTAATTTACAAATGTATGACCCGACTGGTTTAGGAACAACAATTGAAATCACAGATGTAAATAAATCAACTAATTTATCTGAATTAAAAGATGGAAAATTTATCAATACAATCGAAGATAATTTTCTAATTTATCACATTTTTGAACCAAGCTCAAATAATTCAATAGTAAAAAATCTTGATTTAAGTTACAAGACTCCAGAAAATGGTGTACAAAATTTGATAGCAATAGAAAATTCTTCAGCTCAGATACCGTTATTTCCAGAAGATGCTTCTATTGATGCTTTAAATGGTTATAAAATTATTGACAATACTATTGAAATTGGAGACCAAAGTGCAAAGAAAGATGTTATAACATTAAGATATATACCAGAATTATCAAATTTAAATATAGTTAAAAAAAGAAATAGTTTTTTTAATACTTCAAATGAAAATCCAGATAACGCAGTGTCGAAAAATATTCCATCGAATATAAATAAAAAATTAAAAAACTTTGATGACAGTAAACATGGAGATAAAACAGGTAAAGAATTAAGAAATTTATTAAAGACAGATTCACAAGCTTCAGTGCCACAAACTTCAACACCACAAAACATCGTAGATAGTACAACACCGAATGCTTTACATCAACATTTTAAAACAGCAAGAAATCTTGAAGAATATTATTTTTTAAAAGCTAAATCTGATTGGTATGTTGATAATTCAATTACCATAATGGACGGAATAAGCTTGAATTTATCAATATATGGTATTTCAGGATTACATCCAGGTAATAATTTTAGAATAAAATATATGCCAAAAAAATATTTTGATAATGTATTTTTTAGAATTGTTTCAATAACTCAAAATATAACACCGAGTGGATGGTCAACTGACATAGAAGCGCAAATGCTTTTAAGGCCACAAACTAAAAAAGATAGAAATTATTTAGTAAGTAAACCAACAATAACACTTTCTAAAAATTTATTAAGTAATTATATAGATGCTAATTTCTTAGAAGAAGTATTAGAGCCAACAATTGTTGACTATAATGTTTTAAATTATGAAATAAAATATGAAACGAGAGGTGGTAGAAGCGGTAGAAGCATTAAAAGAAATTTTAAACCACTTATAATGCTATTAGATTTTTCAGTAATAAATCAATTAGGTTTAGAAAAAACAGAAACAGCATCATGGATAACGACTGAATCAAACGGATATTTCGGTGATTTGGAATATTCTAGCGACTATTATGAAAGTATATATGTTTTAACGGTTATTAATAAAGAAGCTAGAAATTATACAGGCCAAATAATGTGGTTAGCGATTGATAAAGAAAAAGTAGCAGATAAGACAAAAGAAGAAATTTATGACATTTGTTTTAAAGGAACGAAGGCAGATGTACAATCAATTTTAGCTTAAAAAACACTTGTTTTATATAATAAAAAGTTATTATATTACATAAAGAGAAAAATGGTTATATATGTATATTGTGATTCCAATATATTCAGATGGATTTTTACATCCACTTCATAAAGACAATAGGTTATCTTTACTCTATGTGAAAGAGTTGGGAAATGACGGCCGTATGCTTACATTCAATCATATGGATTCATTATCAACTGATTCTTACGAGTTTTTAAAAGATGAAATCATATTGACACCTTCAAAAAAACAATTATTATCTGTATATCCATTCAAACAAGTTTATGATATGAATATGTTGAATTGGTGGCTGTATAATAAACCGATGAATTTAGATATAAAAGTTGATACTATTGATATATTGAACAACAGATTTTATAATTTAAAACAAATAAATACTATAATACCCATATACAAACATCTTGAATATTGTAATAAAGCTGCTGAACAAATAGAACAATTGTGGAAAAATAAAGACAAAATTAACTTTGATGACTATTTATTATATAATACAGAAGCTATATTAGCTTACTATTCAGTTGAACGAAAAGGTATCAAGGTTTCAGATGATGTGTGTGATGTATTCGATAACAGAGTTAAAAAACACATATCAAATAATAAGTTATATTCAGATTATTTTCTAAATACAACAACAGGAAGACCAAGTAATTCATTTGGTTCAGTTAATTTTGCGGCTATGGAACCTGAAAAAAGAAAAGCAATTTTACCTGAGTATGATTTATTATTAGAATACGATTATGACGCTTATCATTTACGAATAATAGCTGACTTAGTAGGATATAAGTTTCCAGAAGGTTCAGTACACGAATATTTGGCTGGATGGTATGGTGTTGATTATAAAGAATCTAAAGCTATAACATTTAAAATTTTATATGGTGGTATAAGTGACGAAATAGCTAAGAAAGTTCCTTTTTTCAAAAAAGTTAGAGAATTTATTTCTTTGCAATGGAAATTATTTAATCAACAGAAATATGTTCAGACTTATATTTATAATAGACGAATTGTATCCAGTAATTTAGAAGGAATGAATGCTAATAAAGTGTTTAATTATTTAATTCAAGCACACGAAACTGAACTAAATATAAAGACAATAATTGAATTGCAAAGATATTTATTGGATAAGAAAACTAATTTAGTATTATATGGGTATGATAGTTTTCTATTTGATTTTTCAAAACAAGACGGAGAACACATATTGTATAATATGAAAAAAATATTAGAAAGAAATGGACATCCAGTCAAATTAAAACAAGGTTATAATTATCAGGAGATAAAATGAGTAATACAGGAATAAAATATTTGTTAAAAGAATTATCAGCAGAGTTTGGTATAATTGATTTTACACAACCAGTTCAAACTGCTTATTTATTTAATTTAATGCAAGATTTAAATATCCCAACACATTTAATTCAAGAAACTATAACAAAATTGACTGAAAAAGATGAATCAACGCCATTAGATGATAAAGAAAAAGAAAAAGCTAAAAGAATGGGATTGGTTTCTCTTGGATATGGTAACTATGGAAAAGAAAAAGGTGGTGAAACAACACACAAAAATGTTGATGGTAAAATTGTACCAGTAGATGATGACAAAGGTACAAAAACTGATACTGAAGAAAAACCAGAAGTTAAACCTAAAATTACAAAAATTAAAGATAATCCATTTGGTAAAGAAAAAAAATTAACAAAAACACAAATTAAAATAAATGATACAATCAATAAACTTGGGATTGAAAAAGAAGTTTTAGATAAAGTTGATGAAACATTTAAAAAAGATTTTAATTCCATTATTAGTCAAGTTTCAAAAAATATAGATAAAATAGATGACACATCTAAACAAATAGTAACTGAAGCAATAAATTCAATATCAGTATTATACTCAAAAGCATCAGATGAAGATAAAGTAAAAGCTTTGTCTGGTTTAAATGTTTCAGCAAGCCCTAACAGAAAAAAATTATATTTAGATGATTTAAGAGGGCAAGGAGATTTATATAAAGTTTTAGGAGCTACTGAAGCAACAAAAAGATTAGTAGAGATGGCCTCTGAATATGCTGATATACCTGAAGATGATAACAAAGTAGCACAAAATGTTGAAAAATTTGCTAAACCTGATATTGGCGGTGAATCAGGAGCGAGAACGGTATATAAAAAGAAAAGTAATAAATACATAGATGAAATAAATGACCCTAATGTTGAAAAATTATTTAAAACACCACCATTAGATAGGATAATTAAACCAGCATTCAAGTCAATGTTCGGTCCAACTGATAGTAACGGTAATTTATTAATACCTAGCTCAGAAAATTCTGAAGTGTATTTTAAACATTCTATTGAAAATAATAATTCATTAGATAAAACAGCTAATTATTTAGAAGAATTAGCGTCAGAAGGAAAAGTTTCTCCTAAATTAGCAGAATCTATAAAAAGTCATAAAAATAGATTAATTAGTATATTAAATGATTATGAAGTTCCGTCTGATGACGCTAGAAAAGCTGTAGAGCGTTCTTATGCTACATTAGCAGATGAATTACATAATGAAAATCCAGATTTGGCAGGTAGGATGCTTAAACAATTTGCTGAAATGGCACAATATGATTCAGAAATAGCAGGTGGTGATGAATGTTATTTACCGGGACATGGTTCTTTTCCAGCTGGTGATAAGTTGTTATTTGAAAAAGGTAGAACAACAGGTAAACAAGTTTCTTTTGTCAGTATTAAATACGGTAAATATGGTGATGTATATGGTTGTCCAGCAAACGGTTCAGCTTTACAACAAATACATCCTGATGAAACTAAAAGAAATTCATTAGGACAATATGTAGGTGAAACTGGAAAAATTTTAGCTGTGAATGATGAACTTATATCTGATGTACCAACTGCTAAAGAAAATATAAATGAATTATTAGAAGGTCAAGGATTAGAAAATTTATTTTCTGATGATGAAGCTTCACAATTAGCTGAAATAAGTGTTAAGACAAAAGAAATAACTGAAAAAATAAAAAAAGAAGCTACTAATGAAGAAGGTAAAATAGATTGGGCATTATTCAATAAACTCAGAGAAAAAAATGAACAATTAAACGAACTTTCTATCAAATTAAGAAAAATATGTCCTCAAGATAAATTTGCTACAATGGTTGGTAAAGGTAACGCTAGAGGAGTTTCTAAAAGAATGACACCGGATATATTTTTATCTGGCCTTGTGTTATCAAACCAAATCAAAACATCAAATGGTTATGAGTTAATTAAACATAATAAACAATATATGAAAGATGGTGAATATAAAGATGTTACTATTGATGGTAGTGTTGATATGGATGAGTGGTTTATTAATTTTAGAATGAAAAGAACACCTGGTAGAAACGGAGGAGGAGCTCAATGTTCGTGTGTAGGTAAAGAATTAAAAGAAAAATATGAAAATGAACCATCATACAAATTAGCACCATTAATAAATGACACTATTGGAGATGTTGAATGAAAACTCAACTCTTAGCTACATTCACAACCAAAGTATATTTAGACGGTATTGTTGATAAAATCAAAGCTACATATCCAATAGTATTTGATAAAATTTACATATTACAAAATGAAGATAACCCAAAAGAATTAATTTGTACATATAATGTTGATATGTCAAATTCAGTAGATTACAATGCAATAGAAAATACAATCTCACTGCACAGAAAAAAGCATACAAATACATTATATACAATAAATGCATTGAACGAAGTTGTGATGAATATGAACAATGGAGTTAAAGACCCAAATACAATTGTACCTTGGGAAAATTATAAAAATTCTATTTTAGTCACTAACGCAGATGGCTTAAATAAAATCAACACGAGAATATTTAAAATAATAAAAATTTAATTTTGAATATTTTAATATATACTTATATATAGTTACAATCAATACAATAGGAGAAATAGGTTATGAGTGAATCTACCTTATATTATTTTTATTCAGTAGGATGTGGTTGGTGTAAGAAAACAGAACCACTAATTGATGAATTGAATGAATCCAGTGATTATGAAATTCTAAAATTAGATTTAGCTGAGAAAGATAATCAAGAACTTAATAAACAGCTTAAAGAAAAATACGGAAAACAATGTGGTACACCTTGGTTGATAGATGCTGAATCGGGTAATCATATTTGCGGACATCGTGAAAAAGACATTATAGAAAAATGGGCAAAAGGTGAGGAAATTCCAGAACCGCCGAAACCAAAAGGTCCTCCTCCTCCGCCACCGACAGATTTTGATAATGAAGAACAAGTCAAAACTTGGAGAGATGGTTATGAAAAGTGGATGAAAGAAAATGACCATATGCCAAACTTACCAAAATCAGATGATATGTTGAACAGGTTGAAACAACAAAAACAAATGATGGACCAGAGGCAAGCTCAACAAGGGCAGCAAAATAGTAATGTAGAAGCTAGAATATCTGTCATGGAACAGAAAATAGATAGACTTTTAAAACATTTAGGTGTTAAAACTGACGGTATCAAGCCAATTCAATCTAAACCACCTGTGGTAAACAATCCACCAAGACAAGTTCCAGGACCGCCAGCTAATTCAAAACCACCAAAAAAGAAAAAGAAGAAAAAATGAAACTAATCAGGCCTAAACCTACGGTAGAAAGAAAACCTACTGAGGAAGAGCTTGAATGTATTGATAAAACTGAAAAGATGTTAGAGGGAGAAAACAAGCTCCCTCCAGCATCTCAGATGATTAGAAACATAGCAGTTGACCATTGGAAAGGTTTAAAAGCTTTTATTCGTGGTAAACAGGTTATATCAACACAAGAAGAAGCTCAACGAAGGTGGGATATATGTACAAAATGTCCTCATTTGAAATATGATGAGTTGAATCCAGA
>CETC01070279.1_pt1 | contig 13726 bp, 11 predicted proteins | sample 326911 | NCBI WGS metagenome assembly CETC01 (sample SAMEA2622694, study PRJEB7988) | marine metagenome | isolation source: saline water (ENVO:00002010), including | reverse complement strand
TATTTCAAATTGTGTGTCGGTTTCTATAAGGTAAAACATACCTTAATGTACGAAAAATATCTTGGAAAACCAAATTAAGTATTTATTTTTTCATTATGAACTAAATACCCGTTAGCATAATAAACATGTTCATTATCTAACATCAAGTTATAAACTTTAGAATAATTAGTTGGTCCTTTTTCTATTTTAGAAATTAATTCTTTTCCATTTAACTTAATTATTATGTCATTTAAGTTTAAAGTAGTAGAAGATATTTGGTGTTTTTCTAAAGTTGTAATAGGATCAATTGCTTTCCAACCATCTATAGTTTTAAAAGGATGCTCTGGTGTTACAAATGCTTCTCCATTATTTAATGAATATACTTCAAAATCCCCTTCATGGATTTGGATGTCCATTACTGTAGATTCTCCTTTTTCGCTTTTTACTTTTTCTCCTATTTGTATTGATGAAATTTCTTTTTCAGTTCCATCAGCCATAGTAACTAAAGTATTTGGAATAAAACAAGTGTATACTTGATCAGGACGAACATTCCCAAACCCAGAACCATATCCAGAATTATCTATAACATCATCTACATAAACAATTTGATTATTACCTCCTTCTAAAGGTTGATTAGGACGAGTACTATCAAAAAGAGAATAATTATTATCTGAATTTTCTACTACAGGAGGTTCATCTAATAAATCTATTATAGGTGCATCTATTACAGGACAATAATTTAAAGCTTCTAATTCAGAAGAATATGTGTTTGGTAAACACCCTAAAAGATATGATCTTTTATTACTTACAATTTGTGTATCTGTATTATTATTTATAGATATACATCTATAACAATCAACTTTTTGGTAATTTTGTAAAAAATCTTCATATGAAGTATCCATAGGACGTGGTAATTGATTAAAATAATATAAAGTATCATGATATGTCGTTGTATGAGTAGCACCTACCATTGGTCCACTAACAGGATGTATATGATAATCACCTATATATTCAGAACCATCACTATAATATAATTCTCCACCAGAAGTGTGAAGATTTTCTTGAATATTTGTAGATGGACGTAAATATTCATTTAATACGGGAAATAAATTCATAATATGAGGAAATGTTGTTTGAACCTTTTTTATTGAATGTGAATTATTTTTTTGTACATTAAGTCCTACAATATGCCATTTTATTCTTCCTATTTTATATAAATTATAATCATATATACTTTTTTGATCTTTTATTGATTGATAATCTAAAGCAGATATTTCTATGTATTTGTGGTAAGTAGTATCATTGAATCTTTTAGCAAAAAATCTATAAAACCATCCTTTACGATAATCTAAAGATGAAGGTTTAGATTTAGTTGAAGGTAATTCAAGCCTATCATGTAAATGTTGTTTTAAATCATTTCTTCTTTTAAAGAATCTTCGGTTTCTATAATTATGGCTAAAAATTTTACCGTTGTCAGGATATTGTTGAGTTTGATGAATTGAAACGGGGTTTGGTATTAATATAGGGCCTGGGTTTGCATTATTACGACCAGCATAGTATATTCCTTTACTAGTAACCATGTAAGGTCCTTTATATACTTTTCTATTATGGGCAAATATAAGTTCTCCATTTGAAATTTTAATACTTACTTGTGATCTTGGTATATAAGGCATAATATTTTTTTTATTGTAATTCTATATGTATATGGGCTCCTTCTGTTGCTTCATTTTGGGAATATACATCACTATGAGGGTGATTATAGTTTTTATCTGCGCTTGATTCATTTTCCATTCCTGGATATCTATATTCATCTCCTATACGCATATTTGGATAGCCTCTAGATTTCATTACTTTTAAAAATGAAATTATTATATCTAATGTCTTATGAGGTGTAGCATCAGTTGGACTATCAAATGGTTGAGTTTCAAGCACAAAGTCTACTGCTTTTCCTTGTGGATGATAACCTCCTTTATTTTTATGATATATATCATTTCCTGCTGTAAATCTAAATTTTAATTGTTTCATACCCTCTAGAGTCCATTCTATATCTGGCCAATCTTCAAATGTTAAATAGTCCCTCATAGTTGCATCATCATACCCTTCAAAAACGTAATCAGAATAATCTGCTGTTACTTGCCATATACCTACTGGGTACTCTGTAGAGAGTACAGGTTGGGACATCATTTCAAGAAATTCAAATATAAACCATTCTAAATCTGCTACAATATCTCCATTACTAGAAAGTTCTCCACTTTTATATCCCTCTCTTGTTACTCCTGCTCTATGGTTATTTCCTCCTATAACATAATTATTTTCTTTGTGGCCTTTTTTAAATATATGATCTCTTGCTTTATCAGCATTAGGAGTAGGTGGATGGTTTTCTTCTATTCCCCAATCTTCCAAAGTAATATCTTTCCATTTAGGTCTAATTTTAATATTTCCATCTTCATTAAGGAACCCAGTAGCTCTTTTAGGTAATTTATTTATACCTGTATTAGCGCTTCCGTTAAGGAAACACATTTGTCCTGATATTTGAGTAACCCAATCTTGATTATTTCCTATTTTATTAACTTCACTATTTACAATAAAAGCTACATTTGGGGATTGATACCCTAAAGGTAATCTATCTTTATCTATTTGAAATAATTGTAAAGGAAGAAGACCTGCTAAACCATCCATTTCTATATTAAACTTAATAGGGATAATAGGACTAATATCGTGAGTTACTTCTATTAACCATTCACCTGCATCTGGGTTTTCATTATTATCTTTATCATATAAGGCTACTCTATTGTTTATACTTAGTCTTAATTCTCTAAGTTGTTCTAATTGGGTTAAAGCTTGGGGTAAAGATACATAAGGAATTGTAGTTCCTCGTTCAAATTCTAATGTTTCTGATTGTTTATTACCTTCATATAATTTATATAAATAAAAGACTAGAGAATTATATAATTCATTATATTTTATTACATCATTTATAAGATTTTGTTTAAGTTGAGCAGGAGTTATATCTTGTAAAGCATCAAAGTCTTTAAATCTACTTTTAATATTTTTATTAAAGGCTTTAAATGATAAAGCATTTAACTCTTCCATATCTCTAGGATTAGTTGCTGCTATAGCTATAGTAGAAGCTAAATCATTACTTATAGCTGAATCATAATAAAGTTGTCTAGTTATCGATTTTAATCCTTGAGGAGAAAATTTAAATATATCAGGTAGTGTTTTTTGAGTTAATTTAGGGTCTCCAGAAACTCTATAATCTATTACTCTATTTACATGTGGTCTTTCATGTTCAGTATGTATTATAAAGTTATAATAATGACCTGTAGATATATTTACCCCATCCCATAGTGCTTTAATAAAATCAAACATATTAAAATTTTTATTTAAAGCAAAATAACTATTATCACTATTTGTTACAAAATCTCTTAAACGTATATTTTCATAAGTACTAATTACAAAATCTAAATTAAAATATACATAACCAATACTATGTCTATCACTTACTTTTTTTACTTCACCTTGACTATCATCATAAGAAGAAAGAGCTTTAAAAAATATTTCTGATTTTTTTTTATCTTCAGACCATCTATTGTAATTATTATATATAGTTTCATCATATCTTGTAAAACCTTTTCCGTCTGCATCTTCTGAAAATAAATTATCAAATATAGCTTGATGGGGCATTAAACAAACAGATTCATCTAAACTAGCTCCTATTAAAGGATGATAATCCTTTTCTGTTAGGTTTTTCTTTTTTACTGCATTATGAGAAATTAAATTATTTACATGACTATACTGTATTTGGGGAAGACCTTCATATCCACCCCATCCTGTTAGTGCAGCTGTATTTTGAATTGATTGATATTGTTCCATTATTTCTTTATCATAATAAAATTCATCATCATCTAGATTTCTATCAAAATTTACTGAATATACTGGCGTGACACCTGCACCCATTTGAAGGGAGTCTTGATATCCTGGAAGATTTGAATAACCTGAATTACCATTATAATCATACCCTAAACCTTTACTTAAATCAATAGTTGGATAACCTACTTCAGATGAATCTGAAGGTAAACTAAAAGATGATGCTGGGATAACATAACCATCAATAGTATTGGCCATATTAAGAGTTGGGCTTTCGGGATAGTCAGGTTGAGAATAATGATGTAGTAAACCTTCATCTGTAAAACCCTCATTATGTAGATTGTCATAAAAATCATTTCCTGGAACCATTTCATTAATTGGGATTGATTCACTAATTACAATAGTATCACCATCAGAATTTACTGTAGTTACAGTCGTGTTACCATGTTCATCTTCTGTGACAGTTATATTATCATACATTTTACCATTGTAGTTATAACCTACTAGTGAATTTTGATTCTTTTCCTTATATGGTGTTCCTTTTAATTCAATAATAGTTTTAATGGGATCAGAAGCATGAATATAAGGAGCTGTATAAGGTAGATAAAAGTGGTCGTTTTGTTTTTTCTTTGTTGTAGCTCCATCATATGGATCTGGTTTTAACGCATTATTCCATGTCCTTGTATTTTTAGACATGTAAGTTAATTCTGTTTGGGGGTGTTTTAATTTATAATTTTCAAAATATTTTTTCTTTCCTGCTGCATCATCACCTTTAATTTCACTATATTTATCACTTTTATAAGAGGATAAATGATTTATCATTTGACATAATAAATCCCATCTGATAAAAACATTTTTTTTATAACCTGAATCTGCATTAGTTTCATCATACTTAACTACTTGTTTTAGTATAGTGCCTCCTAAAAATGCTTCTAATCCTATCCCTGCAATAGGATTGTTATGACTATCTAATGCGGGTAAATCTTTTGTGGTTAAAGCTTCAGAAAAGGCGACTTTTTGTATATGTTGATATAAATGTATAATGTCAAGATATCCTTGTTCATAACTTTTCATTTTTATATTAATATTACTTAACTCTTTTTGGAAAGCTTCTATTTTTTGTATTCTTTCCTGGTCAGTCATTTCAATTAAATTATCACCTACACTAGTTGGAGTTGCCATACGTGTAATTAAATCTCTTTGTACCCCCCATTCTCCATTTTCAAAAAAACCACGTAAATTATTACTAAACCCTCCAACAGCTGAAGATCTCCACCAATTTGAAGCATACATTGATACAGGATTAACTCCCCAACTTGTCTCTTTTCCAGGGTTTGCTATGAAGTATTGTTGGTATTCTTGCCATGTTCTATTTTCGTAATAATCTCTAGATAAAGTTACACCTTTATCTTTTTGATTCTTCATTAAACTTGTATTATATGTTTCTGGTTCAAATCCATGATTATTTTTTAAATGTTCTGGATCTACAAAAACAGGAACACCTACATTATCTTCATATATACAAGTAAAATATTCTACATTAGAATAATTTATAGCTACTATTTCTTTATTTCTAAAATAGGTAGGACACCCATAACCTACATAGCCTATATCGGTTCTCATACTATCCCATGTAGGTAGATAAGAACTTTGACCATAATCAAGACCCTCACGACCTGTTTCCTCACCAGTAAAATCATAATTATGTTTATAGTGAAGCATGTAAGAGTCATCTGGTTCTCCATGTTCCCAATCAATATATTCTTCTCCCATCATACCAACTGGTGGAGTTTTATGGTCTTGATAAAACTGTGTTGATGAAGGAGATTTCATTGTATTTCTAACAGCTCTAAGGTAATATAATAAACTATCTTGTATATCAACAGTTAAATTTCCATCTGAATCATAAAAATTATGGTTTGACTTTTGTGATTTTAAACTTTCAATAATTTCACCATGAGCCATAATTTCTGTTGTACACTGATATCCTCCTATATCATTAGATTTAAATGAGAAGTTTTTACAATAACCTATAAAACCATCAAAATTACCCCCTGATGTTTCTTTATATTTTTTTATTTTTGCATTTAAAGAATCAAGAGTTTGTTCATTATCAAAAAATTCTTCTCGTATAGAAAAATTATTTTGTTGTTTTTTACCTTCATTATCTATATAGGGGTCCCACCCCCATTCTAATAATATAGGATAACCGGGTCTCATAAAAAGCATTTCTAATATTTCTAGTTGTCTTCTGTTATGGCAAACAAAATTAACTTTTGCTTCTCTTAAAGCTCCATTATCTGATTTAGTTCTAATTTCAGCATCAATAATACCAGGCATAGGTACTCTTCCAAAACCATCTTGTGCATTTGCTCTAATATTTCTATCACCATAAGCATATGCTCTATAAGCATCCATATTTCCTTCAGAAGCAATTCCTTCTCTCATATAATCCCCATGCATTTGTCCTGTTAATGTCGTAGAGGTAGCTTCTATACCTACTTCATTATAATATTGGGTACCACTTTGTAAAATATATTGTCTTGCTAAACCAGAAGGGTTTTTTCTTAAATAGGATAAACTAGGATCTTCACCTTCACTTTTTAAAAAATTTGATTCTAAATCATTAATTCTTATATCTACACCAGATACCATTTTAATGGTACATTGTTTTTCTGTAGTATACCCAAAAAAAGTATCTTCTGAGAGTATATTATTTCTTGTAGAAGGATTAATACCTTCTGTTAAATCTGTTTCAGTATCAAAATTTTCTACAATATCTTTTAGTTGAAACCCTTTAGCCGTTTCAGGATCTTTATAGGAAGGGTTTGTCATTACCAATTTCCTAACTTTAAGTTGTTTTTGAACATACCTTGAAAAGGGTTCAAATATGCCTTTGAGTGTACTCATAACTTAGTAAGCTGGGTTAGTATTATCGTTTAATTTTTCGAAATCTTTTAATATTCTTTTAATACCAACAGGTATTCTGATTTCTATTCCTGGTTTTAAAGCAAAACTATCTCTTTTAATTTTTTCTATGTTAGCTAAAGATATTATCCACCACAAACCAACATCTCCGTAAAACTGATTTGCTAATAAGTCAAGTCTATCACTAACTGTTGTAATAACATATATATCTCCTATAGATAAAGGTATTTCTGGATATTTTAATTTAGGATAATATCTTGCTCCTTCTTTAGTTTTTTGTAATTGTATAAATTGTAGTCTATTATTCATACTAAATTTAATTTATAATATTTTCTACTCCGTCTTCCCTATCAGTTGTATATGAACCCCCATTCCACATAAATGTTTTTCCTGTTCCTAATTCATTATAAGCAGCTCTCCAAGCAGCACTAAAACTACCTTCAGAAGTAAAATCAGGATAGCCTCCTACTATAGGACGAGAATCATTACTACCTGGACTATTATTATTATTACTATTACCATTATCTCCTCCTGTTTTTTCATTTTCTTTTTTAATGATTTTTTCTTCTGTGTTTTTTATCTCTTTTTTTTCTTCTTTTAAATCTATTTCACCTGATTCTAAATGATTTGAAGGTTCTTCAATTAGCCAGCTATCTCCTTCTTTATGTATTCCTATAAATGGGGCATCTAATCCATTATTAGGTACAAAGTCGTGTATTGGTTGGAAAGATATAGTTACATTCAATATTTGAGGTAAAACTTTCATATCTTTATCTTTATTTTTTGGATCTAATTTAATTTCCCAAGGATAAGTAACGGCCCATGAAATATTTGCACTTTTTAAAACACCAGGTAATCTATTAAAATAATCCCCCATAGTTAATCTCATGTAAGGGGTTCTCATTCTACCAGTAGATCTTGAATAATTTGGTGCTGTTTGAGCTACTAAATAATTTAACTTTTGATATAATGGTTTCATTTCATGTCTTGTTTGGGCTGCTATTTTAAAACCAATATTTACTGCTCTATTAAATTTATTATATGTATAAAAACTTTCTCCTCTACCATTATATTTTATTTCATTATGGGCTGCCGTATAATTGTCAGTAAAACTATCAAGAAATGCTCTAAATACTATAACATCATGTTCATTATTTCTATCAGAATGCATTACTTCAAATTTAAAGTCTATAAAATCTTTGGAAATAAATTTTTCTTCAATAGCTGGAGTAGCTTTTGTATCTTTAACTGTGTAAACAGTTTGGTAGTTTATTTTATCTATTTTAGATAGATTACTATCTACAGTATAGGCATTGTAAGATGGTTTTGATTTTAAAGGATTAATATCTCCTAAAATATGATCAAATATATTCTTTGATGTATTAGCTCCTACATCCCCTAAACCATAATTATTTTCTCTTAATTTATCTTTTCCTATAAGACTTACATAAGTACCACCTATAACATCAGATACAAAATCACCCATAGTGCTTCTAGCATCATCACTAAATCCAATTTTTTCTAAAAATCCACTATTTGATATCCCTTCACCTAAATCAGTTCCAAATTGAGCATTAAGATTAACACTTGCTGGTTCAGGTACTAATCCATGTCTTTTAAAACGAGATATACCTGAAGCCATTATTTGGGCTATTAAACTAGCACCTCTATTAAAAGTTCTTGTATTTGATTGTGGGTTTAATAATTGTAAAGCTCCTTGTCTTAATTTAAATTCACCTCCTATATCATTATCTAAAAAAGCTTGAATTCTTTTAACATCTGTTTTTACTCTATCTTGATGAACATTTAATCCTCCCCTAAATAGGTAATCAGGAGTTGTACCATTTTTATGGTCTTCTCCTATTAAGATAGGATCTTGAGTATCAGGGTCCCATCCCTCTATTCGATTAAGATGATAAAAAGAATTAGAAAAGTAATGATTTTTTATTTCTTTTTGGTTTCCATCTATACCTATAGGGATAGCATCTGGATTCTTAAGTAATTCAACTAAACCCATATGATAAAATATTAATAACGACCATCAGAAGGGCCTGTAGTTTTGTAAGGTCCTCCAAATTGTTTTAATGTTGTTCCATATGTCCCAAAAGGTTTTGTATTTCCATCAAAAAATGTTGCTCCTGAATGGTCATCAGTACCTCCATTTAAATCTAAAACAGAAGGATCATATACTTGAGCTGAATTTTTACTTTCAATTTTATCTTGTAACAAGCTTAACATATGATCTTGTAATGTACTAGATTCAGATGTTCCAGGATGTTCCTGAAAAGGTGTACTTCTTAATTTAGCCCCTCCATCTGCAAAGTAATTTCCTTCCTTTGGTGGATTACCAGAATTATATACCCCTGGTTGATCTGTAGGGCTCCCAATGGTATTTCCTAATGCACCTAATTGGTGTCTATCATATAACGATCTTTTTTCTACTAAACTCATAATTATATTGTTTTGATTTATTATAAATATTAATTAACTAAATTTTGTGCCATAATGTCCAGATTCTTTTACAGCAGCAAACCCATCATATTCAAAAGTTCTATTACTTTTTGAAATTTCTATAAGTTCTAATACATCTTCTCTTGTTATCCCATTATTATTTCCTAATTGGGTTCCACCAGCCATTACAAATGTATCTTTAGGATGGGTTTTTATTATAAAATCATCTGCATACATTTCGGTTTTACTTTTTTGTGCTCCTACAACAGGGTCAAATTTATTTTGATATGTTGTGTTTAATCCTCCAGGAACGTTTCCTGTAGTTGTATCTATCCATGTTGTTAAACTGTCAAACCAACCAAATTTTTCTAATTCTGCTATTAAATTTACTACTAAAACTTTAAGTTTTTTAAGGGCATTATTAAAAGATTCTTGAAGAGATACTTGTTCCCTATTAGCTTTGACTTGTTCTAATTGTTCTGCAGATAATACGGTTGCTAAAGCATTTATACTTTCTTGAGCCATAAGCATATTTGCTAATTCATCTACATTCATGTTTAATGCATCAGCAAGTTTTAATCTTTCAAAGGTACTCATTTGACTAAATTCTAAGAAAGATCCTGCTTGGTTTACTAATTCATCTTGGAATGCTGCTATATCACCTGTTGTAGCATGTAATCTTAATTTATCTAAATTAAGTTGTCTTCCTAAAAATATCTCTGCTTCCATTTCTTTTGAAATAGAAGATTGAAAATCTAAAAAACCTCTAGATTGATCACGTACATTTTTTAATTCTCTTCCTAAAGCAGTTGCTTTAGCAACTGTTTGTCCCATTAATTCATTATTACCATAAAATATAGCATTTAATTCACCAGTTATTTTAGCAGTGTTTTCTAATACTTGATTATGGTTTAATCTAACACCTAATTCAGCTGCAGCATTTATAGATCCTTGTAAAGTAGCATCTGATATATCTTCAGTTGTTTTTCTATTAATTATAGCTTGTCTACCATAGAATACAGCAGCTTCTCCTGACATTTTAGTTCTTTCTACTAACACAGCCATACCTCCTATTATATCTCCACTAATCATTCTATTAGCCATTCCTAATGCATTATTAAGATTTGTTTGGGCTTCCATAACAGCTTCGTATTCAACTCCTGCTTTAGCTATATTATTAGCTACATTAACAAAATGACCCCTAACTTGTCTTGCTTCATCTTTTGTTATCTGCATACTTCTACCTAATTGGGTAATTTCGCTATTTACAGATAACATTGTTTTAAAAATAAAAGTTAAAACAGTACTCAAAAGACCTAAAGGATTAAGATTTTTAAGTATTTTAAATATTCCTGTCATAGACATCAGAGTTTTTATTAAACCTGTTCCTTTAGCCGCGGCTCCTCTAAAGTTTTGTCCTATTTTTGATAATGATGAACCTGCTTTTTCTAATCCTATACCTTTTAATTTTTTACCTGCACTTTCAAACCCTTTAGCCATTGCAGTTTCTCCTTTTTTTGCTTTTTGTACTGCTTCTGCCATGCTTTTATTTTGGGCATTAGCAGTTCTTCTCATACCATCTATTTTTTGTCGTACGGCATTTTTTTCTGCTGTAGTTAGTTTGCTTTTTTTACCTAAAAGTTGTGCTGCCATATTATCGGCAGTCCTATTTAATTTTTCTGATTGTTGTTGAACAGTTTTTTCTGCTTTTTTGGCTTCATTAAGGCTTACTTGCCCATCTTCAATTCTTTCTAATAGATCTTTATTTTTTCCTAATGAATCTGTTAGTTCATCAGAAGCATCTAAAAAGTCATAAAAACCCTGCCCTATAGTTTGATTAATTTCTGCTAGTTCCCTTAATCTGTCTTTTACTTTGTCAAGATTACTAACGGCTTTTCCTGCTTCTTCAGCAAACTGTTTTGCTCCTTCAGTATTAAATTTTTGTTCTTCGGCCATTTTACTTAAATTAGTGTCCTATAATAAATATAGAAAAAAGAAAGGTATCTGGCGATACCTTTTACTTTTTAAAATTATATGTGGATGAAGGATTAATATTAGGACCTACTACTTTATTAGAATGAGATTCCTTATATTGGTTATTATGTTTTTGTTGTTCTTCATGTTGATCTTTTAAAAACTTATTAATAGTTTTAAGATGAAACTGCCGCATCCAAATCGGCATATTATATACTTCTGAGTGTATGAATCCACCGCCTCCATGGTACACTAAGTCGTGAATCTGAGCGAATAAAATATTCCTATAGCTCGGCGTCAGGCCAAAAAAAGTTAACATTGATGGGTAAATTTACGCCTGTTTCTACGTATCCATCTTTATATTCAACTTCAGTATTTAAATCCACTCCTGGTTGCATTTCAGTTATGTATTTTCTTAATGCTCTTGCATCTTTAGCTAATAAATTATTGTCAATAAAATCTCTAATAGTTTTAGGTTCATAACTTCCATTTACAGATAAAATTGTATGTTTTAATCTTATAATACCAAGTGAAGCTTGTTTATTAATTTTTTGTAAACCTTCTACTTCTCTATCTATTTTTCTATCATCACCTTCAGTTAGCAATTTAAAAGTTATATTTACTTTAGATAAAGGTAATTTAAATTCAAATTCATTCTTACCATCAATAATTAAACTTTCATTTATATTTTTATCTTCTATTTTTGATAAATTAATGACACCTTCAGTTTCTATACCTGTTTCAGGGTGAGTTCTTTTTACTTCATATTCAGCACCATAACCTAAAATACGAGCTGCTATCATAATAGCATTTTTATCTCCTAATAATAATTCATCATAATTAATATCAGGAGTTACAATAAGAGATTGTAATAATTTATCAATAGCTACACCATTTTTAATATAGTTTTGATTAGTAAGAATATCTTCTTCACGAGCAGTCATGTATTTCATTTCTATTTTTCCTGATCTTAAAGGAGAATCTTTTGGGTAAAGTAGGCCTTTGGAAGGTAATGAAACTTCTTCAGCCGGGAATTGTGGTTGTTTTTCCATAACGTTATTATTTATATTTATAAAACTAGTTCAGATATACATATATGTAGAAATAAAGAAAGCGCTAAAATAGCGCTTTTTTTTATTATTTATTTTTTAATGGGGCATAGGGCAATCAGGGGGTCCAGGGCATCCTTCACCAAAAATATTAAGTTGGCTAATTGCATGTTTAATTCTTTTCCATAAAGGTTCTCTTTCTTTCCTATCAGCATTTTTTATTTCTGCCATCATGTAATTTACCATTTCATCCACTGTATGCTTTCCTGCTCCGGGATTTCTGTTATTAGAACCCCTAGCAACTGTTAATTGCTCACTTATTACTTCTTTAATTATTTGTCTTAATTGGGATTTTTTCATTCTAGTAATTAATCATTTATATATGCTAATATAGTACCAGAAGTTAATTTTAACTGACATATAGGTCCTTCAACAGATGAACCGTTAGGTACACCAAAATCAGTACTTATTGTATTTGTAATGGCTGTAGTTCCATCACTAGAATATGTTCCCCATTCGCATTGATCTATTACTGCTTGTGAATTATAATCCCCTACAGCTTGAAATTTTGCTATACTTCCTGTTATTTGTCCTGTTCCTGTTACTAATTTTGCCTTGTACATTTATATTAATAATTTAAGATAGCGTAATCCATTTCTATGGATAAAGATATTGTTGCTGGTGCATCTGATGTCCAATCCATAGGTCCAAAATTAGCACTTTGGCAAAAAGCTCCTTTTAAAATCCACTCTTCAACAACGTCTCCTACAGGTCCTAATGTTCTAATATGAACATTCTTTTTATAAAAATCTGAATATCCATCTCTACCTGTTACAGATTCATGTGATAATCTAATCCATTCCATTACTGCTTGAGCACCTGATGGTGTTACAGGATCATATAACTCACATGTAATAGGTTCCCAGTTAGCTTTACCTTTAATCTTTCTTTTCACATTAATATGGTCAAGAACTATATTAGTAAAAGTAACATTTGGACGGTTAAGAGTTTTAATTAAATATGCAGGAATCCCATCTATCTCCATTAAAAACCTATTTTGTAGTTTAGGTTCAAATGCAGTAAACATCATTTCGTTTGTTTCTAATATTGCCATCTTTTAATTTATTTTATTATTCTGTTATAAATATATATTTTTTTATCTTTTTTGCACTTTTAGTTACCAAATGTGGCTCCTGTTGGCATTACATTAAAGTCTAATACAATAAATTCAGCAGTTTTAGTTGGTTGTAAGTAAATAGCACCTACTAATTCATTTCTATCTATTACAGTTGGTGTGTTATTACTTTCATCCATTTGTACTCTAAACGCGTATAAACCTTGTTGTGATTGTACTGATTCTAAATAAGGGTTAACTATATTTAAGAATCTAGTTCTTGTTTGTAAAGTATTTTGTTCAAATACTAAATATCTTGAAGAACTTGCAATAAATTTCTTAAGTGTAATTAATAATCTTC
>CETC01017661.1_pt1 | contig 13727 bp, 17 predicted proteins | sample 326911 | NCBI WGS metagenome assembly CETC01 (sample SAMEA2622694, study PRJEB7988) | marine metagenome | isolation source: saline water (ENVO:00002010), including | reverse complement strand
TTTACTAGAATAGCATCAGCACTTGAAAGAATTGCTAATGCACTAGAACACCTACATATTGAAAAGATTGATCATGCACACATCGATGACATCGGTGAGATACATGGTGATGTTGTAACCCATCCTAAACAATTTTAATCATGAGTGAAAAGCAAACTCTTAAATTTACTATCAGACAAGATGGTACTGTATCGGAGGAGGTTTTTGGTACTCTTGGTAATCAGTGTCAAGAGATAACTAAATCTATAGAAGAAAAACTTGGTGAAGTTACTTATGTAGAAACTAAACCTGAATACTATCAACCACAAGAAAATGTCACATTTCAGCACAATAAAAACCAAAATCAAGAACAAACCTGAGCTCTTAGAAGCACTTCAACTTCTTCAATATGATATTCAAGAAAATCAAGAATTAATTAATCCTATCGATCATAAACATGAGAAGGTAAAGGTAGATGTTTCTATTGGTAATGATATTGGATTTCGTCTGAATAATAATGGTGAGTATGAATTGGTTGCTGACATACAAACATGGAGTCAACCTATTCCACCAGAGAGATTGATTGAGAAAGTTACTCAACAGTATGCTAGAATGACTCTTCACAACACTGTTAAGGAGCAGGGTTTCGAAATCGAAGAAGAGTGGGAGATGGATGATAATTCGATTGAATTGACTGTTACAAGATGGGTCTAATGAATATAGTATCTGGTAATATGGCAGGAGCCTTTAGTGGGTTTCTGTCACATATGGCGTGGATGGAGATTGCAGATAATCCAGATAATGGAATTAGTGTACAACTTCATGCAAGAAATAAAACTCAATATCATGGAAATAGTTATTCTAATTATAGATGGTTTAATTCTAAAGACTGTAATAATTTTAATGAAGTTATAGAAGAAAATCTTCTTCTTAAATTTTTTAAGCAGAATCAATATATAACTACTGATATTTCTACGGATTGTATATACACTGAGTGCTATCCTGTTGATATAAAAAATATTGTTAATGTATATCCTGCTTCCTTAAAGTATGAAGGAAGGGGTGGATTGAAAGAACAATATACAGATCCTGAAAACTTACAGATTGTAAGAGAAGGTCTTCATAATCAATGGAATAAGTTTGAGTTTACTGATGACTTTAATAAGATAGTAAAGGAAGAAGAGAAACTAATTGAAGGTAAGAAAGTAATGTGTTTAATGCTCAGACAGACAGAGCATTATCAAGGATATAAAGCAGGAGGAAGAGAAGTATTAGATAAGGCTATTGAGACTGTTAAGGATAGAATAGATGATTATGATGCACTTCTTTTAACGACTCAGATTCAACCTTTTGTGGATGAGTTTGTAAAAGTCTTTGGTGATAGGTGTCTATATACCCACAGAGAAAGGATACCCCAAGATATTGATTGGAAAGGTGGAAGATATACTCACACTATAATGGGTGATGATGAGTATGAATCTGAATATAGAGATTCTATGTTAGATGTTATACTTACAAGTAAGACTGATTTGGTCATTGCTGGAAGTAGTAATATGTTTCTTGCTGCTCTTTGTATGAATCCTAAAACTTCTTTTGATATTTTCTTAAATACGGATGGATGCTAATGAAAAAAAAATTTAATTTGGTTGGTAATACCTTTACCCATTTAACTGGTGGTAATAAAGGCTACTCATGTCATGGTAAGGAATCCCAGTATATTGAATGGGTAAAGGATGGTGCTGAGTCTACCTTTTACATTGATAATACAATTAATGATGGTGTTCAGGATAATAGAGAAGGATCTAAGTATCTTTGGTTGTTAGAATCAAAGTATATTAAACCAGGATTGGTTGAGAGTATTCTTGATAATCGTCAGATTGTTGAGGATACTTATGATATTATTTTTACTCATGATCAAAGACTTCTTGCATTGGGGGATAAGTATAAGTGGTGTCCTGCTCAAGGATTCTGGATTAAAGATCCAAAGATTTGTGATAAAACTAAAATGATTTCTATGATTTCATCTAATAAACAGATGTGTGAGGGTCATAGATTACGTCTTAATTGGATTGAAAGGATAGGAGATCAAGTTGATCTTTATGGTAGAGGGTTTAATGAGATTGCTGATAAAGAGGAAGGTCTTTGTGATTATATGTTCTCTGTAGCCATTGAAAATGGGCAATATGGAACTTACTTTACAGAGAAACTTCTTGATTGTTTTGCCACAGGAACCATTCCTGTATATCTTGGTGCACCTGATATTGGAAACTATTTTAATAAAGATGGTATAATAGATCTTACTGAAGAGTTTGATATATCTGAAGAAATTTATTATAGTAAGATGGATGCTATAAAAGATAACTTAGAAAGAGCAAAGGAGATGGAAATATTAGAAGACTTTATTTGGAGGAATTATTTTGGATAAAATTTGTCTCATCCACCAACCTGCTGGAATAGGTGACGTATTCTTTTTACAATATGTGGCTAGAAAATACATGGCAATGGGATACCATGTTATATGGCCTCTCAAAGATGAAATTTTATGGATAAAGGATTATATTCTTGACATTGAATTTTGTTCTAGGCAAGATGAGTTTCCAGGAAAACAATATTATGGTCAGGATGTAGTAATTTTATCTCCTCAATTTGTTTATCTTGGTTTAGATAAACCTCATTTTTGGCAAAATAATTATGGAGTTAAAGATGAAGATACTTGTATGGTTATGCATTCTAAGTATCTAATGATGCAATTAGACTGGACTAATTGGTCAGAAGGATTTCAATTTGATAGGAAAATTGACAAAGAAAATGATTTATATTATAATGTGTTGGGATTAAAAGATGACTCTGAATATATCTTTGTAAATAGGTATGCTAATACGGAGAATAGAAGAAATGATCAGTTAACATTTCCAGAATTTGATCTTCCAGTTATAGATCTTCAGATTCTGAAAGGTTTTAGTCTATTTGATTGGTGTAAAGTTATTGAAAATGCACAAGAGATTCACACCGTTCATACATCTATGCCTTATCTTATAGATAGGTTGAATATTAAGGCTAAAAAGTATTATATGTATCAAGGTATTCATCAACCTAACGTTGAACATATTCCTTTCTTAAACAATACACCTGTATGGGTTCCTAATTAAAATTGAGGTACAAACAATGAAAATGCCAATCTCTGAAATTATTGATAGGTATACGATTACTAAATTAAAAACTGAAAGAACTGACGAAGATGTCAGTGATGAACTCAATTCATATAGAACTGAGATTGATAAGTATAAGATTGATGTAGAAGAATATATTGATCGTATGTATGACATCAATGGAACATTGTGGAATTATGAAACACAAATGAGAAAGTTGATGGACTCTCGTAATGGAACAGGCCCTATAGTAGACGCTAATGATTTACCTTTAGTTGAGATTGGTAAGTTAGCTTTGCTTGTTAGAGATCTAAATGGAACTCGTAATGGTCTTAAATCTGAGATCGTTGAAAAATTTAGTGAAGGATTTAAGGATATTAAGATTAATTATGTGAAGACTGATTACCCTGTTCTTTCTAATCTTGGATTAAAGTTTGAAGATGGAAACTGAAGAAAGGCCATGGGGTAAATTTTCTGTTCTTCAAGAGGGAACAGGATATAAAGTCAAATGTATTGAGGTAACTCCTGGTTCTAAATTATCCTTACAGAAGCATTTCCATAGAGCAGAACATTGGGTGGTTGTGAGAGGAAGTGCTTTAATAGAGGTAGATAATAAGCAAATTTTATTACATGAAAATCAGAGTACATATATCCCTGTAGGATCTGTTCATAGACTATCAAATCCAGGTACTATTCCTCTTCAGATTATTGAAGTTCAGAGTGGTGCCTATCTTGGTGAAGATGATATTGTAAGACTTGAAGATAGTTATGGAAGACCAGTTGCTTAATTGGTTTCTTTATAGTATAATATGGGCAATATAAAGATTCAATCATGAATAGAATTAAAAATTATGATGATCTAGCATTTAGACTTGATAGATGGCTGAAAGATTACTATTACATGTATGGTATTAAAGCATTTGTAATAGGGGTATCAGGTGGAATTGATTCTTCTGTTGTCTCTACTCTTTGTGCTAAGACAGAACTTCCTACTTATGTTTTGACTATGCCTCTTCATTCACAAGTAGGGAATACTTTTTTATCAGATTTACATGCGTATGGTTTAGTTGAGAAGTATTCTAATGTTACCTTAGTGAATGTTGATTTATCTGAAACATATGATAAGTTTATGTTCTGGGTTGATGATACATTTACTGGCAATGAACTAGCAAATGCAAATACAAAGTCTCGTCTTCGGATGGTTAGTCTCTATCAGATTGCAGGATCTGTTGGAGGTATAGTTGTTGGTACAGGTAATAAGGTAGAAGATTATGGAGTGGGTTTTTATACTAAGTATGGTGACGGTGGGGTTGACATTGCACCAATTGCTGACCTCTACAAAACTGAAGTCTGGGAATTAGGAAAACATCTTGGAGTAGATGAACGTATCATTGATGCAGTTCCTACTGATGGTTTATGGGAAGATGGGAGAAAAGATGAGGATCAATTAGGTGCTTCTTATGAAGAGTTAGAAGAAGCAATGGAGTATAGAAGAGGCCCTGCCGTGGATATATTGGATGAGTTTAATAAAAAGAATAAGCATAAGATGGATCCCATTCCTACATTTAAATTATGAGTGTCTATATTACATTAAATAATCTAAAATCGGATGAAACTTGGAAAAATAAAATACCTTTAGTTGATGGGTTTGGAACTGAAGGTATTGGTTCTATGATTCAATATCATTTACTTACAAGTTTTTTATCTGATTTTATTGGAGTTCCTTTTACCTATCCAGGTTCTAGGAATTTTGCTCATCATTCTTATACAGGATATTCTGAAGAAAAATATTTTAATAAAATAGATTCTTTCTTTAATTTTCCTCATGTGGAGGATAATTGGGATGAGGTTTATGATTATGAAGGCCAAATAAATGATCAATTTTTTAGTTTACTTGATCAATATAAGAATAGTACCAGTAGGGTCTTAATTAATTTACATGATTGTCATCGTGCAGTAGATTCTTTTTGTGGAAATAATATTCAGTCTATTTTTACTAAGGATAGAGTAGATAGAATTAGGAATAATTTAGTTTTTGAGGGTGAAAGATATTTTAATGAAGGATTGAATATATCATGGCACATGAGAACTCCTAATCCTAATGATATTCCTGCAGAAATAGTTTCTCCTTATAGAGAATACTATGTTAAAGAGAGAGATTTTGGAAGATATACTAATTTAGTTAATGCATTAAAGGAACAGAATAAAGATAAAAAGATTACACTACATATTCATTCACAAGGATTCTCTACAGATTTTACTGAATTTTTTATATTTAAGGATGAAAATTTTGATGTGCAATTACATATAGATGACCATCCGATAAGTGATATATATCATATGTCTAGTGCAGATATTTTTATTATGTCTAATAGTGCTTTTTCTTATATACCTTGCCTCTTAAATAGTAACCGCAAGATAACTAGGGATAATTATCATACTTGGACTTTTAATTCAATCAAAACAAATTACGATTTTACTACATTCACGGAGACTTGATTATGAAAATAGGTGTTATTGGTGCGGGAAGACTTGGTATATGTTTTGCTCTTTTATGTGAGGCTGCTGGATATGAAGTTTTAGTATCTGACATTAGAGAAGAATATATTAATGATCTGAATGACAGAAAGATTATAACCACTGAACCAGAGGTGGGTAATCTTCTTAAAGTAGCAAAGAATTTTGAGGCAACTACTAATAATAAAAAGGTTATCGAAGAGTGTGATATCATTTACACTTTAGTTCAGACTCCTTCATTAGAGGATGGAAGTTATGATGTAAGTGCTGTAGATAATGTTGTTAGTGATATATTAGAATCGCAAAATATATCTCATAAATCTTTTATTGTAGGATGTACTACAAATCCTGGAGATTGTGATAAGTGGTCACAGCAACTTAAAGATCATGGTGTAAATGTTTTTTATAATCCTGAATTTATAGCTCAAGGTTCTATTGTTAATGATTTAAGAAAAGCAGATATGGTTCTTTTGGGGATAGGATCTAGTGATGATGATGTAATTGAAAAAATTAAAATATTATATGAAAGTATACAGACAACTAGAGCTATTGTGTGTACGATGTCTAATAAGGCAGCAGAGATTACAAAAATTGCTTTAAATTGTTTTCTTACAACTAAAATTAGTTATGCTAATATGCTTGGAGATGTTCTTCGTATGGCAGGATGTGGGGATGAAATTTCAACTGTATTAACTGCTATCGGAACTGATAGTAGAGTGGGTCATAAGTATCTAAGATATGGGTTTGGATATGGAGGCCCATGTTTTCCAAGAGATAATAGAGCATTTGCTGCATTTGCCAAAGATGTGGGTTTGGAGTATAATCTGGGTCATGTAACCGATAGTATTAACAATCAACATGCTCAATTATTATCTGATTTTTATAATGATTTAAATAAAGATAGAGCATTTTATTTTGATTCTATTACATATAAACCTGGTACTGATATACTAACTGAAAGTCAACAGTTTAGATTATGTACTGACCTTTTAGATAAAGGAAGAACAATTTATATTCGCAATGACAATCGTGTTACCCCTCAAGTTTATGATGAATTGATTGGTAAATATGGGGAACATGTAAAGTTTGTTGATGGGCTTAAGTATGTTACTGAACCTATTTTTATGGTAGATCTATGAGTAAATTAATCACTTATCCTTATATTAACGGTAACCAAATATCGGTTTCTGAAAAATCTATATTTCTAAATTCTCAATTTGTGCATCCAGATACAGACCCTAAATGGAATGCACCTTTTATTTGGGAATTAGATGTCATTCAAGCATTTGTTGATCGTATTGAAGATAATGATGTTATCTTAGATATAGGATCTAATAGTGGTACCTTTTCTCTTGCAGCAAAATATTATCCCACTACACAATGGCATTCTTTTGAGCCTGATCCATTTAATTTTTCTTTATTGGAAGAGAATTTGAAGTTAAATGGAATTGAAAATGTGATATCCTATGAGGATGCACTGAGTGATAAGGTAGGAGAAGATATATTAAAAATATGTCCCTCCCACCATGGATTAAATACTCTAGGAAAAAACTTAGAACGATTTTCTGAGAATGATTCAATAGATCATCCTGTAAAAACCAATACAATTGACAATTTATTTTTAGATACTAAAATAGATTTGATTAAAATGGATACAGAAGGGTCAGAGTATGATATAATTGTAGGTGGAAAGGAAACCATTAAAAAATATAAACCAATAATTCTATTGGAATATAATGCTGGTAATATGAGTCAATGTGGTCATAATATGCAGGAATTAAATAATCTTTTCAATGAACTTAACTACACTCCCTGTTTAACAATGGGAGAAAATCTCTTTATTCAATCACGGTGAACTGATGATTAACAAAAAAATAACATCCATAGATGAAATTAAAGGTATATTAGATACTATTGATACTGAGGAGTATTCTTTAGTCAATTATGTCTGGACTGAGTATGGATTTCATCCAGTATTCTTTAATGAACTTTTTAGACAATTTTTTGAGGATGTTAAAGGTCCTAAGATTGGATTTTGCTTTCCAGGTCATGAAATATTCTATGAAAAGTATGTTGATATATTAGTTACTTTGGAAGGGTTTACTGATACCTCAAGAGCTTATCAAGATAACCAAGAAACAGAATTACTTCTTGATAATTTTAAGAATATTTCTGATAGAGGTATTGCTTTTTGGTATACTCTAAGAAACTTTGATGAAGATTTATATGAAGAGGCATTTTCTGACTATACGTTTAAGAATATATTATATCCTATAGGTAAAGATCTTCATTGGAAACTAGGATGGCCACCTGGCCCTGGCCATAAGTATGCTGAAGGTGAAGATGGCACGTGGCATTTCCCTTCATGTAAGTACCATGAGCAGGGTGTTCAAGCTTATGATCTGGAGTTATGGGATCCTGCTTTTACTAAAGGTAAGGGATTAAAACTTAAAAAGTATAATACATTTTTTGTAAAAAATAGTTGGAAGACTAGAAGTTATGGATCATCTAACATTAATGATTTTTTAGTGGGTAATGATGGAACTAGAGGTAATATGGCCTTTGGATCTGTTGAATTTGATATCTATGCTAAGGTTGTTGATTTTCATATAAAAAATAAATTGAACTTAGTTGTTATAAATGATTTGGTCAAGTTCCCTGTTGTTGAGAATAAGTATATTAAGTATGTTGATATGACAGGATTTTTAGATGTTAGATTATTCGCAACTATAGTTGATGGATCCAACAACTTTATTAATACAGGAACCAGTCCTGGTGATTTGGCTGCATACTATTGTAATACAAATCAAGTTATAGTGGGAGATAATTCTATTCAGAATAGAACTCAATTTACTGATACTATTTTGGGTAAGAGAGATAAAAAAGTTTTTAGATTTCATAAAGAAACTAAAAATTATGACCAATTATTTGAGTTCCTAAAGGAGAATAGTTAATGAAAACTGCATTAATCACGGGTGTTACAGGGCAAGATGGATCTTATCTTGCAGAGTATCTTTTAGGGAAAGGGTATTTTGTTCATGGTATTAAGAGGAGATCATCTTCTTTTAATACTGATAGAATTAATCAAATATTTGACACTAATAAAAATTTTAAATTACATTATGGAGATCTTACAGATTCTACAAATTTAATTAGACTTATTCAGAATATACAACCAGATGAGATCTATAATTTGGGTGCTCAGAGTCATGTAAAAGTATCTTTTGAGACCCCTGAATATACAGCTAACAGTGATGCTGTTGGTACCTTGCGTTTATTAGAGGCAATTCGTATTCTAGGGATGGAGGAGAAGGTTAGATTCTATCAGGCATCTACTTCAGAGATGTTTGGTAAGGTACAGGAAGTTCCACAAAAAGAAACTACTCCTTTCTATCCACGTTCTCCTTATGGTGTTGCTAAATTATATGCACATTGGATTACAAAGAACTATCGTGAGGCATATGGGTTACATGCAAGTTCAGGTATTCTTTTTAATCATGAATCTCCACGTAGAGGTGAAACTTTTGTAACTCGTAAGATTACAAGAGGACTATCTCAAATATCGGTTGGACTTCAGGAGTGTTTATATCTTGGTAACTTAGATGCGAAAAGAGATTGGGGACATGCTAAGGATTATGTAAGAGCAATGTGGTTAATGTTGCAGCAAGATGAACCAGATGATTATGTAATTGCTACAGGTGAACAATATTCTGTAAGAGAATTTGTTGAGAAGGCAGCTCCATTTTTTGGTATTAAAATAGAATGGATGGGAGAAGGATTAGAGGAAGTTGGATATGATTGGAGTACGAAAAAAACTATTATCAGAGTCAGTGATAGATATTTTAGACCAACTGAAGTGGAATCTTTATTAGGTGATGCTAGTAAAGCAAAAAAAGTTTTAGGGTGGGAACCTGAAATAACTTTTGATCAATTGATTGAGGATATGGTTCTTTATGGACAATAATAGTAAGATATTTGTAGCAGGTTCTAATGGTTTAGTAGGATCTGCTATTAAAAAAAAGTTAGAAGAGTATCATTATAATAATGTTTATTGGGTTAGAAGAAAAAATTGTGATCTAAGAAATAGAGTTCATGTAGAATCTTATTTTACCCAATCTAAACCAGAATATGTTTTTCTTTCTGCTGCAAAGGTAGGTGGTATTGGAGTTAATCTTGAACAACCTGCTGAGTTTCTTTATGATAATTTGATGATACAATCAAATATTATAGATGCTGCTTATCGACATGGTGTTAAAAAACTTTTATTTTTTGGATCGGCTAATACCTATCCTAAAGAATGTCTGAAACCTATTAAAGAAGAATATCTTCTTTCAGGTAGTTTAGATGAGTCAACTGCACCATATGCTATTGCTAAAATTACTGGAATAAAATTATGTGAAAGTTATAGAAAACAATATGGATGTAATTTTATTTCTATTCAACCTTCTAATGTATATGGGCCTACTGATAATACTAAGGGGCATGTTATTGCTACCTTCATAGATAAGTTTCATAAGGCAAAGATTAATAATGAACCTGTGGTTAAGTGTTGGGGTTCTGGTGTGGCACGTAGAGAGTTTATATATTCTGATGATTTAGCAAATGCTTCCATATTTTTAATGCAAAATTATGATGATTGTGGTATAATAAATGTAGGTTCTGGAGAAGAAATTTCTATATATGATCTTGCCTATAAAGTTGCTTCTTTAGTAGGGTATAGAGGCAATATTGAATGGGATAGATCTGAACCAGATGGTATTGTGTCTAAATTATTAGATACAACAAAGTTATCTAATCTTGGGTGGAAACCATCTACTTCTTTAGATGAAGGATTAAAACTTACTTATCAACATTATATACAGGAGAATTGAGAATGTATTGGCCCTTGATGGAAGAAACGATTACCTTAAAGGATCGTTTAAAAATGGCTTCTTTTATATTAACCAGTAGTAGATTAACTAATGGCCCTAAAGTAAAAGAATTTGAGAATAAATGGTCTGAGTGGTTGGGGGTAAAGCATTCTTTATATGTTTCTAGTGGTAGTACTGCTAATACTCTTTTAGTTTCTTCTGTAAAAGAACTGTATGGATTGAAGGATGGTGATAAAGTATTAGTTCCTGCATGTACTTGGGTTACTAATATCTGCCCTATTATTCAGGCAGGATTGGAACCTATTTTTTGTGATATTAATCTTAAGAATTACTCTTTTGATGAGGATGAATTGAAGTATGTTGCTAAACAACATCCAGATATAAAGGCAGTCTTCATCACTCATTTGATTGGATTGTCATCTGATGTAGAAAAGGTAAAAGAGATATTTCCTAATGCTCTTATACTTGAAGATGTGTGTGAATCTCATGGAGTATTGGGGCCAAGAAATAAGAGAGGTTTAGATGGTGTTGGTTCTACTTTTAGTTTCTATTTTGGGCATCATATAACCACCATAGAAGGAGGTTTTGTATGTACTAATAATACTGATTTGTATGAGTTGATGCGAATGAAGAGGAGTCATGGTATGGCCCGTGAAGCATCACCTGAATTATTTAAGAAGTATGTGGGGGAGAATCCAGAGATTGATCCAGCATTTTTATTCATGACTGAAGGATTTAATCTTCGTAACCATGAAGTATGTGCTGTTCTAGGGTTATCTCAATTAAAGAAGTTGGATAAAAATATTAGTATCCGTAGAGATAATTATTCATATTGGTGGACACATCTATCAGATAGGAAATATTATATTCCTGAATACCAAGGTGGTAATAGTAGTTTTTCTTTCCCTATTATTGCTAAAGACCCATCAGTTACTGAAGAATTAAAGAAGACATTTAAGACGGAAGGTATTGAGTATAGGCCTATAATTAGTGGTAACCTCTTAAGACATCCTGCATTTAAGAGATTTAGTTTATGTACTGAAAGAGAAAATCCTAATGTATGTCTTCTTCATAAGAATGGATTGTATGTGGGTAATAGTCAATTTGTAACAAAGAAAAAAATAGATAGACTTATTTCGATAATGGGTGTATAATAATGGGTATATATAGAATAGATTATTACTCATGTATGGAGAATTGACAAATGGGTGAACATACAAAGACGGCACTAGTTCTTGGTGCTGGTGGATTTATTGGCAGTCATATGGCAACCCGATTAAAGAGTGAAGGTTATTGGGTGCGTGGTGTTGATATTAAAAGACCAGAGTATTCTGAGACTACTTGTGATGAGTTTATAACTGGAAATCTTACAGATCCTGATCTTGTTCGGAGAGTTATAAGATTTGCTGGAGAGCAAGGTAATTTTTATAATTCTGTTCCTGAACAATACTTACAACCTTTCGATGAAATATATCAGTATGCTGCTGACATGGGTGGTGCTGGATATATTTTTAGTGGTGAGAATGATTCAGAGGTAATGTATAATTCTGCCACAGTTAATCTAAATCTCCTTAAATCTCAACTTGATTTAAATAATGAGAAGGGTGTTAATAAGACGAAGATATTTTATAGTAGTAGTGCTTGCATGTATCCTGAGTATGCTCAGATGGAAGTGGATAATCCAGGATTAAGAGAAGCAGATGCATATCCTGCAGGCCCTGACTCTGAGTATGGTTGGGAGAAGTTATTCTCTGAAAGACTTTATGCAAGCTTCAATCGTAATCATGGTATACCTGTAAGAGTTGCTAGGTTCCATAACATTTATGGTACTGATAGTACATGGGAAGGTGGTAAGGAGAAGTCTCCTGCTGCCATGTGTCGTAAGGTTGCTTACTGTGAGGATGGTGGTACTATTGATATGTGGGGTGATGGAGAACAAACACGTTCTTTCTTGTACATTGATGAATGTGTTGAGGCAACACGTCGTTTAATGGAATCTGACTTTATGGGCCCAGTTAATATTGGTTCTGAAGAGATGGTTACTATTAATCAGTTAGTTGCTACTGTAGCAAAGGTTGCTGGTAAGACAATTAATATTAATCATATCGATGGCCCACTGGGAGTTCGTGGTCGTAATTCTAATAATGATCTTATTCGTGAGAAACTTAATTGGGATTATGGAATGAGTCTTGAAGATGGTATTCGTAAAACCTATGAGTGGATTTCTCAGCAGATAGAAAATAAGAAGTAAATAATTCAATGATTGGATATGATAGATTGGGTACCAATGGACGTTTGGGTAACCAAATGTTCCAGTATGCATCTTTAAGAGGTATTGCTGCTAATAATAATTTAGAGTTTTGTATTCCTCCAGAGAATACTCCTACTCATGCCAACTATGGTTTATTTGATTGCTTTAAGTTACCTCATGTAAAACATAAAAAATTAATAGGGCCTAGTGGTGCAGTATTTTCTGCTCATCCTGATAGTTTAGATGAACCTGGTTTTGAGTTTGATGAGAAGTTATTTAATAACTGTCCTGATAATGTGAACATTGATGGGTATCGTCAATCAGAAAAATATTTTAAACATATAGAAGATTCTCTTCGGGAAGACTATACTTTTAAGGATGAAATATATGATTCATGTAAAGAGTATATGGATCAATTCAATGGAGATATTTCTCTTCTTCATATTCGCAGAGGAGATAATGTAGGAAGACCTGATTGGTATCCTATGCCTACCATTGAACATTTTAAGTATCTTTTAGACAAATATTTTCCTGATAATCCTATTCTTATTTGTTCTGATGATTTGGAATGGGTAAAGCAACAGGAACTTTTTAGTGATGATAGATTTCATTTATCAGAAACCAGACTTTATTATTCTAAGCAGGTAATGAATGGTACAGGTGGTATGGAAACCTCCTTAGTTCCATATTATGATTTGTGTATGATGACTATGTGTAATGGGGCTATTATTGCTAATAGTTCTTTATCATGGTGGGGATCATGGTTGCAGAAGAATCGTACACGACCAGTAATAGCTCAGGATCCTTGGTTTGGTGAAAGATTATCCTTTAATAATCTGAAAGATCTTATACCAGAGTCATGGATCATTGAGAAGATTCCAGAAGATAGAATACAAAGATAATGGATTTAACTTTTTTAATACCAACTAGAATAGAAACAGAGGATAGATTGAGAAATAT
>CETC01026512.1_pt1 | contig 13810 bp, 18 predicted proteins | sample 326911 | NCBI WGS metagenome assembly CETC01 (sample SAMEA2622694, study PRJEB7988) | marine metagenome | isolation source: saline water (ENVO:00002010), including | reverse complement strand
GTTTTTATTCTTGCTATAGATTGTGGTGCAATACCGTTGCTCATTTCTCTCCTATACTAACCAGTAATTTAATAATAAATTTTTAATTTTCATAATCAGCTATCGATTATTAATCCAATCAATAATTTCATTAATTTTATCCAACAATTCTTTAATAAGCTCACCATTAACCGTTGAGTCCATTTCTTCTAGCTGTTCTGCTGTTTTTGTTATCCTGTCCATATCTTTATCCTAATGTTATAACCATGCTTATTTCTGCATAAGAATAGCTTGCATCGTTATCTGTTGTTCTTCTAAAATAAGGAATTACCATATCTCCTGCGTTAACTGCTACAGATAGACCTGTTTCTTCCCATTTATATAATATATTAGCAGTTCCTCCCGCTGATTGAGTTGAACCTACTTGGGATAAAGTATAATTACCAGCACTTCCATAAGTAGGTTGCGCACCTTTCATAAGTATCCATTCCCATGTATCAGTTGTAGTTATATTCCCTATTATAGTATATGCTTTTACTGTTCCGTTTTTAGGAACTATATATCCTGGAACAAGACTATCGACATAAACAGAAGGAATAGCTGTTGAGCTTGTAGTAGATACCCAATAGTAATAGTTAAATCCATAAGCCGTATTTGCTCCGTAATACCAATTATTATACTGGGTTCTACACCTTGCTGAATTATGGATATAATAATCCCCACCACCACCACCACCTGCCATACTTGTGCCATCTGTTATCTGTATATCATCACCATCACCTGTAGTATAATAAAGTTCATTAGGGCTTGAATTTTTAACCCATATTTGTCCGTAAGTGCTAGAATCAGTATAAGCTGCAGGTATTTCTTTTATCTTTATAGGAAGCGTACTTTTAACAGTATTTCCTAAAGCGCCATTTATTTCTAAATCTTCAGAAGGAGTTAATATTAGTTTTCCATCAGGGTCTAATTTTAAGTCAGCAGCTTCTCCAGACCCATCTACTGTTTCAAGAATAGTTTCGCCATGTTCTTGAGTATGTATAGTAAAATAATCTGCTGAGGTAGCTGAGCTTGTGCATTTTATATCAACGCCTGCACCATCATCAACAACACTATATATTCCAATATTTGTATCTGCTCCAGTAACAGAATTATAAATACCATAAGCAGTTTGAGTTCCTGATGTTCCGCAAGCAACTAGATTTTTTATTCCATACGCATTAACTGTTCCAACCATTGTTGGAGAATTAGTATTTAATCGATTATCTATATTTGTAATATCAAGAGTTTGCCCACTAGCTATAATTCCTGTTTGGTCTGTATCTATAAAAAGAGATGAACAAGTTTTATCTGTAGTATGGGCTGTATTAAAATCAATATAAACTCCTTGATTCTGAGTCCCTTCAGGAGTTAGTTTTAATTGTCCATCAGGTCTTAATTCTATGTGTGCTACCGCTGTATTAGCGTCCACAGTCGCAAGCAGTGTGGTCCCCTCAGCTCCTACATCTATAGTAAAATGGTCAGCGCTATTAGCATCATCAAGTATTCTAAATCTTGGGCCATCCATATCAAAAACAAAACATGCATCTGCACCATCATTTATGTTAACTTGTCCACCATCAGCATTAAGCTCGATGTCTCCAGTTGCATCTAAGACAAAGTTTCCAGTAATATCTATCTCACTGTCGGTTGAATGTGGCAATATTTTTACATATTCATTTCCAGCCTCGCAGAAAGATGTTTGCCCATTACCGTATGCTTTTATAGTTGTGTTCATTGTCCCATTTAAAACCGAAGAAAAAGACATATATGCATCATGAGTGCCACTATCTGCTGTAGTCCAATTGCCTATTGTGCCAACTGTTATTTTAGCTGAATCTGCAAGGGCATCAGCACCAGATGCATTATAAGCTTCTTGATAAAATGCAATAGATGTTCTTGTGTCGTCCATAGAAGCAGCGCTAACATCATTTTCTATAATAAGAGCTTCTGTATCAGCAGTTGCTGAACCAAAACCCATAATAGTTAAATCTGAATCATTTATTTCTAACCTTCTTGTTCCGCCTACACTAAAAAACATTTTCCCTGCATTAGCATCCCCTCCAGCTGTCAATGTACTAAAGGTAGTAGTCATTAAACCTTTTTCCCCACCTTTATAGTCACAAGAAATTTTAAAGCATTCAGTATCTGAAGAACCTATCTGAAAGGTAGGATTTCCATCATTAACGTTTCTTTCTATTTTAGTAGTAGCACCAGCATATTTAATAGAGTCGACAGGAGATTGTTTAAATTCAAATTCTGAAGATTGTTTGCTAAACCCAATTTCTCCTACATACTTAGCAGTCTGATTACTTACCAATCTCTTTAAGTCATCGTCAGTTTTAAAGTCATAATACATTGGGACTGTCCACCATTTACCGTGAGCCTTAATAAATAGTCTCGCCCCTCTAGGAACTTTTCTTACTGTAATATCTCCTTCTTGGCCCTCTGAAGGAACAGGGATGCCATCTCCAAATGTAATAGCTTTTGAATTAAGTAATTTTCTTATATTTCTATTATTGAGGGACACTAACTGACTTCTCTCTTAAAATCCTATATTCTATATCTATACCGCTAATAAATACTTCTTTAGGCATAGAGGTTGATGCTATTTTTAATTGCAGTCCTGGAACTTTATGAATTTTAACTTCTTTTTTAACTACAAGAGAGGTAGAACTATTATTCCAGACAGTACTACCTCCTGACCAAAAAGCTGAGTAAGCATTCCAGTATAACGAACTAGGATTAGGACGTGTCTTATAATATACGAGAATATTAGGAATTTGAGTTGAAGTAAGTCCAGTTTCAGCTAGACCTAGCTGTAATGTAATGGAGTAAATAGTTTTGTTTTGAGAAGAAGCTCCAAAATCATAATATTTAGTTTGAATTTCAAATTGAGAACTCGACTTTTCATTTCTATCCCATTTATATGCTTGAGCTGTAGCCATTAAGTTGTGCTCCTATTTGATATCAACCTTCCACCTGAAGCAGGATTTCCATGGTTGCTAAAAAAAGTTGAATCTACATCTGAACCAGAAAGCATATATATATTACCATTACCATAAGCTATAGCATTTGATTGCGTTGGATTATTTGTTGTAGGATTGCTTATAAATCTATCTTTTCCAAAAGACCACCCTCCACCATCAAGGTCTAGCAAATAAATATCTCCATTATTTTGTACAGTTACTCCAGCAGTTCCTCTTTTAATAATAACTTGATTTTCAACAGGTTCATAAATTACTACAGAAGAAGAGCTAAAGAAATCCCCCCAATCATCTCTCGATATAGTTCTGTTATCTTTAAATTTGCCCTTAGAAGCTTCCATTAAATCAATTACATCTCTTCCGTCATACATATAGCAAGAGTATTCATTAGCCCAAACTATGCCTTCAGGAGTCCATGTTACATGATTAGGACTACTAACTCCTTTCCATCTATGCTCTTCCTCTACAAAGAAATTATCTAAAGCAGCTATATTAACTATAAATAAAGCGTTTTGTTTAAATTGAAGAATCCTATCAGCAAAATTTTCAAGTTGTATAATTTCATCTCCATCTTCTGCTATAATTGTAAAAGTACTATCTGGATATACAAAAGTATCTAATTTTCCAGGAATAGAATAAAGCATGCTTCCAGGATAATTTCTATAACCATCACCAATATCATATCTTACATTACCTATCCAAGCTACATTATTTACAACAGTAGCGCATTTATATTTAGGAGCAAGCAATACATTATTATCAGGACTATACCCAGTATTTAATTCAAAAAGAGGTCCTAAGTATTCATTCATTATATCTCTAACTCCAGTATCGGCATAATATCCCGAAGTATCTGAGCCTGCAGCTGTCCATGCTAAGGGATTTGTTGTAGAGCCAGCTTGTGTAAACCCATCTTTAAAATCTAATGTTCCTAATTCATAATAAGTAGAATGGTCCTCTGATTCTTTACTAAAATAAATTCTACACCCTTTTTGCCTTTCATCAAAAATATAGTTACCAGTTTCATCAATGGGGTCGCAAGCAAAACTTATCTGAAGTTTTTGAGGGTCGCTACCCGAACAATCAAGTTCATATGAAGTTGTGTCATTAAAATAAAACACCTTGTGTTGGTCATTTGCTTTAGATGGCAAGGTTTCTGTTCCGTCATCAAACAAATAAGTTAAATAAAATTTATACACACCAGTCCAACCTTGCTCTCCATCATCAGCATTAGCTTTAGTTAATTTTATTTGAAGGCTGCCTTTATCTTCTATTCCTAACGTTTCATCAACTCTATGATAATGTTTAAATCTCTCATATTCATAAAACTGATTTTTAACATACCAGCCTTCGATATCAACTTGGTTTGTAGTAGTACCAGAAGAATTAAATAATCCTGTTTTTGAAATATATCCTATCCACTTAGGTTGATTTATACTATTGTTAAAATCAGCATCACAAATTCTTAAAGCTCCTGCATTACTGTAAGAAACTGTTTTAGGGCTAGATTCTGACCAATTCAATGTTGACAATGTGTCTCCATGTGTACCTACTTCATACAAATAAACATTATCTATTGTAATATTACCTGTAGCAGTAGTAGCATTATGAACAATAATTTTAGTATGATTGCTAGAATTATAAGTAAAATATAAGAACTCTGTATCCAGTGATGTGTTTGCGCTATATGTATTTGATACATCAATAACAGGAGTAGCAGCATCATTGCAAAATCCTACAGATATATTTCCACTACCTCCATAACTAGCAATACTTATATTATATACTAGCACATATTTTTTACCATTTACCATATCTGTTTCCCAAGCAGCTCCATCTAAAAGCGCCCATTTATGGTCAGTATCATCATTAGTTTGAGAAAGACTTAAATCTGTACTTTCATCATATGAATCAAAAGCATTTGCCCCTGCTGCATTTGCCCAATTACTTGCTCCTACAAAGGTACTATCATTTCCAGAAACAAAAGAAGGTTTTTGTCCTAATTTTATAACACTAACTGTTCTTCCTTCAGCTATTGCATCTGTATAAGCAGTATTAAAACTAGAATAACCAAAAAGACTTGTCAATCTATCACTGTCTTCAACTCCTAGCCTGAAGCTATTAGCAATGCTATGAGTGATTCTGTAAGCATTTCTACCATATCTCCATCTACTATTTGGGCTTTCAGAATCCATTCCTATTATAGTAACTATATCTCCATTCTTGTACCCATGACCTGTAATATTTATTTGTATCTCTTCATCACTATCAGCACTAGCAATGCTTTCTATTGCTTTATGGTCATTACTATTGTTAAGAATAGGACTCCAAACGCCTATATTTGTTTCAGCAACATGCAAATCAGCTGACTCACTTACAAAACTTAAAAGCTCTGTTTTTACATTATCAAAAGTAGCTAGAGTATCGGCTTTAATAAACGGTTCAACTTGATAGTCAAAAGATGCCCCTACTCCAGATGTTTGAAATTTTAACTTAGCTCCAGTTGTTCCTGTTGTTGTCATTCCAGGAATACCGCTGCTTACTGGCTTTACACTAACATTATCAACTGTTCCAGTAAAACCATTGCTTATTATTTCTAAATAATCAGAAGATATTGAAGTTCCTGTCTTAAGGTAAAAAACTTGGTTAGCGCCTGTAATATTAGTCTCAACTTCATTGGTAGCATCATTATAGCCAAGTCTTAACTTAAGCGTTCCTGAGTCACTTGTATGAGTCACATCTAACTGAACTTTATAGTACGTATCAGCAGCTAAACCTAGAGATGAAGATGGTTTTAATGTAGTGCTACCAGAAGCACATGTAGCAACGCCATCTATAGTCCAACCAGCGCCTTTAGTCCAGTCCGTATCTGCTGCAAAAGCTCCATTAGTTATTTCTTCACTTCCTAAACTTTCTGCAATTTGTGTTGCTAAAGAAGTTACCACTTCAGTAAGAGTGTCTTGAGTGCCTGTAACATATGTTTGAGACACCTCTTTAATACCATCTATATTGGGACCTGTAATATGAAGTCCATATGTTTCACCTAATATTGCGTTATCTCCACCATCAAGTTCTTTTAAATCTATTTCATAATCCCAGTGTCTTTCATCTAATCCCGCCTCTATTCTTCTCGATAGATGAGGAGTGCTAGCCCAACGATTATAATGATAATAAGACCCATTACCCATATCAAGAGAGTGATGTATTCCAGCTGAAGCGAGATTTAATACATTACTATTGCCAGGTAAGTCTATTTCGAATTGTCCATTTACCGCAACTGTTGGGTCAGCAGCACCTCCAGTATAAATATAATCAGTAGTAAGTCCATAAGCAATATTATCTGTATGATATACTTCAGGAATAGTTAAAAAATTATGGTCTTCATACATATATTGAAGAGTAAACTGCTGATATTGATGGAGGCTATCAGGCCCTGCTAAACTCCCTATTTCTGAATAAGGATTCATTGGATTTGCGCTTGAGGTTCCAGATGTAAACTCAATATCGCTCCATCCTCTATACTCAACCCAAACATAATAATTAGAAGGAGTATAATCGCCATCAAACTTATTAGGATTAATTCTTACATCTAGTTGATTGTAATTATATTGTTCTCCTCTTAATGTACAGCTTACATTATTTGACCCTGAAAAATTTATTATAGCAGCTAAAGCCATTAATAAATTGCTTTGTCCATTATTTCCATATCCAGGCGCATTAGGAATAGGGTCGACACCATCCAAATTTTCATTCATACCGTTGTGCCAATAAATTTTATATGCCTCATTTGAAAAGCCTTGACCTGAGCCATCTGATTTAAAAAAATATCTATAATTAGGCGTTACCCAAAGATTGTCTGTAGTGGGATACATATTGTCGCTAATAGGGAAGTCTGGACACATTTGAACCCATTTTTTATTAGTTCCTCCAGTTCCAGCATCTCCATCATCTCCTTCTATAATATGATAGTCAAATGAATTTACATTACCGTGTTCGTCTGTAACCGTGGCAGATGTATTTCCAGTAGCTATATCGTCAGCAGGATATGACCATAAAGGAGTTCCAACAGTTGTTCCAACATGTATCCTAAACCCCCAATTATCTCTAGCTGTATAAGGGTCTATGTTTCCCAATGTTTCTGAAAAGAAATATGCAAAAGACCCATTTATATATTCATCAGAATGATTGTTTGCAGCAGTTACAGGATGACCTCTCATATCAGGAAAGCTTCCAATTGTTGAAAAGGAGAAAAATGGCCATAATGAGTTATCGTCATCTGTAGAAGAAGAGTGTATTTCAGTTGGGTTTCCCCAATAAGTATAAGCCGAGGCTCCTCCCATAGCCAATCTATAACTAGCTTGCCATAAATTAAGACCATATCCTTCTACAACTTTTGAATTACCTACATCACTTAATTCAGTTGTAACATCTGCTTTACCAATACACGAGATTTGTCCCTTAGTTCCAAAAAAAGCATCTGTAGCATCTGCTACCTCTGTTTTATCTATATCAGTGATATCGGCATTTGAATTTATTCCACCTTCAAAAGCTTCTATTTTAAGTATTTTTTTAGGCATTTAGAATCTGTTTTTAACTGATGCCCATAATTTATCGTCTAATTTATTCTTAGTAGAATATACTAGTTTGTCACCTAAGAATATGAATACTTGTTTCTTCATTTCAGGTGTAATTATTTTAGTAAGTAATTTACTTAAGCCGATTAATATTGCTTTCATTTTATACTCCTTGTTTATATTTATTTTGAGCTTCTTTAAGTCTGTTTATAGCCTTTTTATATTTATTTGGTTTCTTTTTTACCTTTTTTACCTTTTTCTTACCAGCTCTTTTAACTATTGGTGCTATTGGTGCTAATGGTTTCATCTTTACTCCTTTTGTTAGTATTTAACTTTATAACCTGATTTAACAGATTTCTTTTTTACTTTTCTAGCAACCTTCTTCTTTTTAGGCTTGCTTACTCTAACTTTCTTTGTTTTTATTTTTCCATAAGCCATATTATAACTCCTTTACGTTTATTTTTTTACCCCTACAAGTTACAAATTCTTCAGTAATTTTCTGCTCTAAATTTTTAACCTTTCTTCGTAGGTTTCTAATATCATTTTCAAGTCTTCGTATTTTTTCAGACTCTTTCTTATTCTTTAGTTTCTTGCTAATAACACGTAAGACTTTATCTATTATAACTTTTTCTAATATCATTTCTTACCACCATCTATATAATTGCCCCAAACTGTAGCTTTGCCTTTAATTATCTCTACAACATTAACCGTATAGTTGCCGCCTTTGTACCAATCTATTATTGCAAAACCATGATTCCAATTAGTAAGTCTTCCACCTAACCAGTCTTCATCTGCCTCTATATCTTTAAGACAACCCAAACTCCATCCACTTATTGTACCACCTGCTTTTGTAAGAGTATGTCTTTGCAAGTCATGTGTATGCCCGTACATTATACTTTCACCATACATATCTAAATGCTTAAAAGAGTGATATTTAGTTGTATACTTACCATGTGTAAAATTTATCTTTCCTATCTTTAAACACTTTTTTCTATTATAAGGATGATATTCATACCCTCTTTTCTTCAATTTTAAAGCCTCATAGGTCATATAATGCGATAAATAGGGGTATCTAGTCACAAAGTTGTCTAACCATACCTCATGGTTACCTTGAACAAAATGTCGCTCAGAACAGCCGATTTTGTCCAAAGACTTATCTATTATATCCATTCCTTTATTAACAGCCTTCACATCTTTATTAAGCAAAGGTATTAAATCTTCCATTGGTTTGGCACTTCTACCTTTCCAATAGTGGGTACTAAAATGCTCCCATTCTCCTGTATCGCCTAAATCAATATATGTATCAGGCTTTACCAGCTCTATCGCTTTGCACACTACATTTATAGCTTTTTTATCATGTAGTGGAAAATGCTTATCAGGAGTAACGATAGCTCTTTTTATAACGCCATCATTTCCTTTTGGCATATAATCTCTCCTATTTATTAAATAACCATGCAATAAAACCAGAAAAGACAGCAAAGGCTACGCTCATAATACCCTTCATCCAGCCGATAGCTGTCTCATTCTGACGAACTCTTCCATTCTGCTCTCTCAATAAAGAACGCAGCTCAATAAGAGTTTGCTTAATATTTCTATTATCTACTTTTAATGCAGTTAAAGAGGTTATTACTTCCTCTCTATATCTATCTACATCAAAGTTATTTTTTAGACTTTTTTGGTTCTTCTTTTGTGCCATTATTTTTCTCGTCTTCAACCATGCCTTCAAGTAGTTCAATTGCACCAGCAATCTTTATAAACTGCTCTTTAATCATGTCTTGTTGTTTTTTAAGATTTTCTAATCTAGTTTCCAAATTCACTTGGTATCTCCCTTATTATGTTACTTAATCTCTGTGCACGATTCGGTGTTTGACGGGCCCAACGGGAGTCGAGCATCTCATCGGCACATACCTTGTAATTTCCAAGTCTTAAAAATTGTATAGTCTTTTTAAACTTAGAAAACCCTCTTAGTCCTAATTGATAACACATTTCATAGACTACTTCCTGAGCTTCTTCAGGCAAATCTTCTACAAATGGGAATTTCTTATGGACTCTTTCTATGAGGGATTTTAGCTTTCGTTCTAGAATCATATCACATATATCTTCATCTAAAACCAAATCTTTTACAGCAAAGCCATAACCTATAGTGTCATAGCCTTCTGTACACTTATACACTTTATCTCTAAAGCCTTCAGACAGTTTCACTGCATTAATTAACTTTTGCATTTTAATAATCTATGTGAAAAATAAATGTCATGTCTGTAGTACTTGCAAGTTCTGCAGTATCTCTTGAAACAACAACAAAATAAACACTAGTTGAACCTTCAGCAGCTTTCAAATTAACTCCTATAGGACTGCCATTGTCACCATCGGCACCAGAAGTTCCAAAAGCAAAATTTGTATAAGCTTCTTGGTCTCCTGCTTTAATTAAAACAGTTCCTAAAGGATTGTTTGCTAAAGCATTAGCATCGGATATACTTGGTGCTGCATTTGCAGTTCCAAAAGCTGAAGTAGAATTGTTTTCAAAAAATATAACTTCGCATCCACACACCTCTGTATCCTTAGTAAAAACAGATACAGCTGTTACCTTAGAGCACCCCCCTGGCTCTAAAACTGCATTTGGAATTTCAACTAAGGATTCTGTCATAGTATCCCCGCCTGCAAAAGCAGTAGGGGCTCCAATTGGTATCGTAGGGGTAACCCTGATTACGTTTCTTTGTGATATTTTATTTGTTGCTTCTTGTACAGTCATCACATTCAATCCTGTACTTGGTCTATTGCCTGCCATAGTTTATCCTCCTTTGAGTTATACTTTAAGGTCTTTGGTGAGACCGTGAATGTAACATTATCTAAGTCCATATGGTCCAGGAGTAGCTATCATCTTAGCTCCAGCCTTTAACGAACCATCGTATTTTTCTGTAATCTTTTTGTATTCTCTCATGAAATATTCTTTCTTGTCAAATTCACCTGCATCCTCTGCAAGTCTTGCTTTTACATAGTACACTAATCCTTTTTCTAAATATGAAGGTATAGGTAATTCATCTGATTCATCATTTAATACATCTACGTCGGTTAATACATAAGAAAAATCATGGAATGCTTTATATATTCCGTGTCTTCCTGCAGTACCTAAACTTCCTCCATCAGCTAAATTTTCACCTCCAAATCCATTAAAATTTGTTGTTGAACCTTCAGTTGATAAATTTGAATGCGGTGTACCTCCATCTCCAGTTCTTCCACGAACATAATAATGAGTGCCTAAATAAATTTTTGCATCTTCCTCACTTCCAACACCTGTATCAGTAGCAGATATTTTAAAAAAACCTGATGTATTGCTTAACATTGTAGATATAAATATATAATCTCCTGGATTAAATATAGCACTTAGCCAAACTCCAGTATCATCATCTGTATGGATTTCACCTGGACTTGTACTGTCTGTAATTTCTGGTATATCTATTTCGCTAGAGCTCAAAGGATTACCGCAACTTCCTACATAAGGCACATCTATCCTGTTGTCAACTTTTGTTTCCGTAACTAATAGTCCAGAATGCCTATTCGTTTCATTTCCTACAATTTTAATCTTATGTAATCCATTCCAAGTATCGCTACCTCTTACTACTATATGTTTTCCAGCTGCAATTCCATCGGTATGGTCAAAAGGAGCGTTGTCCCAATCGGCATTTGAATGACCAATATAGCTTCGAAGAAATGTAAGATATCCATCAACAACTGTCCAACCATTTATATAGAATTTATTTATATTAGTTGAAGCATTAGCAGAAACTACATAATCTGGAGTATGAGTATATTGTATCTGTATTCCATCTGTTACTGAAGATTTAGGAGACTTCCATTGACTACGATGAACTCCAGGACCGTAATCCTTAGAGTTTACATCATTATCAAATGCTGTGTCTCTTTCTACAATACATATATTATTACCTTCTACATAAAATGCATATTCTTTAGGATTAGCCATTATACTCCATCCGAATCAGGAATCCAAGGTTTATTAACTAGTCTTGGTATTCTTCTATATTCGTCCTTACTGTTTAAATGATTTTTACATCTTACTTCTAATATTTTCACCAAATCACTTGGTATTGTGTAAAACCTTTGATTCTCATTAATGTCTATCTCTTGAGTTGTTATATGTGTTTCAAAGTTCATATTCAAATCTTCCAAACCATCTTTAATATAAGCAATAATTTTACCTGTTTCAAAATTATCTACTCTTTCCATTAATTGTTGTACTTTCATATTATTGTTGTGCCTGCCTTTGAGGAGCCTGACCTACCCCTAGGCTAGCTCCTATTATATCTTTTGTTATAAATAATTGTTGATAAAATGCTTCTAATTCTGCAATTGCCTTATCATAAGAATTAGACAATTCTATATCTTCATCTTCTTGCAACAACTGATGTTGTTTATATTTTAAGCATTTAATTGCTATGTTATAATACAGATGAGGATGAAATGCTTTTGGAAAATTTTGTATCCCAACATCATCCATATCAGTTCCTGAACTAATTTCTGATAAATCATTATCATATATAGGATACTCAATATACATTACCCTATAAGCATTTCCACCTAGACCATTACTATCATCTATTTCCCCTGAAGGAGCAGGATAAACATTAACAGTATTGTCTTGCTTACGAATATATACAGGATTATATACTGATGCATAAAACATGCTGTCAGTATCAGTTACTAAGTATTCTTTTTCAACATCAACAAGCCTGCAAGGTCTCCATCTTTCAAAATTTCCATCTTCTCTCATAACAGAATAAATTAATCCTGAATTTACTTTAAACGATTGCTCAACTTGAGAATCTGATTCTGTAGCAAACAAAATACCAGCTTCTGGATTAAATTTTAAAATCCCTGAAATAACTTCTTTTAAAGCTGTTTTAATAAAATTACTTAAATGTGCAGCTCCTACCTCAGCGGGTAAGTCTCCTGTAAGTCCTTCTACATGTGAATTAATTGATGCCATTTATCTCCTTATTAAGGTAGCCCCCCTCGACAAGAGAGAATCAAGTCGAAGAGGGCACCTATTTTTTATCTACTTACCACTAACTGTCTATTCCTGAGACATGGGCAGCATCGATGCTTCTTACATCGAACCACCACGTCGTTCCATCACAGATGATATAAATACTATCACCTATAACAGCAGAAGTTTCGAAAACTGCGCCATCAAGATTATACTGAATAACGCTGGCATCCGAACCTCCAGATACTTCATGGTAATTTACACTTTCACCATCATTAGTAACGCCACTATCACCTGTACCCCCTGCGGCTGGTAAGCCCCAAGCTACGATGTTAAAAACATTACTAGAAGCAGATGAGAGTATAAATCTCGCATTCCATCCAGCCGAATGAGACAACTTTGGCAAGTTAATAGTAACAGCAGCAGAAGCGTTCTGCTCACACATGAATATCTTTCCAGAATCTCCAGGTGTAAGTTCGGCACTTGTGTCTAATTTTTGCACAAATGTATTTCCGTACGATGCTCTACTACCTAGTTTTGCATTTGCCATTATCTACCCCCTTAAGAAGCGTTGATAACTGCCAAACTACTTGGATTCCCGACAACTGATAATACAGTTTCAACAAGCCATGCAGTACCATCTATCGCAGTTAACTCTATAACGTTACCAGAGCCTCCGCCTAAAGTTGTTCCATCATGGTCAGTATCAATCACATCATAATTTGCTACAGTACCTATTGCAGTAGCATAATCGACATCTTGAGTAGCACACTTATTATCTGTTGTAGATATAGCGTGTATCTGACCAAAAAAACAATCGCCAGAAGCAGCACTTATTTTAACACCAGTAGAATCAATTCCTACCAATATTTTATAAGTTAATCCTGCTTCAGCGCTAGGAAGAGTTATAGTTCCGTCTGCATCATTTACAAAGACAATAGCTCCTGATTGTTCTGCGGTTAGAGTTGTATTGCCAGCAGAGTGAGTAATCACTTCTACCTTTCCTCTTCCATAGATATCAAAATCATTATCGCCTTTATTCTGTCCATACATTGGATTAGCCATTTATAACCCCCTTATTTCCAGACAGCATGGGTTTCAGGACAACACCATTCCATGCCAGCTTCGGTTAAGATTAAGTCCACTCTTCTGTCAATACCAGAGTTTTCAAGAGTTTGAACGCCAACATACACCGATGTATCTCTGTTAACACCGTTACCAACTAGCGG
>CETC01069461.1_pt1 | contig 13823 bp, 2 predicted proteins | sample 326911 | NCBI WGS metagenome assembly CETC01 (sample SAMEA2622694, study PRJEB7988) | marine metagenome | isolation source: saline water (ENVO:00002010), including | reverse complement strand
AAGATGTGTTTGATTCGTATTCACTAGTTCCCGCCGTAGCGTCGCCTAATGGGGGAGTATATTCTTTTGGACCATATCTGAGTTGGTTGCTTTTTAGTGGTACGGCTGCAGAAACCGGATTAACATAACATGGGCCGAGTTTGTTTCCCTCCAATATGCTACCATGCCTTTTAACCAAGTCTTGGAATCTTTTATAGATACTTTCTTTTGGTTGTTTTTCGCCGTTTTCATCTTCTACTTCTACATAGTTTCCTTCTTTTATTTTATCGTCATCTGCAACTGAATTATTATACGTAACCGCAACAACAGCATTATCAAGCCCAACAACTTGCTTTGAGGGGTCTTCTTTTATTTTAAGCTGCACGCCACCGCTAACAGAAACCACTGCCCCAGAAATTTTTACCTGCTTGTCTCCAACAGTTTCAGCAAACGCGTTTGCATCACAAGCTCTATAAATCCTTTCAACTGAGCACTCAAGAAAAACTCTCTCGTCTTCAAGAAGATGAAATTGTGTGGCGTTAGCTATCTTTTCAAAATCAACTTCAACCTCTTGGTCTGTAAATTGGTCTTTTAACGTCTTACCTTCACTTGACTCACCTTCACCCGACGACGTACCTTCATAGTCAAATTCCAATATTGCTTTGCATTTTCCTTGTTCATCAACAAAATTTGATAATGCTGCTCCGCCCCATGTTAGCTTTTCGTTCAAAACATAAGCTTCACCCGTATCGCTTTGAGGGTGCCACCCGCTAGAGCATTGCTCCCAGTTTCCTGGCCCTGGGCTATCAGTAAGCACCCCTTCAAGGTCTGTAGTGCAACAGAAAAACAAATCGTCTGGAAATCTTACAAAATATGACTGACCGTATTTTGCCCCATAACCAGCTATAAATGAATGAAGGGCTTTTAGCTTCTTGAGGTTGCCGTTTTCCTCCATTTCTTTTTTCTTTTTGGTAAATGTTTCTCCAATATTCGCAATGCCTTCTCCATCAGCGTCAGATTCCGATGAGGGTCTGTTTGATTTCAAAACGGCTCTTATGGCTCTATTTACATATGATGATTGAGCATACGTTGGCATTCCAGTAAATTTAGACAAAATTTTTGCTTTTCCAGTTTCTACTTCACACGCCTGAAATGTTTTCTGGCTTTCTCCTTCTGCCGGGTCTTCCGGAACTTTTTTATCTGTCCACCCAGCATCCTCGCCCTTTCCAGCAACACATGTGTTTGCCATCCAGTCATACCATACCTCATATCCCTGAGACGCCACCCTCATTTCAAACAAATCCATTGTATAGGTGTCTTGACCAAGAATCTCATGAAAAATTTGTTTTTGAACTCCAACTTCAATTTTTGAATTGTCGTTCATCTCGCTAATTAAAATACCGTTTGTATCAGGGTCTTTTCCCCAATAATGATAAATTGTTGTTTTGTCTACTTTCGCTTCTTCAAAACTAACTTCTGGTGTATAAGAATCATTGTGCGTCAGCCTCCAAATGGCTTCTACCGGACCACCGTTAATTACAGCGTGAGTACATACGTCTGCAGATTCTATTCCAGCAGAAAAAGAAACCAAAGCATTGGGTGTATAAAAAGTTTCAGATATTACTTCGCCAGCACTGTTTGTCTCAACCACAGAGCATTGCTGCCTAACCGTTCCATCGGGGTCAACAGTTGCTCCAGGGACATATTTTAACAGACCAGATGTGCTTATAACACTTCCCTTGGTTACCCTAGCAAAGCCGCTCGAGCCGCTTCCTGCGTCGTCGTTAATTGCATTTGCATATGTCGTATTTGATGCTGAGTTGTGAGTTCTTATCTTTATAAAATTTGAGTTGGATGGAGCAAGCACAACAGTCCCATCAGGAAGTTCTGTCGCAAAATCTTGAATGCCCGTTACAAAATCTAAATAAATCTGCAACGACTGTGCTGATGCGGCCCTGTTAATAGCCTCCATGACGCTTATTGAATCTCCGTCAAATGGAATGTCTCCAGGAACGTCGCTTACATCAACGCGATAATCATACCCCTTGTAGGTAAAAGTAGAGTTTTGTATTTTTTGTTTTAACACGCTCCATTTCACAGAAACCTCTCTGCAAAATGAGTCTCCGCCAGAAACGCTTATTATATTTCCTTGAGGCTCAAAGTCATCGGCTCCTTTAAGTAATATTTGCGCATTAGACAAAACAACGGAGGGGCTTCTTAACTTTGCGCTTATTCTTCTTCCTCCGCTGTCAGTTCTTGCCTCCCAGTTTGTCAATAGTCCTCCAAACTGAAATGTGGAATATTTAAAGGCAACAGGAGAGCCGATTGCGGGGGGAGCAAATTTTTCGTTTCTACAATCATCTTCCACTAATTCAACAGAAAGTTCGCTAGCCTCTGCGCCCCAACCAACGCGGCAGTTAAATGATACAACGCTAGCACCTAAGAATTGCTCGTTGGTAAACTCAGAGGCAAGACCAGTAATTGTTGTTTTGTTGTCAGAGCCAACCTCCGCTTTAATTACGGAGCCTGCAACGGTTATGTTTCCATCAGCGTCTTTAAAGGTTCTTTTTTTTCCTTTAGCCATTTAATTTCCTTCCTTAACAATTTTGAAATTGCCATGTAATAGACCTAGTATATCTGCCTGTCCAAGGCTCCCAGCTTTCCTGGTCAGCGCTAATAAAAACTAAAGAGTATTTGGACTCTAGGTCGTTTTCAAAATAATTTAAAACATCTTCTACGGCATCGTGGGGAGACTGGTCTTCAACATCTGGAAGACTGGTCGATGTGTTTAAATGCTTTGGAGGCATCACAACCTCCATGTTAACTGTTCTGCTAGGTACAGTGGTTGTTCCAAGATTTTGAAAAATAGGGCCTCCAGTTCTTCCTGGAACTTCAATAGTAGCAAATTTAACCGTTGGGTTGGTGTCGCTAATAGAGATTGTTTCTGATATTGCGCCTTCAATATTTGTTTCCGGTCTATCATCGAAGGTAAGAGAAAAGTTTACCGTGCCAGCTACTGGATTTACACCCACGGTTTCTGTTATTGGAAGAGGATTAAAAGAGCTCCTTGGAAAATAAGGAGCAAGTATTTTATATATTGGGCTATAATTACTAAATGTCCTCTTAATATTTCGCTTTCTCCATTTTACAGCAGAGGGTTTCTGCGTGTTAACCAAATCTATTACAAATGTGGTGCCGCTAACGCTAATAATTTTATAGGAGCCTTTGTGAATAGGCAATGTGGATTGCAATGCGTTTACAGCGGTTTCGGTGACTCCGTCCCATTCACCCGATGAGTTGTAGCTATAGCTGCCAGTATGCACAATCTCTATAACATCTCCAACTTCTAACCCATGTCCGGAGTCTGTGATTTTTGTATATGCTGAATCAGAATCATCAGTGACAGATTCTGCCGTTTTCCATGGGTCATAGCTTCCTATCAAATATTCGTATCTTCTTTTTGCTGAGTCATATCTTTCTGTTGGCTTATTATAATAGTTTGGGCTTCTTTCATAAAAACCAGTTAGTGTTCCATTTATTGATACCTCTGTTCTTTCTCCAGATTTATTTATATCAATAGTAAAATCTTCTTTTACGTTGCTCCCTATTATTTTGTAACTAAGACCAGATGAGCCTGCGCTTCCTGTGGTAACACCTTCTTTTAAATATATTATTGTCGTAAAGTTATTTCCATCTTTTCTAAGAGCCTTAGACTTATCAATAGAAGCTTTACTTTGAGACCAATGCTCTATGTCATAGTACACAGGATTAGATGTAGTAAGCTCATAAGTGTTTTCTGTGTCTTGAAAGGTGATTTTTCCACCAGAAATTGTATTTGGTATATATTCACCGTTAGTAATTGTGATAGCTTCTCCATATCCAGACGCGCCAGCGGTGACAGCGGCTGTCCCCTTGCTGTAACCAGTCCTTACAAATTGCCAATTTTCTGTAATAGAATAGTTACCCTCATTGTCGTCAACCTGCATGGACCTAGTTGCATTTAATGCGCTATAATCTTCCCAATTTTTTATACCTATATTTGCACCAAACTGTGACAGATTACCAAATCCGGGAGGGGCTGTGCTTGGCATCTCTGAGTCATCTATTGCAACGGCTCTGCGCAATTCGTATTCTTCGATTTTTGGGTTCGACGATGTGGTGGTAGTTAGGCCGGGATTATCGTTGGCATCAAGGGTAATGGTTGTTCTGTCGGAAGATAAGCTCCCAGGAGTTACATTATAAACACCACTAAATTTTCCGTTAGTTGTTCTTATATATATTTTAACATTTCCATCACCAGCCCATTTTGGAAAAACTGCGGTAGCTCCAGTTATACTGTCTGTTCCACTAATGGCAACTTGCCTGCTGCTTTGCGTATAAGCGACAGCCCCTTGTTTAAAAACTCCTCCTCCGCCAATATCAAGAACGCCAGGAACATTGGCTTCTGTTGTTGTATTGGGGGTCTGTTTTTCTGGATACACATAATTTTCTGTATTTGGATTGATTCCGACCCTCTGAGAAACCCACATTTTAGCGTTTTCCATAGCGCTTCTTATTAGACCTTCTGGACCAAAAGCTCTTTTTCCGGTTGCAGATACGGTGTGGCTGGCAGTAAACGAATCATATCCTCCAGGGGTCGACAGCTCTGAAGTGGAGTCAATAGACCAATTGTCAGTAGCGCTGGATATGTATATCTTATTATCAGCAAAATCCTTGTCTTGGTTTTCGTGGTCAGCTAAATCAGAATCCGAGATGTCTGTCCCAAGGAAAGCCGATACGTGAAAATTAGTGTGCCCTTCGTGTTCAACATTTATTCCCGCCTTTTTAATGTCTTCTTCGCCAAAACTTGTAGCCAAATCTTGAGTGTGAAAAATTTCGTCAGCTTCAAAGGTTACAGTGTATGGAACTACTGTAGAATATCTGTTATCACCAATATCTATTGCTGTAATTCTTGGATAACAATAGATTCCAGAATAAATTTCTAGTTTCCATTCTTGCCCAGCCCCACCATTTTTACTAAAATCTGAGCCAGGATTAATTTCTTTGTCAAGAATCAAAACCGTATCGCTTATTCTCCTGTAAACGTTGTAGGCTGTACCCCCAATAAGGATATATCCATGTTCAGCAGCAGCGGGCCATGTTGTGCCAGATAAAGTGAGCATTCTTTCATAAGTTCCGCCAGTATGGTCATAAGTGATTGTGTAGCTACCTTGAAGCTCTGTTTTTTTCCACGTTCTAATGTCTAGCCTTTTGCCTTCGGTAGCCATTAAAAGTCTTATTGCGGAGGCTTTATTGAAAAGAGAATATTGAATATCATCTATGGTTATATTTTCATCGGAGGGCTTTGCAGAGAATACGCCCGTACTATTGGGCGAGCCCTTTTCTGGAATCAAAGTTCCTTCAATAGATATTGAGTATGTTGCGCCTACTTTTTTCCCGTCTCCGGTTTTTATATATTCTTTGGATATATTAGCAAAAGGAGCCGGAATAAGTGGCTTTGAATTATATGATACTGGCATTTTTATTTTCCTTTACATAATATACACAATTTAGGAACCAAGTATGAAAAGCGTTGGCTTTGCATTTTCTGAAAATTGTTTTAGGTAATTTGTATAATTTGAATCAAACTGCTCTTCCATTGCGGCTCTACTGCAAACCTTATTTGACACAATAAGTTCGTCTATAATAAATTCCTCTTGTTTGCTCCCTGAAACAGTGCTGTTATATCCTAGATTGTAATAGGGGAGGGCTCCGGCTTCTCTAAAGAGCCCTCCTCCAACTTTAAGTTTTAAGTTGTCTGCGTCAGTCTTTACCTCATAAGAAGAACCCCATTCTTGGCACTTATCTGTGATTGGTTTAATTTCTGGCATATACCCAGACTGTCCAGGGGTTCCTTTGGCGGGAGACGCAATTCTGATATATGAACTGTTAAGCTCTGTATCTACCCAAAACTGCATGTAATACCACCTGTCCTCCTCCAATGGAATCATAGTGTCTGGAAGATTCTCCATGATTAAATCTCCGTCAGAATCAGTCCGCATCAAACGACCCATTCTTCCTCCAGCGGTTGTGTTTACCCAAGGACATATTCCTCCTAGAGTCTTGGTGTCTATTTTTAATCTGCCCTCACTATCCTTGCTTAATAAAGACTTAAACGAATTAAATGGGGTAGTTCCGCTAGGCTTTATGGAGGTAGGAACATAATACATACCCCACTGACCAGACGCGGCGTATCTAGCGCTGTTTAATTCTAAATTTCCTATAACGCCCTGAATTGCTTTTAGGGCACGTTCAGTTTGAGATTCTTGCTTTTTGTTTATCCAGAATGATGTCGCTACGCCTCTTCTGTCAGAGATAATTCTATGCTGGTCGCTTTCCGTCGGAGACCCAGACTGAACGAGGATTGTTCCGTAGTAAGTGTTGTTTGAAATCATCTTTATTCCAGCGGGCGTCCCTCCAATAAATCTGGCAGAGCCCGAACCGGCTGTAGACGAGGCTGGAAATCTAGTGCTTGTCTGATAAAAACCAGACTCTACCATTGGGGTTACATCTGTTCCAGCGCCTCCAGCATAAAAACCGCTGGCGTATAATTTAAACCCATAGTCAGAAGAATTATCGTTTACGTTATTATCAAACTTATAAAAAGAACCTGTGGCGCAATGATGCTCAGACTCAGCAAACAAAAAGGCTGACCTAGTTGAGAATTTAAATCCTTGGCTATCAAATCTAGAGCTTCTATTATAACTAACCTCTTTTGGGAATAATGTTGAAGCCCCAACAGCAAAGAGAGACGCCGAACCGGTATTAAATAGCTCTTCGTCTATTTTAAAAGCGGAGAAGCTTCTGAAGTTTCCGCTTCCTCCAATGGATGTCGATTGACCCAAAACTCCAGCTCCCGTTCCAGCTCTGTCGGATGAGGCGTCTTGTTCAAATTTATACTCCCTTACTCTTAATGAGGAGTCTAGGCTGGATGAGTTTATTTTTGCTTCTAGGTATAGAGGGGATGTCTTGTTGTCGCTTAACTCGCTTAACGAAGATTGATAGGTCGACAGCCCTCCCAACGCTGTAGATTCTCCAGCAGAAATATAAAGAGGCCCAGTTCTTGTTAATCCGAAGTCCCCAACAACCAGAGGAATAAAACCAGAGTCCGGCACAGAGGACGATATATACATGGGGAATATACCGCTATCAGGAAGATAACCCTCTTGGTAAATAGTTGCGGTATTATTTGATTGTAAGTATGTAGATAAGAATAACGGAACTCCGCTAGTAGATTTTAACGGACCTCTTATGAAAAGCGTTGCGGTGCTTGGAAAGAAATCAACAAATTCATAAGCACCAATATCATAAGAAACGCCATTTGGTCTTAAAAATCCTGTAAAATCTCTTGTGACTGAATGTAAAGTGCAGCCCTTGTCTATTGCGGGAGAGTTTTTCTTTAATCTAAAATCTCCTGAAGCAGCTACGGATATAGCTCCAGATGAGTTGGTTATAGTAATTCCATTGTGCGGAGAAGAGAAGACGTTTGCTGTTATTTGGTTTGTAAGATTTCCAGAACCGTAAGTTCCAGCAGAGGAGTCGCCAGAAAGGTTGTGTGACGAAACATATTTTCCGTTTCCTTGAACGCCATTAGATATAAACGTATAGGAAAAATCGCTTCCCTTTGCATCCATTGAAATGCAGTTTCTCAGGGTGACGTCAGAGCCCCCGTAAAACCCAGGAAGTTTTGTGTTTGCTATTTTGAAGCCAGTGTTTTTGTGTGAATAGGCGGTATTATTATAGCACTCGATTCCTGGCTTTCCGCCAATCATATTGGTGCCGCCAATCTCAAAACCTACGTCATTTCCATTTGTTCCTATAGCTACACAATTTCTAATGATGTTTCCAGAGCTGGTTGTAGTGCTAACATCCGCCAATGCTTTAAAGCAAGCATTATCTTCGGACGTAGCCCAGCAATTTTCAATCAACATATTAGACGCTGAGTCTAGATTCATATGAAAACCACGAGTGCTTCCAATTCCTTCAATCTTAGCAAAATTTACGGCAATTGTGTTTACGTCGCTAGTAGACGGAGTTCCACCTTCTGAGCCTATCGTCCCTGCAATTATTGGGCCGCGAGTCAAAGTTCCGCCATGAGATTCTCCTGAAGCTGCAAAAATTCTCGGGTAACCTGAAGAAGTGGGGGAAGAAGTCCATCCAGCTAAGTTAAAAACTCCAAGGTCAAAACCGGAATAGCATTCAGCCCACTGATAAGGGTTTACCTTATCGTCGGCATAATCTTCCCATGCTTGAATTGTTGTGAAGTCTCCCGTTCCAAGCGGGTGAGAAGACGCTCTAATTGTTTTAATATTAGGCATCGTCGCCATTCTGTTTTCTCCTTATCCTGCAGGCTGGTCTCCGCTAACAACTCCTTCAAGTTTAGTTAGCCTGTTTCCGATGTCCTGTATGACGGCTTGTTGTACTGGCCCCTCAAGCCCATTTAATCCGGTGACATTTACATTGATTCCGTCTGGCATTCTTAGCGTCATTTTTAATCCTTCTTCTCCTCCAAACGTCTCTATAAAATTATTTAAAGAAGCAACGAGGGGGGTTTCTGCAGATGAAATAGCTCCTGTAAATTCAGTCAATGCAGTCACAAATGCTTGCTTATCTTCTTCTTGTTTTGCAGCGGCGTCAGCTTCAGCCGTATTCTTGGCCTGTGAATAACCTTGAGTTCCTCTCCTAGCCGGTCCTCCTCTACCTCCACCTCTATCCAAACTAATCACACCGTTTTCCACTTTAATCGGCTCGCATCCGTTGTGTGTCATGATTTGCCCATGCGGACAGGAGGTTTCTCCGGGCTGCGCGTTGAATCGGTCAGGGTCTTGTTGACCCGAAGAACCAGGATTATAGTGAGCGTCCGCCTCATTCAGCAGCACCGATTTCTTAATGCATCTCCCGCTTCCATCTGGATGCTTCGTCATACCGTCTGGACAAGGCGCATCAGCCGGTCTATCAATTCCTTCACTGGAGCCAAGTCTAATTGGAGGTTGATTTTGATTGCCTGTGTTGGCTGTTTGAGGTTCGTCGTCAAACTCGTCAAACGGGTCTGCTGGACTTTCCTTGTCAGCTTGTTTTTCCTCTTTTGTTTTTACTCTACACTGACCATTTTCATATACATATCCTTCATTTGCCTCGCAATATTGGCGTTTCTTTTCCTCTTGCTCTCGCAGTTGTCTTTCTCGTCTATCTTTGGCCTCTTGCTGTTTGGCATCGAACTTGGCCTTCGTGTCCGCATCTCTCTTTTCTTTATCTGCCGTGTGCTTGTCAACTCTGGACTGAGCCTGGTCCGCCTTTTTCTTCTTTCCTTGATAATCACTAGTTACATCATCAAAAGTTTCCGTTGTTCCGTCGTCTGTTGTCTTTAATGTCATTGTGGCGCTATCCGCCTCTTCGGAACTTCCATATACCATTTCACGGGCTTTTTCCGGTGGCACACCCTTATCAACGAGGGCCTGATACTGTCTCTTCTTTTCTTTCTCTAAATCTTTCTGTTGGCTTTCAAGGCCCTCCTCCCTTTGTCCAATCTTATCGTAATCGACTGAAGACGTCGAGCGCGAAACCATACGCTCTCGGGTCTCACGACTGTCTGAAGCGTCGAAATCCGCCATATGCCTTCCTGAGCCCCACTCCTCCCACAATGAGCCGCCCTGGATGATTCTTTGGGCGATACCACGAGCCATTTCTTTGTCCTGTATTCCAAATTCGTTCATGATGTAGTCGGCTAATTTACCCTGCTGCTCGTCTTGAGTTCCACCTTCATTTACAATTTCCGTAGCCTTATCTGTTATTTTAGCTGTTCCTTCTTTTGATTGCAGGGCTGTTATGCCTTCTTTTTCTTTGGCAATTTTTTCCTCTTTCTCTTTAGTTTTTCTTATATTTTCCTTCTCCTCTTCATATGCAGCCATACCCTCTTCACTTCCAAAGGTTTCCTTAGCCTTTTCAGCTTTCTCGGCTCTTTCGACCGCAGCATCAGCCTCATTCTTTGCCTTTATCGCGTCCGACTTAGCTCTTTCTGCCTCTATAGCATTTAAAGCGTTAACAATAGCTTCAGTTCCAGTTCTAACTGCTTCAACAACCAATTGGTCTTGAACGACAAGTTCGTTTCTAAGTATATCTTCTAAGGCCTTGCTAGAATTAACCTGGTCAATCATTTTACCTCTGATTGCATCCATGACCATTTTTTCAGTTTCGCTAGCCTTAAAGGTAGCGTCAACCATTTCCTGGAATTGTTCCTCGCTCATTTCCCCGCTGGCAAGTTCGTCTGCGTATGTTTCTCGAAGCATAGCTTCGTTTTGCTCTTGAATAACATCAGCGCCACTCTTGCCGCTAAGCATTCCTTGACCGCCAGTTCCAAGCCCCTGTAAGAATTGCAGGACGGCTCCCCGCATTTCTTCTGGAATATCCTCCATGGTAGCGTCACCAGAAGCAAGTGCCTGCGCTGCGGTAGTAACATCAGCAAACTGTTGGCGGCTTTCCTTGGTCCCAAAAGTAACTTGGCTTGTAAGTTGATTGGCGGTAAACTGTCTGGTTTTGGAGACTTCGGACAAAAGCCCTTGAAGTTCTGCGAGAGACGCCCCTCCTTTTGCCGCATCTTCTAAAGCGGCGCGTACTCTTTGGGATTGTAACTCAAGTCCCTTCAGTTCTGCTTGGGCTTCACCCAAGGCCTCTGCCTGTTCTTTATTAGCTATTCCGTTAGCTTTCATCTGCTCTATTTCTTCTCTTTTGGCATTTATTGCGTCGTTAGTTGTTTGCAAAAATTCTCCCATCTTACCAATGTCTCCGGCAAGAAATGACATGTCTGCGGTTCCTGTTGCTCCTTCGCCGCCGCCGAGTATTCTTTTTTGTCTCTCTAAATCTCTCTGTTGAATCTTGTCTATTCTTGACTTAACGCTTCCCTTCTCGTAGTCTGGAGTCATTGACTCATCAAATTTTTCTAACGAAGTCTGATTGTCAAATGTTTGCAGCCTTTGTTTTGTAAGCTCATGCTCAAGTTTATTTCTAGTGTTCAGAATTGTTAGAAGCTGTTGTTGAGTTTTGACTATTGCATCGCCAACAGCCTGCAAAGCGTTTAGAAGTTCCGGAGTAGCGTTCTTCATTAATTTTTCGGCGAGCTTTCCTGGGTCTTCTTTTGCTTCCCCTATTAGCCCTCCCTCTCCCTTTCCGGTATCTTTTGCAAGCTCAGCTCTAATTCCTGCCAATATAGATGCCCCAGCCCCTCTTTCCGTATCAATGCCTCGTCTCTCCATAACGTTTTTGACAGCATCTCGAAAGTCTTCATCTCCAGCGCCAAAACCAGCTTCGCTACTCGCCTCTTCCAAAATTCCTGGAAGCTCATTTGTTAATTTGCCAATTTCCAGAGCGGCGTCTGCCACATCTTGATTTGGGGCGACTTGATTAATTGCCTCTTCAAGTTGATTCAAGTCAACTCTCTGCCCAGAAGCAGCGGCCCCTATAACTCCACTTCCAAACGCACCGGCCATAACAGGGTCTACGCTTTGTCCAAGTGCTGTAGCCGCCCTTGCAGACGAGGCCTTTGCAAGTCTGCTAACTTGCCTTCCAGCCTCAGCAAAAGCGTCTCGTAAATTATTTGTTTCTTGAACTAAGCTTTTTGTTGAGTCGGCCGCGTCTTCTTTGGCTTTCTCTGCATCAGCCACCTTTTTTTGAATTGCGGCAGTTTCGTCTAGTTCTTTTTTCATCTCCTCAAAGGATATGCCTCTTGCACTTGCCATGTGCCTTACTATTTTTTCAAGTTCGGGGCCATGTTTTGCTACAGCCTCCTCAAAGCTTCCGGCGCCTTCCATCGCTTTATCTACAAAGCCTTGAATTGCGGGCAACATTTGCTTTACTTGACCTTCAAATTCTCTTAAAGTCTCTGCGTCTTGTGCTCCAAGCATATTCGTCATTACATTGCCAAATTCCCTAGAAAGATTAGCTGTTCTTCCTCTTGTCATGCCTCTTTTCTCAATGTTTTTTAGTGTTTTATCCATGCTTTCCATGTAACGAGCCTGTCTTCCTTTGTTAATCGCTTTTACAACCTCACTACCAGCATCAAAATATCCTTTAAGACCACCAACAATTGCGCCGCCAAGACCACCGATAGCTGCACCCCACGGCCCAAGCACCATACCTAGCTGAGCACCCATCATTGCTCCGCTTCCAGCACCGGATAGAGCGCCCCCTATTTTTGCATCTTCGCCAGCAGCGATGGCTTCTTCTTCGGTTTTAGCATTTTCTAAAGTAGACATTGCAGACTGCTTCATATGGTCTCCAAACCCTTTAGCAATCATTCCTGCTACAGCAAATCCAGTAGCTACACCTTTAGCTTTTGCGCTCACATTTTTAAAAGCGTCTCCAATTGGGCCAGGAATTTGAGAAAGCTGTTGCATGGCTTGGTCCACCATGGCAAATGTTGCTATTCCTGTTGTCATGGCTCCTGTAAAGGCTTCCATTGTTTCTCCGCCCATGCCAACGCTTTGAGCAAGAGAATCAATCAGCCCTGGAGCCGCCATAGCGAACATCATTAAGTTGCCGCTGTCACCGCCACCGCCTTGCTGCTTGTCTATTGCTTTTTGCCTCTTCTCTAAATGTCCTTTAGGTACAGGAGTTGAAGCTCCAATTTTTCTACATTTTCCACCAACCATTGTTTCGTCAGGCCCACACTCTCCTCCCCAACCTGGAGCTGCCCCTCCTCCTCCCCCAGGCGCAGCTCTTCTTCTGCGCGACAACTGTTGTCCGGCCGTAGTTTCGGTTGCTGCAAGCGCCTCTGGGGCACTCATTCCCATATTTTCTCGGGCGTAACGGTATGGGTCGTCCGTCAGTTTTTTAGACGTCGCCTGCATCTTTTCTACTTCGCTTCGCTTAGTCCGTGCCTCTGCAGCCATTTTTTTGCGCTCTTTTTTGCTTATGTCTTTACCTTTGCGTCCTTTAACGCCAGATTTAGGGTCTACGTCTAGGTCTATGTCATCAGGTGTAGTAAGCTTTTCTTTAAGCGACCTAAGATTTTCTTCCGCATATCGTTGCATTCTGGCGTTATATTGTTCAAACGTTTCATTGTAGCGCATTAAAAAATCGCCGCCAACTTCCTTGAGAGCCTCTATTTCCTTCTGAATTTGGTCAGCCCACGCTTTTTCGTCAATATCTGGCATGGTAACAAGTTTTGAAATATCACTCAGAGGCATTCCCCGTACGGGACTTATATTGCCCCCTTCGTATCCTGGGCCAACGGGACCTCCACCCGCAAAACGTTGAACGCGACCGCCTTTGGCATAGCCTCTGGCCCTTCCCTTATTTATTGAGTTTAGCTTATTGTAGCCAATTCTTTGAGCAGATTCTCTATTGATTACAAATTCACCAGGAGTAAGAAGTGCGGGTACTGTATCAGTGGACTCTCCTCCCTTGGCCATCTGTTTAACGTCTTTACTATTTATAATAGATGGTTGTTTGCTGTATCCATGCAACAACGACCAGGCTGCAACATCGCTTTTTGGAGGCCAAGTGGACGGCTCTGCGGAATGAAACTTCTCCATGTCCAAAAGAGGTGAATGAGGCCACGCGGGAGCGGGTAGTTGAGTCTTTTGAACGTCAGCTCTTCTAGAGTAATAAAAATCCCAAACTTTTTTAGCCGCAGCGCTAACACTAGCTCTGTCTGAAACAAGCTGTCCGCCTTTGGATGTCACCCCTTCCATAACCATGTCATATAGTCGAGGCCCAAAGCCTTTAGTCGCCTGAGAAGAATTAACCTCCCATAGATTTTTCCACATTTTAGAGGCTGTAACTGTTCCGCTTTTTCCAGAACCTTTAGC
>CETC01028948.1_pt1 | contig 13891 bp, 19 predicted proteins | sample 326911 | NCBI WGS metagenome assembly CETC01 (sample SAMEA2622694, study PRJEB7988) | marine metagenome | isolation source: saline water (ENVO:00002010), including | reverse complement strand
AGACAATGATCAGGTTTGATCGTGTAATTCCTGACAAGCGATTACCCCATCTTAAAAATGAAATTTTCAGAGACGCCTGAAAACGAAGAACTAAGAACGACACTTTGTCGTCCATTAAATGGGACGGCACTTAATAGAGAGTCAACCATAAATGACACCTCATCGAAACTCGGGAGGCGCCAGCCTTCAAGAGAGCCTCCTGTCTGCAAGGCGCCCTCTACGTCATCTAGACTCATTCCTACAGTGCTATCGAGTTTAAGCCACTCTATTCCGGTTTCTTCGTGAAGTGTCGCTTTTGCGTCGCCTAATGTATCAACATCTGAATTAACAAAGCCTGCTGTTGCAGGGAGGCTCAGCAAGGAGGCAAAAAAAAGTGCGGCTATTTTAGTGCGCATAAGTATCATCTTCCATAAACATAAATGGGAAGAGATGCAAAACCCAAACCATATTTTGGATATTTAGAAAGAATTGTCGGCCATCTGCCGAACGAAAAAAGTGTAGATCGGAGTCTAATGTTGCATTGAGCTTCTTTGCCTAGATTGTTTGCTATTTAATGCTAGCAACACCAAAGCACATGCGCCAATCATAAGAAAAGAAAAAAGTGATGTGGTCCATAGATTCGATAACCACACATCGTCAATTTTGCTGCCAGCGCCTAACTCAGCTGCACGAATGACAATTGCAGTTATCACAAAATGAGCAAGCATACTTTTAATACTTTTAACAGTAAGCTTGAGTCCCACCTCGTATTTTTCCTGAGGTTCCAACTCTGAGTTTTTAAATAAAAAGTATGCGCCAGCTGACACCATTAAACAGCAAATAAAAGTAATATAAGATATCAGTCCTATTGCGATAAGAATGCGCGATGGAGCAGATAAAGACATCAGGATTGAAGCAAGCGCAACCAGTCCGGCCAAAAACGCCGTCATGCTCACCATGGGCAGCATAACATTCGCAATTGTGAAGGCGCCCTGTTCTTCAGATGGCGCTAGTTCATCTAGTGCATAAGCTGACTGTTGAGGGTATTCTGTTCTTTGTGGTCGAGGTCTCACACGTGACAGTCTATTCATTGATGAACCATTTCTTTTGTGCTTTCGTTGAAACACACGATAACACTTATACTTCTCGACTTCAACGAAAAAAATGTTGTAACATCAGAGTTTAATAAGGTAAGATTCTGCCGTCATGAATGTGGTAGTTGCCTGTTTTAAAATTCAAAAAGTGAGAAATATATGGACAATGTGGTGCTCGTTAATTGGCCTAATGTGTTAACTAAATTCACAGCGCGTCTCAGATTGCATTGCATAGAACACGGCTCTGCCCTTGTTGATTTAGCGGATGGAACGTCGATGAGGATCGCCCTTAAGCCCGGGGGTGAGGCAACAGGTGGCGTTGAAGGTGAAATGTTTGCTCAGGTGGATAACGAAGGTCTCGGGTTATGGTATATCAATGGGCAGTCCACCACTTCACCCAAGCTTAACATTGTGTCTTGCGGAGAATTTTAGTTATTTGTGTAAGGAGTAAAAGTTTTATGAAAATAGTTTTAGCATCACTGATTATTTTTTCTTCGTTGGTAAGTCATTACGCTAACGCTGAATTTGCTATCCCCAAGGCATTAACTAGCAATTGCTCAACTGAAGCAGTTTACCAAGAACTAAAAAAAGAAAATATAGAATGTTACCTTGAAGTTTTGAATAAAAGGCAGGAATACATCGTTTTTAGGATGCTTATCTCGGAGTATGGCGAGTCTATGTTTTCCAAAGACTCTATAGCACGTATGCAACATGAAATGGCTTTAATTGACGGCTATCACGAAAAACTTATGAATCACATGCGCGACTGAAGAAAATCACACTGCAAAACTTCCTGTTACAAAAGCTCAAATTTTTAATTGTGAGCTTTTTTCATTTTAGCTCCTTGTCCTTCGATAAGGCTTTGGGCAGTAGAGTCTGTTTACTGTGACAGCACGGCCATAACGAGGCTTGAGTCCATATTTATCTCGCTTTTTTTTTGTGGAAAGCGCGGCACTTCGGCATCATAGCAACAATAGAATAAAACAACACTACGCTGTTTGTATAAGGAGAACTTGCTTTTAAAGTTAATGTAAGTTTGTTATATTGCATTTTGGGTGCTAGATGTCAGGCGACAGGTGTCATTGTCACCTGAAATTTATTGTGTGTCGTGGAGTCTCCATCGCATTTAAGGTAAAACACGTCGTATTCATTTTGAAAAGGACACTTGTCATGGCAGAGAAAATATCATTAACCGGGCTTAAGGCAGCAAGAGAGGAGCGGGGGTTCACCCAAGAGGTTCTTTCTGAATTAGCATGTGTTTCTGAGCGCACTATTCAACGCATTGAAAAAGGCCAATCCACCTCGTTTAGCACTGCCAACGCAATCGCTAACGCGCTTGACATAGATAATATTGAATCTTTACGCCACATGCCTGAAGATGGTAGGTTAGGTGACGATGAAGAGTTTGATGACGTTGAGGTTAATTACACGACAGCACCATGTCGTGTGCAAAAAATAATTAAGACACTTATTGTTGTTGTAGTCTCTATTATGACCGTTGTGGTTTCCTTTGAGATATATCACGCACTCGGTGAAGTAGAAAAGGATTTCGCTGAGCTACATTATCAACGCGCTGAAAGAAACATAGGAAAAATAATCTCTCAAGCGGAATACGATATGGCATCGTCACCAGAATTTAGTGTAGGAGGTGTCATCAATGATAATCGTACTTTGTACAGTGTGGTTAAATATAATGTTGAATATAAGCAAAGCGGTATTCTGGCAAAGTATATTCAAAAGCACAATAAGTTTAGCCTTGATGGGTGCTTATCAGAGGTGGAAAATTGGGAAATAACAAGATACAGCACTCTAAATGACATCAAAGCATTAGCAAAATCTATGCAGGAATCATGTCCGAGACTAGCCGGATTGACGGTTATGGATGACACCTTCCCTAAGCCTTAACTTGGATTCAGCCAACATCATTGAAAAGGGGGCCGTTATGACTCCCTTTTCAACCTTTAAGCGAATGCCAACGAGCTAACTTTAAAATTTTCCCCTGAACTTACATCGATGTGTTACAAAGCACAAATCAAGTCGCGCTATGGTGCCGGCATTTTTGAAAGGGTCGTCTTCGGCGATTCGGCCTGGTATGTTAGGTTCGTTGCCATCAAGTGACTACATTAGCGTGATGAGAATAGTGTCTTTGTGATATATTAAAAAGGACGCAAAGACGAAGAAACGACCTTATGGAATTTATCGCACAGGGATTTGGGTGGGTTGCCACCATGTTTTTTTGTTATCTGATCTGCAAGATGATGACGAAAAGCTGGACTCCTATTACACGTTAGGCAACGTGTTCTTTCTCGTCCACCTCACGCTCCTTCAGGCATGGATACCCGCTGCAACTGTATTGATGGCCATTGCACGCAATGTTATTAATAGGAAGTTTGACAATCGAGGCGTTAAAATATTCTTCTTGATGTCATTCACGTCAATATTTGCGGTTACCCTACACTTTGCATCTGATTGGCAGCTTGCACTACCCGCTCTAGTGAGTGTGATTATGACAGTTGCCTTTTTGTACGCAAGCAAGCATTGGTTGACATTAGCGTCCGTTGCTGCATCCCTGCTATGGATAGTGGTCGGAATGCATCTTAACTCTTGGCCGATAGTCGCATTGGAGATTATATCCATTGCATTTTTAAGTTATCGTACTGTATCAATTATCAAGATTGATAAGAATAAAAATTAAGAAAAGCTTTTTGCTGTTGTGTCAATTGACTTACCGGATTCAGCCCAAAGAGAAAATTGGATCCCAATGCTATAGAAAGCAATGCCGTAAAGTATGTTTTTTAGAAAATGCTCAACTAAGGCTTCATAGCCTCTAGGGGAGTAGTTTTCATCAAGAATATTTGCTGGCAATAGATCATAAGAAAACATTACATCCAACAGTGGGATTGCGAGAGAAAATAGGAAAAAAAAGATACCAAAAGCGATAAATGAAATGGATGTCAGTTGAAATATAATTTTAAAAACAAGCAACGATAGCGCTTTTTTAATGTGACCCATAATTCTTACCCCAATGTTTTGAAAATAAATTTAACCACTGTAGGCAATTAATGTCAACAACTTAAAGTCTTTACTTGGTCGGTGTAATTTGAGAGTATAAATGCAACTAAAGAAAAGAAGAAATGATATGAAACACCATGGCGCTTACTGGTTGGATTTGGAGTTACGTAAAGATATCGATGACTATGTGACATTAATCTACGCATTAGAACAAAATGTGAACATTGATGTTGTGTCGATCCATAATCCTTCAATTAAAGAACTACATCTGCTCAACAATACGCTCAACATGTTCGACAGCAATGCCTTGATCGTTATTGCAGGAGAGCTAACTCAATACCCCCCTGGTGAGGATATCCATTCTTCACTGGAAGGAAAGTCTACAGGGGAGGCCATGCCACGTCACAAAACGCTGTTCGAATACATCGTGGCAAACATTGAAGCCCCTGCTGCATTGAAATTACCCCCTACTGTGTTTTGTGGTGGGAGTCTACATACGCTCTCTAAGCTCTTAACGTGTTTCCCAGACAAACATTGGCAGGCATGTATACAAGGCGGTTATGCGGGGCCTTCAATCGTTGGGGAAGAGAATGTCCTTAAAAAGTTTAAGCGCCGTGAGCAGGTGCCAACATGGAATCTAAATCTTGATCTTCATGCATCAGATATCGTTATGTCAGCAAGCAATCTAACCGCAAGATTTGTCTCTAAAAACGTATGTCATGATGCGTGGGTGCACAAGAATGATATTGTTCAAGGTGAATCGCTATTTCACAACGTACTAAAAGATTATTTTAGCAATAACGCCTGGGACGACAAGTGTATGCACGACTTGCTGGCTTTCATGACGGAGCTAGAGGAGTCTCTGGTTGTTTTTTCACGCGTTGACCTAAAACGTTCTAATGACCAAAGACCTAAATGGTCATCTTCATTGAACGCATCAAGCAACAAGAGTATATCTGCCTCTTTTGATAAGCAGATGTTCACTCATGCTATAAAAAACTACCAAGCGAAAAACCGAATCGCGATGGACAGTCGAGTCTGCACTGCCATACAAGAAAAAATCAAACCGGTCTCTCGTCCCTTGGGGCGAAAGTAACCAAAAGTTAGAAAGAGTGCGCAGTGCATGTGAGTTGTTTATTACATAGCCCAACGAGTCAATCCCGGCAAGTTTAACTAACAAAAAGCGCGAGCGTGAATGCGGATAGTGCAAGCCATATAATAGAATATACACCTACGACTGCGTGTTTTAGTGCTGTTTTTTTTGATAGGCAATAGAGGGCGTAAGTTAACGGTTTTTCGTCGAATAATGCGTTGATACCCATCATTTTACTTTCTGGCAAATCACCCGCTGCCGCATCCAAAATCTCATTGTCGTTCTCCCTGTTGTCGAGGATGCTCACGATTAACACGCACAAAGTAATAAGAAAGAAGGCTATTGAAATCATAAACGGAGTGTTATTTGAACCTGACTCAATATCCCGGCCACTTGCTAATCTCTCATCTGAAAAAATGCCGTGTGATGATACAGGGGTCACCGCACTAATAATACTTTTATTCATCTCGGTGCTTAGCTTCATCATACCGGCATTCATAAAGTGAGGCTTGAATGCGTTGAGTGTGAGATTTTCTTGAAACGAGAAAATAAGTGCAAGATTTGCTTTAACTTCAGGATTATCCGCAAGTGACTGTAGCGCGGCATGCTTGCTCTCACAGTTTTTCGTGTCAGATAAGCAGGTGAACTCATCGTAATCACTCATATGCTCACTTAACGCTTGAATTGGTGTTTTAATAAGCGAACCACCAATTTTCATATCAATGGACCAGGCGTAGAGTGCGGAGAAAACTACATAAGCGAAAAGTGTCGATATGAAGATTATACCGGTCAATGATGTCGCTATTTGTTTTTTGTTAATTGATGTTGAGTGTTTCATAGGCTTCCTTTCTAACTTCAAAAAAATTAAATTTGAATTACCGCATAGATACTAAATGTAAGTTTAATGATACCTTACGTCATCAACAAGATTGACCGTTAGTTGAATTTTTCTTAACTCACGCGCGACTTCCTCTGAAGATGTTTTTTTCAGCAAAGCTAAGTAGTCATAAAGCGCACGGATGTATTCTCTTTGTAGACGGTTTGAAGATAGCCAATAGGTAAATTTGTTTACCTCAAGGCTATCAAGATTAGACAGTGTTTGTTCAAGTGGCAAAAATACCTCAATGGTGTTAGTGATGAACTCTTCGGCATTAGAATTTTCGTCATCCCATCTGTTCAATTCATCTTTGTCAATATGGAAGGTGTAAGTTACCCCCCTCTCTTTGATGAGATAACTCTTCAGTGACTCATGAAAGTCTGCTCCGCCTTGTTCTGTCAGCCTGCTGCGAGTCGATGATATGTGGATGCGAGAGTGAACTTCAGGCTTCCCTAGCCATTCTCCTTCTTGGTTAATAGGAACAGTGATCTCTTTGAATTCACCAGGGTTTAACGAAGGTATATTTAGAATAACATCGTCTGAGACAACCCCTGACACGCCCTCTTCATTTTTTTCGTATATGATGTAGTGCAATTTCACCTTGTTTTGGGGTTGAGCACTGGTGTTTTGAAAGTGGACAAAGAGGCACCCGTAAGGTGATACATCGCATGAACCTAAAGAGGACGGAGCGTTGTTGTCAACGCTAATATCATCACTTAACGAAAGTGAAACCGTACCAGGCGCGCTGTTTTGCATTATTTTCCTTGTCGAATACGCCGGTAAGTTAAGTGGGCCATTGCTGTAGGATAAGTAATAAATGGAATCAAAATCGCCACTGTAACCTTGTGATTTGACGATATCATCAAGCCCCGCTCTCGCTTCTTTGAATCTGTCATAGGTAGGCGCTATTGCATTATCGACTCCATAGTCGCACGCAGAAATTGACAATGATACTATAATGGGTATAAGTATGTGCTTTATTGTTCTCATCATGATTATTTCTCTTTTGCTCACTTGTTTATGGCAGCCTTGATGGCTGCCTTTATTCACGGTTTAACTCAGTATCGCAACACCTAATGTCACCCCTACTAACATGGTACCAAGCCCTATGCTTTTTTGGGGAGGAGACTCTATTTGAGCGATATATTGCGCAGCTTCCAAAGAGCCCAGTGATTTTGCTTTAATTGCAGCTTCGTATGCGGCTTGGCGAGCATCTAAGCCCGTGTGTTTACAGTACGCAGAAAACCCTTCGGCTTCATGTTTAAAATGATACAGGAGCGCTTCAGCGGCTTCTCTGTGTCCACTTTCAGCAGCTACACCCAAGATAACAAGTGCATCCTTTTGGTTCTTGGGGAGCATATCACCTCCATTTTTTAGCGAAAACGCCACATCATACATGGATGCGGCATCGCCAGATTCAGCGCGCGCAATTTTATCTTTCATGCTTTGATGTAAAGCGAGGATGTGTTCTCCGGAAAGCGTTGAATCAATATTCAGCTCATATGACAAACGCTGCGCTTTTCTTAGTGCTTCTGTTGATATCAAATGTGGGAGGATCACTAATATGAAAAAGGTAACCAAAAAGCCTGTCGCACCAGGCCAATGAGAATCGGTGCCGAATATGATTGAAGCCAGCAAGGCTGCCAATGTCGGCAACTGCAAGCTCATGATGACTCCAACAGCACTGCCGAAAAACGTATTCCGCCAAGTGAAAATCCAATGGTCAGCTACTGCTTCGTTGGCTTCGCCACATTCGGTGAACTTACCTTCATCATCAGGCAGTCTCTCGGAGAGCTTCATCTTTTTTATTGCGTCAAGTAGCGTGCTTTTATCGGTATGATCCTTGTTATCTGAATTTGTTTTTTCAAGACAAGGCGAGCATAAGTCATGGTAGCTTTGGCAATCCAGCGCCGCAGATATTGATTTTGCTGTTTCAAGCGCTGCTTCCTCGCCTTTTTCAATTCGCTGTATGGTTCTTGTTGAGATTCCGGCTGCGGAAGCTAAGGTTTCCTGTGTAAATCCTTTTGCAATCCTTTGTGCTTTAAGGTGTGTAAGTATAACCGCCATAAATTCCTCCTAGTGGGCGTCTTCCTTGAGGTAAGTGTTGCATGTTTGGCTAGCAATACACCACGACAGAAAGACGACAAAAACCCGAAAGTTACAAAAAATCAGTAACATTGCCTCATTGTTAACTTTTAAAAAGACTCTTTCTTTTTTTTGCTTTGTTATATTGCATCATAAAAGTAAGTGGTGTGTCAACTGTCAAATTTTACCTCCAACTCAAATGCCACAGAAATAAAAAGGGCGCCTGATTAAAGTTGAGGCGCCGAAAAAGATGTTTTTCTTTGATGTTTTTTTAAGGTTGGGTGTTTACGTCTTTCGAATTGACATGGCCGGTAATTTATCTTTTGATATGGCGAGCACTTTGCGTATCATCTCAGTGGAAATAAACACGTCATCTTGATGGGGGACTTTGTCATGGTATTCAAACAGCAGACCTCCACCATGGAAATATTGTGTTGTCGAGCCATTAGATGAGTACTCTTTCATCTCTAACCCGCCCCCCAGTGCTGCATGAAGCGTTTTGAATATCATATCTGACTTGATTATAGATGGTGCTGAGACATAATCTTTAACAAAGTCTGCCGGAGTGTTTTTTGCTTTATCAAGCCAAAAAAACTGAATGTCGGGACGAATGGTATCTATCATGACGGGTAGCGAGGGTTTTAGTTCATTAGGCAGCGAATGCTCCAATAAATAAGTCTGATAGGCCCTCAATGTTCCTTTTTCCTTTCTGTAAAGTAGCGCACGCATGTAGCTTTGTGTAATGAAGTTAATGGCGTCTGTTGACAAAGGGGAGTTTAACTTTTCATAAGGGGGAGGGGGGAGATTACCAATGACTTCATAAAGCATCAATAAATTTCCGTTATAGGCTGACAGCAATTTTGCGTACTCTGCGGTTACAGGCACGTCCTCTTTCGCCATCAATTGGATATCCCAAATGAGGGGGGTGGCAACAGCGTCGTCAAGCCAGCTGCTCGTTTCCTTGCTTGATTTAGAATACTCTATTCGCATGTCAGGAGAGGCAATCATCCACGTGCTGTTTTCATAAATATTAAAGGTCAAGTGCAATGTGGTTGATGCTATTGCCGACACCATAACGCCAGAAAAAAGGCCTGTTCGGAAAAGCCACTGTGCTCCCCCTGCTCCCTCTTTTACTATAAATTTGAAAACAATATGGCTTACCAGCATTGTGCCCAAAAATACACTAATCAGCCAAACTTCAATGGATTTGGGTATGACAGGTGACAGTAATTCCATTTGAAAAAGGGTCGCTGAAATAAATGAAAATAGAATGCCCACCATCATACCAAAGGATACCATAGCGACATCCAATTTAACTTTTCTTTTGGGTGAGCTTGTTTTGTAAATCATGACGATAGAGGCGATGAGAAAAAAGCCAGAAAGTAGCCAAATTACACCATGATGCGCTGTTATGAAATCAACTAAATTCGGTGGCCTCGGTGAATCTGAGAGCGACAGTAGGCCCAAATGTTCATCCGACAACTTCATTAACCCTAATACGACAAACAATGGAGCGCTTAGTGATAGCACAAAGGTGCTTGATGTAAACAACGAAGAAAATGTTATCAATTGACGTTTTGAGGGTGATGAGTCATTGTCCTCTCTGTCGTGCGCCATCAAAAAGAAGGGAAGTGCGAGCGGTGATATGAGTAACGTGAACGTAGATAATGTTACAAGGAATGCATTTTGTGCAAGTGATCCTATGCCATAAAATGAAAAGGCAAGTAAAACAGCAATGATGCACCGTTTGTTAGCTACAAAAAATGCCATAAGGGTACCCAGACGGTCTTTTAGACGTTCTGCTCCCTTGTTTATTTGAAGGCTTTCATATGACGGTACATCCAACGCTGCTGCAATAGACTTTGCCGTATTTATGGTGGTTGGAACTCCCGACTCAAGCCGCTGTATGGTTCGTGAATTGACGTCTGCCATGTTAGCTACGTCTTGTTGAGTGAGTCCCAATGTTTCGCGATAACTGCGAAGCCCGGGTAGTGTTATTTTTTCTGACATGATTCTTCCTTGTTAAATAATCTGACAATTAAATTATTTGAACAGAATTAACAAAATGTCGACGACATGTCTTCAGCAAGGATACGACAAGCATGCGACATGTTAGTGAAAACAGTGTGTTACGCGCACTTGAAGGAAGCTTTAATTTGAATCATGCTGAAGAGGTTGCACCTAATGACATGTCGCTAAAACACGACAAATGCGATAGCTAAATATGTAAATAGCCAAATCCCTACAATGGAAATGGTGTCAGCTTTATGCTTTTCTTTTAGGAATCCTGTTGCTATTGACAGTGGTATTGCGGGGAGTAGGCATTTGAAAAAAAGCGCTATGGCAGCAAGAGGGATATCAAATTTATTCTCTAAAGGTGAACCACCTAATGCAATGTGTAACACCTCAACACTTTCCCAATTATATATCGAATATATAATCCCCATAACAAAAAAGCCAACAAAGGTTGTGCCTATAGTGCCTAGCACAATACTGTTTTCATTATTGTCTTTATCTGAATTTTGCATACTTCGCTTTCCTTATAAAATCGTGGGGAGCGCAGGGGAAATATTATTTATCTAAACTTTGAGCTGCCAGCTTTAAGATGTATTTGTTGTAATCACTGCATCGCAATGGTTCGCCCTTTTCGTAATTCCATATAATGGACCACGCGTCACGCGTATTATGACTGCTGCTTCGAGAAAAGTACACCGAGTTCATATGGCAGTAATGGTAGATATGAGATGTTGTAAGTAGAGATTCCTTTTTGTATAAAACCGTCAGTTCACTCTGCACTCTTTCTTCTGATATAGCCACTCGGTTTTCCGTATCCGCAAGCGACAAACCAGCAGGTAACAATAGAATTAAAGCGAAAATATAACGCATTGGGTAAATTCCTTTGAAGATAAATTAAATCTAACACTACCACTCTGTCGCCTTTAAAGCAATACTAAAAAGTGCGCAATGCATGCCTGACATGATAGATCCGAATCATTCATCTTGCGTCATGTTCGATAAATCTTCCAATAAAATAGTAATGTGACTAAACGCAGAAAGCCCCTCTAAAACCGCGTATAATCTCACGTCATCATGTTTAACATCAATGGGCTCATGACCTTTGAATAAAGATTCAGGCACATCTACAACAAACTGACTTTTCACCGGCAAGTTAGGTGAATCCTGATGTGATAAGCCTAAATCTTTTAAATGGCATTGGAGCTCATCAGACAGGTTGGCTTCTAGCCAGTCGCAGAGCGTTGATATCCGCTCACGGTTCTTTATGGACCAATTCTCTTTATCGATGTAGGAGGTCATCAACACAGGCTCTTGCTCTCTTGCAACAAGAGAGTCAGTAAGCTTGCTCTCAAGGTCAGAGTTGGGTATATGATCCGTATCAAGATGCTGTACTGGGCAGTAAGCCTTGTTTGAGATGAGTACGCGAACTTCGCCATTTTTAAAGCTTGGCTTGCTATACTGAAAGACACTAATGAACGGCCAAAGATGCTCGCCAATCTCTCCAATTGAGTCGGCACCCGCCCGCATGATGACTCTCTCTAACGCGTGGCGGCTAATGAATAAGCCCGATGGTTTTGGTATGACACCTCTTGGTGTTTTTGCTGTTAGGATATTAAACCAAATCTCTACAATGTGCTGTTCCCTCAAATGTATAGGCGCATCTTCCGTTTCAATAAGTCCAACCCAATTATGAACAAGCTTATTTTTATTGCCCTTGTACCTGATTGTTGTTTTCATTAAACAATGAGAGGAAAAGTTTTTATCGTAAAGCGCATTCCAATAATTAAATTGTTTTGGCCTACTCATTCTAGAGAACTTGAGCGCTTCCATTTTATGTTTTCTGGCGTCACTGCGGTGCGCCAACGCTTTTTTTCGTAGTGATTCCGAAGCTTCTCTGAGCATCCTCTGCGTTTTAATTCTTGCGTCGGTCTCGTCCGTAAACGTACTCATTTTAATTCCTTTAATCATCAACAACGTTTATATAATTAGGTTCTTTTTAATACGAATGATTTGATAGCCGTTAAACAGAAAAAAGTGACAATTATTGGCCATGCAAGTGCCACATAAGGAGCCCAATCCATCATAGATGGATCTCGCCTATATTGGCCTATTGACATAATGTAGAATGCATACCCAATTGCAGCGCCAACAAAATAAATCACGAGAAGTGAAATGGATATCAAAGCAAAAGACATTTAAAGAAAACCTTTTGTTTATTTTTAATTAAACGTTATCAAAAAAGCGGCTGGATGTAAACGAAGGTGTGATGCAATAATGTTAATAATTATTGTTGTTGTTGTACGATATCTTAGAAAAGTATAATAAATTAATAGGCCAGCGATCGCTGGCCATTGAACCAGAGGTTTCCTTGATACCTAAAGAGGAAGCAATTTCACCCGTCGCTTCGGCAGGTTGGTTCGCCCGGCCCCGAAACCTGAATTAATTATAGCACTAAAAGCATTATCGTCAAATACATTAGGCCTTTTTTTTGTTGTTTGAGTGCCAGAATGCTACATTGTAAAAAATAGCGGCCATTACTGAAATTAGCAGTTGTGTCAGAATGCCAACAAAATCAACTCTGCCTTTTAGTTGGTAGGTGATTATGAAGCTAACGGAAAAGGATAAAAAAAAGATGGCAATTGATATCATCTTTCCTATCTCAGAGTGAGATTTTGGTGCAGCCATAAGAAGCCCCCCTTTTCTCATACGAGAAAAGGGGGTTAGTACCTAGTTGCAGGCGTCTTTCAACGCTTTGCCAGGTTTGAATGCTGGCACTTTTGCTGCTGCGATTTTAATAGTTTCACCTGTCTGTGGGTTTCGACCATCACGAGCAGCTCGTTCGCGAACCGAGAACGTACCAAAACCTACAAGAGAAACGCTATCACCGCTTTTAAGGGCATCTGTTACAGATGATTCAAACGCTTCAAGTGCGCGAGTGGCAGCAGCTTTAGAAATGTCAGCTTTTGACGCCATGCTATCGATCAGTTGTGATTTATTCACGTTGGTATCCTTATTAGTTCAACAATTTAAATGTTATTAGTCATTGGTATACGACAACGACGATAATCTCTCAAAATGAAATAAAAATCAAGGTTAACTTTAAAAAATTTGTTTTATGGTTTAAAGGCAGCGTTCCGACTTCGCTTAGCAAGGAAAGTTAGCATGAACATTATTGATGATATGAACCCAATGAAAGACACGCCCACACTTTGTATATTCGCTGATGGTGCTATAGAAAAGAACTCTCCATCAAATGTACGATGCGCGATAAAACCACTGTTAGAAAGGTCTCTTGCAAGATTGTTAAAGTGAGGCGGGTTGTGTAAGTTCAAGCCAAATGTAAACCACCTCAGATCCATGTCGGCTTTTGCCCCTGCATCGGCAAACGTAAAGAGGGCGTAATCGCCTTCATCACCGGCCCCCGCAACGCCATTGCCTAATGTAATTAAATCAAAATCTCCTACAGTGTCAGAGCCGTCTTTGTCCCACCGCTCAAATTAATGCGTTCAAACCTGATCATCAGTTTTAAACCAACGCTTTCGCGCCTGACGTGAGCAGCTACGCCAGTGAAACACACTGTAATTTATGTTCGTTCACCATAAGCGGAACCGGTGGACCGGTTTTCTCGGGCTGTTTGAACAAAGCAGCGTGTTTCTTCACGATTGCTTTCACTTTACCCCAACGTTGCAGCGGGCCGCCGTTAATACTCACGGTCTTTGAGCGGGCACTGCAAAG
>CETC01069740.1_pt1 | contig 13932 bp, 12 predicted proteins | sample 326911 | NCBI WGS metagenome assembly CETC01 (sample SAMEA2622694, study PRJEB7988) | marine metagenome | isolation source: saline water (ENVO:00002010), including | reverse complement strand
TCAAAAATGGCATTATGCTGGAACTTGTGGTAATGCTTCAATTTTAAAACTTGGGTTGTTCGATAAAAACGATCAATTTTGTGGTGTTGCTATTTGGAATTATCCAGCGGTTGGATGCTCAAGATATTTTGGGCTTGGTGTTAAGGAGGTTTTAGCATTAAGCCGGTTAGCAATACACCCATTAGTGCCAAAAAATGCGGCATCTTATTTAATCGGTCAATCTATACGGTTAATCAAAAAAACATATTCATGGATCAAGCAACTTGTAACCTATGCAGATACAAGATGCGGCCATACTGGAACAATATACAAAGCAACAAATTGGGAGTATCTTGGCAGAACAGTTCCCTATTATGCTTGGATTGATAGCGAGAATAAAACAGTATCTTGTTATAGCAATGGCAAAAAGCGAAATTATAAACAAATGGATGCTTTGTATAAGAGAATAGGGCCTTATACAAAGCACCGATTTGGATATAAAATTTAATATATATATATATAAAATGCTTGTTTTTCGATAAATCCCCACTAAAAGGGGATTTTTTTTGTTTTAATATCAAGGGTATAAATAAAGCTGTTTTCACTGCAGCTGCAGTTTGTTAGTGCCCGTTTTTTGATAAATGACATTTGATTAAAAAAAAGGTATAAATCAGAAGGGATCAAGGAGTTAAATAAATGGAAGAATCTTTCTTCAAATACTTTTTAGATTATGGTTCTCTTGGTGTTATGGCTATGATCTTCTTCTGGATGCTGTTAAAAAATCAAAAGCAACTGAACGAAGAAAGAGAAGCCCACAAAGAAGAACAAGAAAAGATCCGTGATAGGTTCCAGGCTGTAATTGAAAAATACGATAGTGAAAAGGAAGCCCTATTTAATGAGCGGCTTAAATCATTAAGCCAACTAAAAACAGAAATTGAAGTGCTGAGATCGATCAATGATGAACAGAAAGAATTGTTGAATCAATCTCTTCAAGAACTTAAAGAGCTTAGAACAGAAGTAAACATGTATCATAGAGGTACTTGACATGAGTGTGTGGAAAACTTTTAAGGGGTGGTTTGTAAAGTCATCACCAAAATTAGAGAACAAACCGAAAGAACCAAATAGGGGTGCTTCATGGGCTGGATCCTATGGTGGAAAAAATCCGTTTCCACCTCGTGAAGCCTTAGATGCTTATGGTGAGCATGCGTATTTATATGCTGCTATCCAAAGAATATCCGAAGATCTGGCCGCGCTTCCTTTGAAGCTTCTTAAAGGAAAAGGAAAAGATGCAAAGGAAATTGTAGAGCATCCGATCTTGGATCTACTACAACAACCAAGTACTGAAATGGATGGCTTCTTATTTCGGCAGCAGATCGCCATGGATCTTTTGTTGTCTGGAAACTGCTATGTGTTGCTTTTGGGTAGCAATAGAATACCTTCATCTCTTGCTCGCCTTCATCCCGTTGAAACAAGCTTTGTGACCGATAAGAAAAAAGGCATTGTAGGGGTTAAGAATGTTTCCTCCGGTTCAACTGTTAGCTATCCGATTGATCGGGTTCTGTTCAGTCGGCTTGCATCCTATGCTTTAGGACCGAAACAACTATACGGCACTGGGGTTGTTCAGCCCTTATTTGAAGAACTGAGATCTGATTATAATAGTATGATGTTGGTTAGTGAGGCCTCAGCAAAAGGGCGGCCTGATGTTTTGATCAGTCCATCAGATGAGGCCGATGTTTGGCCCAAAGAAGTAAGAGAAGAAATTGTTGATAACTATAAAAAGATGGCTAAGAGTGGAGGTGCAATTGCTTTGTCGGGGATGGCTAAGATTGATCTTTTGAATCTAAAGCCAAGAGAAATGGAATACAAAGAAGCGCGAACCATGGCAAGAGAATCTATAAGTGCCGTTTGTGGAATCAGCCCCAGTGTTTTGGGCATGCCTGCGAGTAACTACGCAACCGCTTTAGAACAAAGAACAAGCTACTGGCAAAACCAAAAGATGAAGGCCAAACGCCTCGAGGTGATTTATAACCAGCTTGCTAAATTATGGGATAGTCAATTTAGTGTTGTGCATGTATTCAATGAGATTGAAGCCCTATCCTCACGAGATCAGCAACTCCAGAGAATCCAGCTTCATATTATGAATGGTATGTCTCCACAAATGGCCTACCAGTATGAAGGGCTTGGTGATGCTCCGATCGGTAAATCAGCAAAACCAGATGAACCGGTTGAAGTTGTTGTTGATGAAGAAGAGCGCCAAATCTTATTAAACTTTATAGAGAAGTCAGAAGAGCAAAGAGCTATGAAGTGGAAAGCCTGGATCAATACAAAGCAGGCCCCAACCGAAAGAAGATTTAAAAGAGCGGCTAAGGCTTATCTATCCAGATCGAAGAAGGCGATAATCAAGAACTTCGATCGGCTTAAAAAGAAGAGCATAGCAACAGCAAACGGAACTGAAGAGCTTTACCTTCTTAAGAATATCAATCTATTCAGTGAGTTGATCCAGCCACAAGAGCAAGAAGAGATCATTGCTGATACCTTAAGCGTTGTTTATGAAAAGACATTCAGCGACAACCAACAAAGAGAACTTATTGATATTTTTGATCAAGCCCGCCGTGAAATGAATCTACAAACCCCATTGAATGACGAGCTTGTAGGAATCTATATCGATGATCTTGCCAAGAAGATAACCAATACTACAAAGAAGCATGTGGAAAGAATTGTGAATGAAGGTATGGCTCAAGGGTTACCAGTCTCACAAATCAGAAGAAACATAGAAAACGAGAAGATGCTATTTGATGAGGAAAGAGCGATCTTGATAGCAAGAACCGAAGCAACCAAATGCCTTAACACAAGTAAAGTTTCAGCAATGCAAACGGCAATGGCAAATGGGATCGAGCTTCAAAAGGAATGGTTATCTGAACGTGATGGAGATGTAAGGATCGCGCATCAGCTTCTTGACTCTCAAAGGGTTGGTGTCAATGAATCTTTTGTTGTACCTCCTGGTTCTGATTACAGCGGTGCTCAAACTGAGAGCCCTGGTTCTTTTGGTGAAGCCGGCCTTGATTGTAATTGCCGTTGTACGGTTGTAAGTATCCTTAATGTTGAAGAGTAATATCTCTTAAAAAAATATATATTGATATATATATAAAAATATTTTATATTCAAAATCAGGTGGTCCTATGCTTAAACAAGAATTGTACATAAAGAGATTATCAAATCAAAATGATGAATTGAACACTGTTTCATTTGTTGCCAGTACTGAAAATGCGGATCGCATGTCAGATGTCATATCACAAAAAGGGTGGTCATTGGATGCCTATCGCAGAAATCCAATAGTCCTTTTTAATCACAATTCTCAAGCATTGCCGATCGGCCGCGGTGAAGTTGCTGTTGTTGATGACCAGTTAATGATTGAAGTCACCTTTGATCCAGATGATGAACTTGCACAAAAGATAGCGAAAAAAGTCCAGAATGGTTTTATGAATGCGGTGTCAGTTGGCTTCAATGCTTTGAAAGCATATAACAGAAGTGATCTACCTACTGACCACAAACATTATAGTACAGGTGGGACCTATTTTGAGAAGGCTGAATTGTTAGAGGTGTCTATTGTTACAATTCCTGCAAACAGTGAAGCCATAGCAGCCAAGAACTTTGATCAAAGCTCGATCTTGAAAACCTTATCTACAATGGTATTGAAGCATATCATTGAAGTTGTTGAAAATGATGATAGCTATAGTGTTCTATTTGAGAAGCATAAACCACAAGATCAGCCAGAAGATAAAAATCTATTAAACGATCAGCTGATCAAAAATAAATCCTCTGAGTTTGAAGATTTACCGGTAACAGATGAGTTGTTCAATTCAAAAAGCTCTTCAATGGTAGAGATCGAAGATAGCATTTTAGGGGAAGACGATTGGGATCGATACGCTAAGGCGCATCTTGTAAAGCGGCCGGATATGGATCCAGACACAAAAGCCGCTTATGGTTTTATCATCGGTCGGCTAAGGGATCCAGATGATCCAGAGAATCCAGCACCTGAAAAAGGTAATCTATATGTCTATCGTGATAAACTTGCTGATGCGGTGGCCGCTCTTAACGGTTCAAGATCCAAACCAAATCTAACCGAAGAAGAAAGACAAGATGCGTATAATGTGGCATCAAAATATTATGATAAGCTTGGCTTGGAAATTCCACCACTTAAAGAATTATCATATGAAGATCCAGAAGAAGACGAAGACGAAGATACCGAAGATCTTGAAGAAGAAAACGATGAACTTAACAAAGCTTTATTGCTTGAAATTTTAACCCTCAAAGGAGAAAACCATGAATGATAAAAAAATGGTAAATGAAGCCCGTCAGATTATTGATGGTATTCGCCGACATCAAATGAATGCTGATGAACGACTATCTAACTTTGATCGTCAAGTAGATGATCTCAAAGTTGCTATGCGTAAACTTGAAGAAGCACAAACCCAAGAAAAGCACATTGTTGTTGATAGCAATGAACAAGGCTTGACCGGATTTTTTAAGGACAATGGAGATATTCGTTTAAAGACTGAAAAAGAAACCATTCACCTTAAGAACTATGGGCCAGTCCAAACCATGAGTGAAGGGCTACTTGATAGCAAAAAGAATTATGGTACTTGGCATGCTGATCTTAAAAAGATGGTTGCTGAAAGATCATTCTTAAAAATCCTTTGCCAACATACACCAAAGACAGATGCCAAAGTTGCTAAGCATTTAGCAAAAGCCCCTTCTTTTTTGAAGCATAGTATTATCAAGTCTATGCAAGATACAGCGGGTGCCGGTGCTGATTTTGTACCCGATGAATTTAGGGATCAACTATTCGAGCAATTCACCCTCCCAAAACGGTTGGCTGATTTCTTCGAGACTGTTGAAGTTGCTCATAATACTTTATTGCTTCCACGGCTTAATTATGGCGGTCGTCCTTTCAAACGAGCATGGTCGGCTTCAGATGTAATTACCGATAATCAGTATCGAGCTTCAACACCACAAACCGCTCAAGCAACAATTTCTATTGGTGGCTTTGCTACTCGTTACCGCATTGATGGTGATCTGGTAGAAGACAGCGCCATCCCTTTGGTTAGTACTTTGGGTAAACAAATAGCAATGGACCTTTCTTCGGCCTACGAAGATTGTATGCTGAATGGAGATTCCGACGGTTCACACCAAGATGCAATTGCAACTTGGGATCCTCGCGGTCGTTGGGCCGGCGGTACTTTTTCAGCCGGTAATGATCACCGTGAAGTTTTTAATGGTCTACGAAAACAAGCATTTGCAAGATCAGGTGAGTATTCTTTAGGCAATGCCGCTTTAACCTCTGATAAGCTAATTGCTACTATATCTTTAATGGGTGAATTTGCATCTGAAGGTCGGGTACTTATAACCGGCCCCGAAATGTTGATTTCTCAATTCATGAGTTTGTCGCAAGTGTTGACCGTAGATGCGTTTGGCCCTCAGGCAACAATTAAGGGCGGCGAAATTGCCAGCATATTTGGTATCCCAATTGTGCTTTCCAGATTTATCACAGCAGACATGGCTACTTCTGGTCTTTACACTGGATCCGGTTCGACCTCAGGATTTGTTATCGCAAACACTAATTCTTATAAGCATTACCAAAAGCAAGGAATAAGCGTTGAAGTTGACAAGCAGATCACGAGTGGCGCGGTTGATATTGTTTCTTCCCTTAGAAGAACATTTGACACACCAGATACAGCGACCGCTAAAAATGTAGCTTATGGCTATAACTCAATAGATTTATAGAAATGGCTTTAGTATCCGCATCAACCCTACGTGAATATTTACCGGAGATCTCTGATAACACAGAGGTTGATGCGGATCTTAATTCTTTGATTGAAAGAGTTGAAAATGGGATCGCTTATTATCTTGGTTTTCCCCAATTAGATAGTCTGCTTTCCCCAACTCTTGAATCAAATACATATACCTTATATGTAAATTCACCAACAATAAGAGATCCCTATACTCTCCAATTGCCGATAATCGCTGTTTCATCTATTACCTCTGTTCATTCTGATGACGATCGGAGCTATGGAACTGGAACACTGATCGATGCTTCAACTTATGAACTTGATAAATCTTTAGGAAGAATTCGCTTAATTCCTGATAAGGTTACCCGTAGTTTTAGCCATGGATATCGATCGAATAAAGTTGTTTGTGTTGCTGGCTATACCTCTGGAACTGTTCCTGGTTCTTTGGTTCATTCGATTTGTGTTTATGCGGCTCACCTACACAGGAACAAAAACAACCAGGGCAAAGAGTCAATAACTTCAAGAAATGGGAGCATCCGACTCTCCAAAAAGTCAATGCCCTTATCCGTAAAAGAATTTCTATGGCCATTCAGAGCACCCTCAACAATTTTTTAGGTGCGGCATGACCTTAGAACAATTTCAAAGACAACTTGAAAAGCAAGGCACAAACCTTGATGCTTATTTTAGTAAGAACCTTAGATCTGTATCTAAAAAACTAAGACAACGTGCCCAACTACAAGCGACCATTGATCCAAAAGTGAGAAGTGGTGATCTGTATAGATCAATCGAGTCTAAAATTAAAAGCCGCACTTCTGAAGTTGAAATTGTTCTATCGGCTGGATCTGATAGTGTTAAGTATGCGGCCCCGATCGAATTTGGAACAAAAGATGGCCGGCTATATCCTCGGTTATTTTTAGACAAAGCGGTGAAACTTCAGCAGCAAAGAATGCCGAAGTTTTTGAAGCTTCTTTTAAAGAAAGTTTTGGATGGTCAAAATGCCAGATAGTAGAATTGTATCTATTCATAAGAAGATAGCAGAACTGATCGCGGTAGATTATTCTTCTGGCTTTTCAGGCATTGATTTTACCAACCGAGTAATTCGGGCGGTTGAGATTGAACCAATAATGGTACCAAATGCATGTGTTAAATTCATAGACTCAAAAGAAGATTACGGGCCAACAATGGGCCGGTACTCTGGTGATGCTATTTTTGAGGTCTATGCTTTTGTCAATGGAAAAGACCCAATTCAAAGAAGTGATCAGGCTATTAATATTTGTAGTGATATGATTAAATCAATAACAGCAAACCGGCAATTGTCTTTGGGTTCTTTGGTTGATGATGTCTTGTGCAGCTTCAAAGCCATTGAAGGCGATATTTTTGGCCTAACATCAACCGGAATCGGCTATATTGAAATCATCATAAAATATCAAACTGCTGACGGTGCTTAATGACCTGGTATAATTCAAATTTCAAAAATAGATATCCCGTTACCATCGAAAACACTGGTGGCGCTGAAACATCAGGTACAATTGATGTATCAATATCAGTCCCTTCAGATTGGGATGCGTTTTGGGATAATATACGCGCCGACGGTTATGACATTGTTCTTACTGACAGTTTAGGAACACAACTAACTTTTAAGCGGGCAACATTTACACCAGCCACAAGAACATGCACAATTGAAGGCGATAATATCACGGTTGGAAATATGAATTCAATGGTGTTGTTATATCTGTACTATAACAATCCAGATCAAACAACCGATCTAAGTTCAGCCTTTACAGCGACCGGCCCAAAGACTGGAAAGATTTATCTTAATGCTCCATCTCTTAGAGTTGTTGGAGATCCCAACCAAAGAACGGGATCCAAAACACCAAACTATACTTTCTCAAAGACTACAATAGACGAGGTTTATATCTGGTTTCATGTTGGTTCTTTGATGGCCAAAAGGATCCAGCCTTACAATTCTAAGCTCGGCTTGGAGAGCTTAGATTATGTTCAAGTTTTCAGTTATGATAGCTCCGGTGCTGATGACACAAATCGATACAATGAAGCACTTACCGCTTTTATACCTGGATGGGTTGGTGTCTATGTCAAAGCAGGATCTAACAACACAGATTATTCAGTAGCATGTCAAATCAGGACCGCCGGCGGTGGTCCATTCAATCAAACTATTTCTCTAAGATGCCTGCTATCAGTTAGGGATCTCTTACCAACTTAAGGAGTAAAAAAATGGCTATTCAATTTGGAAGAAATGCCTATGTATTAATATCAGATGCAGAAGGAACCTATGGCGATACAAGCACTGTATCTTATTCTGTTTGGTCTAAAATTTACACCTGCACATTATCTAAATCAGTCGAAAGAACCCAAAAGACTTTTTTAACAACCTCTGATGCTGGTTTCAGTAGAGGTAAATTTGATGTACAAACAAATTGCGGTGGTGAAGTTGAGATCCCACTTCTGTATAATGGTATAGGTATGTGGCTGTATTATGCTATGGGTTCAAAGGGGACATCTGGATCTTCAGCACCTTATACACATACCTACTCACCGGTTATACCTCTTCCAAGTTTTGGGGCTAAGTTTCAAAGAGGATCTGGATCCTCAGAAGAGTTTAAAGGCTGTATGGTATCAACCATGACAATATCTTGTGCCGCCGGTGAAGAAGCTAAAGTGTCTATGGATATCATTGCCCAAGATGCGGCCGCCCGTGCAGCTGCACTGGGTGCTCCAACATTTGGATCCGGTGCCCAGGCTTTTCATTACCAAGCCCGATCAAAGGCTTTGAAGTTTACCCCATCAGGTGGATCACCCGTAGAATTCACCCTACGATCTTTTGAGTACAAATTAGATAACAAGCTTGATACAAGATACAAGCTTGGATCCTTATTAACTGAAAGCCCAGACACAAACGACATAAGGGAAATTATGTTATCTTGTGTTGCTGACTTAGAAGACAACACGATCTACAATTATCAAATTGACGGAACAGAAGGAGAGGTTGAAATACATTTCACTTCTGGTAGTGACACCATTACTATTAAGGTTTTCAATGCTTGCTTACTTTCTTATGAAGACAATGTTACATCAGTTGGACGGCTTGAAAGATCATTTGAGTTCCAGGGTTATGCGTCTTCATCAACCGAAGCCACCACGATAACAATTGTTAATTCAGATCCTTCGGATACAAGTAACGGATAAAAAAAAGGCCGGTAGGAATGACCACCCTACCAACCTTTAAAACTACAAGGATATTTTTGAAGGGGTTGAAACCTCCTTATCTTATGTAGCGCAATAAACAATTTTTAACAAATTATATATATATATATTTCAATTTTTAGTGAGATCAAAAATGAAAGATTTATTAAAAGAGATTATAGGGAATTCGAGGTGGACCTATCCGGCCTTTGATGGAAAACTCATTATTGAAGGCCGGATTTTGTCGCCGACGGAATCAGAAGTAACAGGACTTACAGCGGCATTGATTGCAAACTCGATAACCACAAAAGACGATCTAAGGAAACTACAAGAGTTTGGAAATGTTACTGAAGAGTCAGAAGAGGAAAAGATACAAAAGCTTTTTGAGGTTCTTCAGAACTTTGATGCTGATAAAATCTTAGAAATGGCAATATCACAGGACAAGATATTATCGACATGTATTACCCGTGCCTCTATGGATGAGGGTAAAACATGGTCAACCTTGCAAATTGTACAAGATGAATCTAAGCAATCTGCTCAAGGTAGTCGGCTATGGGTTGGCATGTTAACCGATGAAGATCGAAAGAACATGATAGAGCTTTGTATGGATGGCCACAAAAAAGCAAGTAAAAGTATAAGGGGGTTGGTTTGAAAAGGATCCGTTCTTGTTTCAAATTTGTGATGCGGTTGCATCTTCTTACGGTTGTCTACCTTCTGATTTGTTTGGGTTGAGTTGGGAAGAGTTGCTTTTTAATGTTCAGTGTTTGAAGATGAAGAGTGAACGATTTGGAGAAATGCTATCTCAGCAGAACCGAAAAAAGGCTATGATAGTACCAAATATTTCTATCCGTGATTTGGTGGATCTCATATAGGGTAAAACAATGCCGGCAAATGTAGTTGAATATGTAATGAAACTTTCGACAAAACAAACAAAATCAAGTTTGAAAGGTCTTGGTAAGAAATTAAAAGAAACACAAAAAGAGTTTGGAAAAACCGGTAAAGTCGGAAAAGGTGCTCTCGGTAAAATTGGAGCTTCAGCAAAAGCTGCCAGCCTTAGGCTTGGTTCTTTAGCAAAGGGGCTTGGTGTTGTTGGGGCGGCTGCAATTGCGGCCGCCGGTGCTGTCTTTAGTTTGTCTAAAAAACTGGCTGATAATGTAAATGAGTTAGTGGATGCTTCAAACCGTACAGGTATAGCCGCTAAAAGTTTAGCCGGTTTGCGATTGGCCGCAGAAGGATCTGGAAAGTCATTTGCTTCAATGGAAAGAGGGCTTGATCAATTTGTTCCCAAAATAAATGAAGCCGCTGAAGGCACTGGAAAAAGTGCTGAAGTATTTCAAAAGCTGGGCGTACAGTTAAGGAAAACAGATGGGAGCTTGAGATCCTCAAATGATATTTTTAATGATACTCTCAAAAAACTATCTCAAATGGAGAAGGGTGTAGAGAGAAATGCCGCGGTGTTTGATCTGTTCGGTCGTTCAGCCGGTGGGGCTTTGATCCAGTCCGGAGCAATTGATAACCTTGATCAATTTATTGATAGGGCTGAAGAGCTTGGGGTTGCTTTAGATGAAAATGGTATTAAGAAAGCAGCAGAATTCCAGATGGGTTGGGCTGAATTAAAAACCTCTGTTATGGGGGCGATAGGTGATATTTTAAATGCATTATTTGGTGGTGAAGGCTTAGAAGACGGTCTAACAAATCTTGCAGATACGATTAAAAACATATCTGATAGGCTTGTTAGTTTTTTCAATCGTGTTTGGAGTTTTTGGAATCGGCTATCAAATGAATTCGATAGGCTACAAAAGAAATGGACAAAAGCAACAGGTTTTTTACCCGGTGGTCAACAAGCCGCTTGGATGGAAAGATTTTCTCAAGGTCTAACACAAGAACAAATTGATGAGTTAATTAAGCAAACGGGTGTAACACCAGGTGAACCAATAGAGCAAGAAAACCAGAAAACAAAAAAGACACCTGAACAACTATTGAGAGAAAGATTGATCAAGCTTGCCAAAAAGGATCTTGCTGAACTTGAAAAGGCTTTAGCGACCGGAAAAGGGAGCATTGAAAAATACAGCAACGAATTAAAACGGCTATCAAGTGAATTTGAAAAATTAAATTTGCTCCCTTCTATAGATCTAATTGAAGCAGAAGATGCCTTGAAAGAATTTATTAAAAATAGAAAGATTTATGAAAAAGAAAGCAAAGAACAAGACGAAAGAGCGAAGAAAAGAAGGGGCTTGGCTTTAAAGGTGGCCGCTGAATTTGCCCTCGAAGAACTTGATGAACAAACAAAAGCCAATGAAAAAAAAGAAAAAGAGCGGGAAAAAGAATTAGAAGACTATAAAAAATGGTTGGCTAAGTCCATTGCCTTAAGAAAACAGTATGAAGCTCAAGCCAAGGAAATAGACTTTTCAATCCTTGAAAAGTTAAACCAAGATTTCATAACTATTTCCAAAAAAATAAGAGAAGGAGACATAACCGATTATACAAGATCAGATCTTGCATTATTAAAAACCCAGTTTGAAGATATAGGTCTTGATACAACAAACATAGATGCTTTAAATTCTAAGCTCCAAGAGCTTGAGCAAAATGCCAAGCGCCTTGAAAATATAGAATTCGGTCTGAATATCACAACCGATATTATAGGCTTAGCCTCTGGAGACATAGCTGGATCAATTTCCAGCATGCTAACTTCAGCCCTTGAGAGAATGGATACAGGAAAAGCAGCAATTCCAATAATCGGATCGATAGGTGGTATTGTTAATTCACTTGCATCTTTTGGTAGTGCTCTAAGAGATGCCGAAGAAAAAGCCATAGCCGAAGAAGAGAAGAAATTAGGCCGGCTATTATTACCTGATGAAGAGAAAGCGGTCGCCGACAAAGCAAGACGTGAAATGGTTGAACAAAGAGTTCAAGAATTTGCTCTTGCTATTCAGATCGCAATGGAAATGTTACCATCTTTATTGTTAGAAGTGCTGCCACCTCTTTTATGGGAACTGGCTACAAGAATTGTAACTGGATTAATTAATGCTATTCTTGGAATACCGAGAGCTTTATGGAACATGCTAAAAGACTGGTTACCAGATTGGATGGTTGGAGATGATAAAAGAAGTGGGGGAAGATATCTAAGTGCTCGATCAGGTATAAGGTTTACGGGCGCAAGAGATGCCTTAACCCAACTACATAGAAATGAGTTTGTTATATCTGAAAGTGGAGCAAGGCCCCAAGGAATAGAACGTATTTTGCAAGGTCAAACCGGATCAGGTATAGTTATCAATATCAATTCTGAGGTTGTTGAAAGATCAGCGATCGATGAGTTGGTTCGAAAAATTGAAAGAAGATTTCAGGCATTTGGGTCTTCACAGTCCTCTTTATTTGCTGGGTAAAATCATGGGTGCTAAATTTTATTATTATCCTATGCCGATCGGTAACCAACTCAAAACAATATCCATAGAGGATCTTGGTGAGTTCTATAGTGATTGGGAATACACCAGTGGATCAGGTGTAACCATGGCCGGAAAAATGCAGACCTCTGTAATGTTGAATCGTGAAGTTATAACCATCTCACGCGACCGTTTAGCGGGTGGCGAAAATATAGCCATGCAGTTCAAGGCGCTACAGAACCATTTGGACCGCGGCTATAGTGTAGCATTTTCTGCTGATGATACAAAGTCCTTTTGTTATCCAGTTGCTTCATTGCCGGTAGGTGGAGATCAGAGCATCCAAGTTTTTAGCGATCCTTTTCGGAACATGACCGGAACAAATACACCTTCATCAAATGATTATATGGTACTTGAAACAGCACCGCCGGCGGCACTTCATGAGGTTGTAAAAGTCAATACTCTTAGCTCTGGTTTTAGTGCTCTTCAAGGGGGTACAGTTAATACTGTTTATACTGTTAACTTTACTTATCCAAGCATTGCCTTTTTAAGGTGGTATCGTTTTTTTCCTACTCTCAAGAGACTGGAAGAAGATCGAGGTAAAAGCATAATCACTTCAGAGCATGGCCTTACATGGAGCTTAGAATTACGCCTTACTCCTGATTATTCAAATTTATACAGTTTTCATCCAAATTTCGAACAGGATATTCCTTCGAATCTTTTAGAAGAAGGGCTTGTTGTTGGTCAAGCTGAAATCTTTGATCGGCCTTCTGTGAACCTTGATAACCCACCGCCGATGCAAGAGATAGATGCCAATCTTGATATATCAAATAATGTCTCTTGGAACAATTGGCGAAATTGGGGTAACTGATGGGTTGGGGCACTTCATTCATTTCAGGGCTTCGTAGTAGCTCGGTAAAACCGAAATTCATTCTTAGATTTTTAAACATGCCTGATTTTGATGGTGATAGTTTTAAAATCTATGGCGGTTGGGGATCAGCTGATCTGGTGAGCATCGGATCTTCTGGTCCTGTAATTTCTGGAACATCTATAATTCCCCAAACATGGGGAATATCAATGGGTAGTTTTACGGTTCCGATCGTCGGTGATATTCGTAATTGTTTTCCTATGGTCCGTAAAGGTTCTCTTGCTGAGTTATATGCGGTGCTGAATGGAGCGACTGAGCGGATCGCTTTTGGTCAACTAAGAAACATCTCAGGATTTGCGAACAATTGGACTTTTCAATTTGTTGATATTATTACGGCAATGGGAGCAAGAGCCGACGGAACCGCCGGAACTTCAACACTACCCGCCGGCAATGATCCGGATCATTTTGAGCCCTTTTATCTTGTAGGTAAGGTTGCAAACGTTACTAGTAATTGGCACCACTCAGGATCTAACTTTCCCGACAAATTATACATAGATGATATACGGCCATTCCAAAATGAAACCGGTGAAGATGGTATCTGTAAATGTAAGGATACATCTGGCAATGAATTCTATTTGGCATTTTCATCGGCGGTTGCTCTTGGTACAGCACCGGCCGGATATTTACAACTTACCAAAGTCTATACTACTTCAGATGT
>CETC01012740.1_pt1 | contig 13944 bp, 6 predicted proteins | sample 326911 | NCBI WGS metagenome assembly CETC01 (sample SAMEA2622694, study PRJEB7988) | marine metagenome | isolation source: saline water (ENVO:00002010), including | reverse complement strand
GCTAAGCGGCAGGAATGCGGGCTTGCCTACAAGCTCCACTTTGGCATTGGAGCGTTTCTGCGCCTTCTTTGACGAGACGCCACGCGAGCAAAAGACTCCTCCAGGACAGCGTCCACGGGATCAGTTGTATGCTCCTGGGAGGCCGCTCTGGCCAGCTCAACGAACTTTTTCTGTTCCAGCTTCGACAAGCCACTCTTGGACTCCCGGCTGGGTCTCTGCTTTCCGTAGTTCTTTCTCATGGTTTTTGCGGAGGTCGGCCTCCTTTTTATTTTGCGCAGGAGGCAGAGTGTCATCGTGCTCTACGAGTCTGCGCTTTTGTAGAAACGTCATAATATTGCGTGCGTGATCAAGTCTGCGAGGTCCTCTCCCGGCGGGAAAGTAGACCTCCGCTGCAGCATCGAAGCTTCCCTTAAAAGCTCCTATCTCTCCGGTCCAGCCATTTTTTGACCAGATATCTTTCTCTGCAAACCAGATCAAAGCCTGGAGGTCGTCCGGAGACATCTTCAATCTCTCTGCAGCCCTGGCAAAGACCATCTGTCCGAGCGCAAAATCGATGTTGTTCACTCCCGTTTCAGACTCAGGTTGAATTCTCCAACGCTGGGTGCCTCGGTGAAAGATTCTGCGCAACGTCCGGGCGGCCCAGACATCGATGGTTGCCCGAAGGGATGTTCCAAAAAGGTTCATCGCGAACTGAGGTGTTTTGGGTGCTTCGACCTCTTGGAACCAAACACCGGCTAACACCTTCAGAACTGCGTTGCCATTAGAATTGAACAGTGCCCCGTTGTGCTGCCTTGGCATCAGGTTTTTTGCTTCAATGTAATCATCTCCTAGCGTCGACAACGTCCTGCCTTTGGGTTTTATCCCTTCCCTGATCAGCAGCTCCCGAGTGGCCTCAATCCCTTCCTTCATAGCACTGCGCAGTTCCAGGTAAGCGGGGATAGTCTCCTCAAACTTGCCTTTCTGGTACTGGTCAAGAACGTCCACCGACTGACTAAAGTTCGTTTCTACCGGGGTCTTGGCAGACGTGGCTCCCAGAAATTGAGTGAAAATGTCAAAGAAGTCCCCCAGGGCGCCACCCAGCTTCTCCCGCATCCTAGAATACCAACCCAGCCCGGATGCAATCTCCGGTATTTCCAAGGCCCTAGTGGCTTCCTCAACAAGAAGGTCTGCAGCGTGATCGATTGATCCGTTCTCTGCTAGCTCGCGAAGCCTGTTTTTGGCGGGGTCGGTAAGTTCGTAATGCCTGTTCCCGTCCTCTAAGTAGTCTATGGTCGAATCCCTGGGTGCCGGGTGGGGTTCGTCTACAAACGGCCCCTCAGTAAGCCTGTAAGGAACCTCAATCGGCTTGAACTTACCGTCCTTATCAAGGACTCGCTCCCCTGTCCGGTGAGTCTTGTAGCGAACCGGGATGGCCTCAGGCCCAATCTCTTCCTGTTTTAAAGACCCTTGGTCTTTGAACCTTCTGGCAGGTTGTCGTCCTGGTCGTCCGAGTCCGAGGGCCTCGGAATACTTTTCGTAGACTCCCTGAAGATTGGTGCCGACCCTACGGTCCACCCCTGTGAGTATATTGGGTCGTCCGAGGGCAGCCGCTTTTTCCCGGATCGCTTGCCTAAAATATTCACCCCCTGGGGCTGCTTTGATGACTTCTCCATATTCTTCTATGTCTTCTGTTGTCCAGTTATTGAACTCGTAAAATGTGTCGGTATCAAACTCACCCCAAGCGTCAAGATTGACATACTCCATTACTGCGTCAAACGCTGCGTCCCGAATGGCTGGAGTGATGGCCTCGTTAAAGCCAAGGTGAACAAGTCTAAACCCTTCCGGTGTAGGATAAAAGGCAAAATCCTCAGCGGCCTTGCGCTGCTTGATCCCGGCCTCTCGCAGCTCTTTTTTTATTGTCTGCATTACCCCAGTCACCTCACCCTTTGTTTTAAGAGCTCGGCCCAGGCGGTATTGAGCCCCAGCTTTGTCTCCACCTTCGACCGGATTGTAACCGGCTACAGCTTCCTGGTAGGTGTAGTAGCCGCGGATCAGGGCATAGAGTTCTGCCGCTTCTTGAGAGACAAACCCTCCAACCTGGACGGCTTGGTTCACCTCAACTTTGCCGCTTTTGTTAACGTAGACGCTCGGGGCCGGCTCCGCTGTCTTTAGTCCTTCCGGGCCGAGCAACCCAGCCAAACCCATCTCGTGAGCTATCACGTCACCGGACTTGTCGTGAGCCAAGGCCTCTTCTATTTCTTGGAAAAAAGCTCGCTGCACAGATTTACTTGCTGTGTGCAGTCCCCGGAGGATTTGCGAATTAAATCCGGGCTGGTTCTCGACTGAGACAACCGGCTCTGCCGGGTCAAAGAATGTGGGAGGATTGCCCACCCATTCCGGTTTGGCCGGCATTCTCCGGATGTCGTCTGCTTGGGCATCGCTTTGCTGATTTGCCGCATCTGCTGGCCCAGGCATCATGTTCTTGCGCCACTCATCAAACCTAAATGGTAGAGCTTGAGTCCTACCAATGCGAGCCCGGTTGATTCGATCAAGCCGAACGCTGTCTGTTGCGTTGGTTTTGTTGCGGAAGTTCCTGAACACCGGCTGCTCAAACAGCGGGTTCTTTGCTTCGTGCTCTTTGTTAAGAATGCCCATGATGGCATTCAGGAAGTTGACGCGGTCCTGGCTGCCAAAATGGTCGACGTTACTTTTCCCTGCTTTGTGGTTTTTAGCCAGGGTCTCCAGGTCATTCATAATGTCCCTGGTATTGTTGTAGAGCTGTTGGCCTAGCTTTGTGTTGAACGCTTTTTCTGCGTTGTTTGCCAGCTTATCTACGTCCACAACCCGGAAGAGCATATTGCCTTTGCTGCTTACCGTTATGTCGTAAGGCACTCCTTTTTTTAGCTTCGAAAATCGTCCATTCCTGGGGACTCGTTTTCCTCCTCTTCTGTCAGTCGAATAGACCGGATGATAATGCAGCAAAAACTGGTCACCATCTTCGCGCTGCACAGCGTCAATCATCTGCTCGAAGATTTTTAGCTGCACTCGGTTATACCAGCCTGACTCAGAAAGTTTCCGCAACACCTCGTCCCATTGCGTCCTGGTAAGCCGGTAAGACCTTTCTCCGTTCTTAAAGATCACACCACTAACTCCATACTTTTCAGCAATCTCCTGGATGATTGTTTTGCCGGCAGTTTGGCGCGCCTTCCACGTTTCTTCATCCCAGCCTACTGGCGTTCCGTCTGGCAGAAATTTGACGTTGCCATCTTTGTCTGTCACGTAGTCGACAATGTTGTCCTTAATGGCTGCTTGCTCTTCTTCTGTAGTGAGAATGTCGGCTTTTTCTCGCGCTCGTTTAGCCGCTGAATCTGGCACATTTTCAGGCAGCCTTCCTGTGTTTTCGCGCAAGTAAGTTTCTACAACTCGACTCAAGCTAGGGCTTTGCTGAAACACACCCAACACGCCCTGGCCTTTGATTGGGTTTCCGTAGCGGTCGAACATTACTCCACTGCGCAAAAGAAACTCTCGGCCAAAGGCAAACTTGTTAAACACTCCGTCAACTAAGCCCCTTACAATCGGATTGCGTTGAGCATACTCCTGGAGCTTTTGACGGCTCCTGGACAAGCTAGCCCCCACTGTGTCCGCAAAGTATTCAAGCGCAAGATCCGGCTCATCAAGTAGCTCTCCTGACCGCTCTTCGTAGCGGCGCTTAAACTCCTGCGCTTCAGGAGTAAGAGGCAGCACGTCAGGCATTGTGTCTCCCAGGCCGGCTTCGTCAGGATCGGTTGGAATAACGATGACGCCTTCCTCATCTGTGCGCCTTGCATCGCGCTCTGCCACGATTTGCGCCTCTGAAGGCAAAACAACTTCTCCTTTTTCATTAACTCGCGCCTGGTCCTGCTCTGCTCTTCTTGCTCGCAAGTATTGCTCCTTTGTCATGCGCAGCGCCCCGCCGTCACCTACTAACTCTTCGACCACAAGATCGGCCAGACCCCGGTCGTGCAAGCTGTGAGCTACTTCGTGGCCTATTAAAGCACCTAGAGGATCTGCAGAGTTGACTGCAATGGTCAACTTCCCTGTGTGTTTGTCCCAAGAAGAATCAACCCCCTCAGTATCTAAATACCAATCGATGTCCGGGAACACTGCAGAGTAGACACCTAGCTGCCGCCGTATGTCTCTAGGTAGCCTGTCAAAAGCATCTTGCTGCGCTTGACCGTCTAAGTTCCTGCGCATCTCTGCTGCGTCAGCCATAGCCAGTTTGTCGAACTCAGCTTTCTTGGCCACTGCTGGCATTCCTCCAGCACCATAAACCATCCCCCGGACAATCCCTGGAGATCCAAGCACAACACCTTCAGAAATCGCATCTGCCGCCCAGGCTTCCGCTCCCAGGTGTAGACCACCAATCATCGAAAATGGTGTCTCTGCAATGATTCCTTTTGCTGCTGCCTCGGCTCCACGAGACGCTACACGCGCGGGAACTCGGAAAAGGTCCATTGCCAGAGCTCCTTTTCGAGCCAAAGCATTTTTGCTGGTGTCCTCTGCGACTCGCTTCCAATACGGCATCGACCCTTTTCGACGCAATGCTTCAGCACCCATGTCTCGCATGGTCAGGAATGCGGCTCGCAAAATATTGTAGCGCGCAGGCAAAGTGCCTAAGCCTACGGCAAGTCCTGCAATAGGCGCCAATGCTCCTCCGGATCCAAGCATGGCCAGCCCTCCGCCGCCAGCTGCCACAGCAAAGCCTCCATATCTGCCAGCCCGGGTTATAGTTCTAAGTCCTTTTGCTAGTCGGGGTGAATCGTCAACAAACTCACTTCCCTTTCGTGCTGCCACTGCCAACCCTTGGCCCATTTTTGTTCCTGCAAACCAATTCCTAGTTGCGTAGCCGGCGTTTCGCGCTGCATCTTTAACCGCGCCTGCCACTCCAGTTTGAGCGTCGATCTTTCCAGCCTTTTGATTTAGTGCGCCGATTTCTTCAGTAAGCTTGGCGGCTCTGGTTTTTAGACCTTGGGAGCCTGTCGGCAACACAGTCTCTCCTTTTCTGACGTAAGGAGTCGCAAACGCTCCCCTATCAATCATGCGCTGCGTCATGCTCAACTGCGCTTGCTTCTTCGCAATTTCTTTAGAGATTTTCATCCCTTTCTTAGCGGTAGACGCACCAAGCCTTAATCCAACTGAAGCAAGTGGCGTGATTGGAGCGCTTATCTCAACAAATTGCGAAAGGTTGTCCTGGTGCTTTTCAAACTCCTCCAGCGTGTCGTCGTCAAACCGCTCGCGTTTAGTCCTTACTAACTCTCCAACTCTGGCAATCTCCGAAAGCTTTTCGTCTTCGGTGCGATCGTCAAAAGGCTTAAAAATGTCCAGGAAGGCTTGCCCCATCATCATGCCTTCGGCTGCATCAAGGTCTTCGATTTCCTGTAGCCCTTTCTCAAAGTTAAAAAGCGCTTTGATGTATGCGTCTTCTGCCTCCTCGCTGTCCCCCATCATCTTTTTAGCGAGAAAGGCTTCTTGTAATTCAATCCCTCTTGCTAGCCACACCTGATTCCGGGCCATCCCAGCGACAAGTTTTCCAGATGTCGCTAGCGCTAGGTCGTCAGCAAGTTCATTGAACTCGTCCAAGGTAAGCCCGGCCTTCTCTCTGGCTTTTCGCTCAACGTATCCAAGCGCAGCCCCTGGATAGATTGGCGCCAATATCGGTAGATCAAAAAGAGTGACCTTGCCTAGAGTGTCGTCAATTTTGGAAAGGAAATCAGGCTTCATGGATCGCGCCATAAGCCCGGCTCCTTGAACCGCACTAGGAATTACTTCTGTAGCTAATCCTTTGATTGATTCGCTGACTACAGACTTTGATGTAGGCCCAGCAATAAAAGGCAGGCGCTCACCTGTTTCCGGGTCGCGCATTGCAATCTCGTCAGTGTGTTCTTCCCAGCCTCCCAGTTTATACCAACGGGCAAAGGTCTCCTCTCCTTCGTCCAGGACCTCTTCCCTGGACATGCCAAAAATGCGTCCTTCTTCAGTTTGGCTTAAATCTTCAAGAATTAATCCTCGGTCATAAAAATCCCGGAAAGTGGTTAGCTCTTGATCAGAAAATTGGTAGTCAGCCAGGTTGGCTTCAAATTCACCACGTTGGGTCAAAGATCCGTCTGGAAACACTAGTCCAGCAGATTGCAACTCTTCTAGTGCAGCAGCTTCGGTTGACACAGCTAGTTAACCTTTGAGATTTAGCAAATGAGGAATGACGTGCCTCATCGACCAGTCCTGCTCATTAATGTTGGTGCCGCGAATTGCGGCGCCTTTGTCGTTTTTCTTGTGAGGAGGAATAAAGCTAACTCCAGGAAGCCTCCCTAACGTGTTTGCTAAAATCTGTGCGTATCCGGCGCCGTCTTTTTCAATCGCTTTGCGGGAAGCCGCGTCACTTTTAAAGAATGGCTCAGTGTAAATAAACCGAGGCGTTGCGCCCTTGTAAAGGATGCCGTCCTTGTTTTTGCCGGTCTTGCGAATCGCGGTTTTTACGCCGCGACTGCGCATGAAGTTTTCAGTCTGCGATAGATAATCTTTGGCGGCTTGGACTATTTGCGGGGTAGCGTTTCTCGGAACCACTATTTCGATGCCAGGAGCCGGCGCACGTTTGCCTTCTGCTCCACTATTGAAATCTGTCGATACAACGTGCTGTGCGTCTTTCAAAGCCAACCGGGCCGCTGCTGTGTCGCGTGGCACAGTTAAGACGTTAAACTGGCTGCTGGCAGGCTGTGTGGCCCCTGTAGGGCCGGGCTGTGGTTGTGCAGGAGCGGTGGGCGCCACGGGGCTTGATCCCTGCTCAGGAGGCATCTGTGGTGGCGCTGGCGCGGCTTGTGTAGGGTTGCCCGCCCGTATCCCCTGGAGCATTTTCATCGCATCCTGGCTAACCTGTCGCTTCGACTTGGCAGGCGTAGTTTTCGCTTCGGCTGCATCTATTACTCGCTGCATCTCAGCAAGAGGAACAACAAGGTTTTCCATGCGGAAGTCCCCAACTGCTTTTGCAATCTCACTAACAGTTTTGCCTTCGTTGCGCATGTTCCTAACCAAAGTGCCAACCTTAATTTCCCTTTGAAGGAACTTCAGCTGCTTCAGCATTACGTCCCTGTTGACTTTGCCTTGCTTGTTCAAGCCGGGAGAAATCAAAGCAAAATATTTCATCTCTTTCTCAGAAACAGCACCCTTCGTCTTGTTGATCTGCTTCATTACCTCGTCTCCAAAAATCTGAATCAGCCGCTCTCCTTTTGCCGCTTTGATTTTTGCTTCGTCGATACCTAAAGCCGCCCCTAGTTGGTTCACCTTAACCACTAGCTCGGCTCCCATTCCTTGATAGGTTTTGTTTCTGCCTTTCTCGTTAAGTAAATCTAACGCTTCTACATAGGTAGACGCAGCCAACTCCCTGTCTGGTAGTTTTTCGATCATTTCAAACTGCGCTTGTTGATCAAAATCCTGTGATGCCACTGCTTCTCTTTGCTGCAAAGCCTCTTTCGGTGACAACACGCCGGCTCTTTCCTTCGGAGTAATACTGACAGTTCCCGGTATTATTTGTCCGTTCTGCTGGAACGCTGAATACGTGTAAGTCTTGCCAGCCTCGCGACCAACTTCCGATCCATCTACAGATTTCGACAGCGTAGTGATCGATCCTGGAGACTTTCTTTGAGACTGCTCAATGCTTAGCAGACCCTGAAGCGCGGAGCTCTTGTAAGCAGCCGTAGCTTCCGGATCTCCTTGCAGCTCTTTCATCGAAGCAATCGATATCTCTGCAAGAGCATCTCTATTTCCTTCTGAGGCCACTAAATCGGCAAGGCCTCTAGACGCTCCTTCGCGCTGGCTTTTTTGCCGAGCTACTTCGTTTTTTTGGATCTCCATTGCCTGCTTTCTCATCGAGGCATCCAGATTCATCGAAACCATTTTCAGGTTTGGCTCGAATGCCCTGGCAGCTGCTATCTTTTCGCTGCGCCGGTTTTCCGGGTCGTTAAGGAAATCAGAAGCCCCCTGGGCCATTGCTTTAAACTCAGAGCCTTCAGGCAAATACTCCGCCAGGTTCTTTGCCTGGCTGGCAGTTTGCTTAACAAGCTGATCAAGCTCTGTGTTCTTCTGAATGCCCTTGTTCAGGCCGCTGGCCATACTAGCGAGCCCCTGGCCAATTGCCTGGCCGCCCATTGCTGCACCTCGCAAAATGCCGCTGGTATCAGCGCGCATCAGCCCGGGGTTTACTGTGTCTCCAATTCTAGCCATTGTTTTAACTAAACATTCTCATTCCTGCCGGTGTGCCCATAAAGCCTCCTCCAAGTGTGCCCAGGCCTCCAAGTGCGCCACCGATGATTGAGCCTAACCCAGCCCGCTGGGCGCCATACACGTCAGCATTGTATTGCATTTCTTGACCCTGGCGCGCCATAGCCATGTTCAAGCCGGTGTCTGGGTTAAAGAGTTGCGGGCTGCCGAATCGCGAAGCATTTGCCGCGTTGTTCCCGCTTTGGAACGTGTAAGGCATCGATTGTGATGCTCGTCCCAGGACAGCCATCGATGGATCTGCTCCTGTCTGAGCCAGCATTCCAAAAAGGTTGCCTCCAGCTTGCTGTGCTTCAGCCCGGTTCATCCTCTGCATCTCCTCTCGTCCCAGGAGCTCTCCAGCAATGCTGGAGCTGTCCATCACCCTCCCTCTTGCTGCTGACGCCTCACGGGCGCCCTGCTGCGCAATACGGCGCTGTTCTGGTGTTACACCTCCAGCTCTGTCGTACAGATCGCTTGTGAGCGCTCGTTGCTGGTCAAGCAGGCTTTGCATGGCCGGGTCAGCCCCTCGCAAAGCGGAAACGTATTGTTGTCCAAAATCCTGAATATCTCTTAGATCCGATTCCCGCTGAGATCGCGCTGTGCTTGCGCGCATATCCTCAATAACCGGAGAGGCATCGGATAACATTTCCAGGAGCCCTGGCTGGTCACCTTGGCCAAATAGCGCTGTCTGTTGGCGGCCTAACTCGTTTGCAACATACTGGCGCCCAAATTCGCTCTCAGTATCAACCAGCCGCTGCTGCAGATTTCGATCTGTGATCCCCTGGGCTCCCTGAAAGTCGGAGCCAAAGAGGTATTCTCCTGTGACTTGTCCCGGATCCAACCGATCGGGCATTGGGGGAGGTGATGGTTTTCCCATAGTTCTTTAGCGCTCTGATAAAGGTTTTCTGACTCCACTCTACCAACCGGGGTCCATCCTTTTTCTCTCGGACAGCAAAAAGCCTGGAACCAATGACATCCGGAGCCCGGTCAATCATTTGAATGAGTAGTTCCCTCATTTTGCCTGGGGCGGCCCAGCAGAACCCAATGAAAAAGCTATCTCCGTCAGGATCGTCTGGCGTCCAGGCTTCGATGTCTTTCCAATCCCAGTCCTGGTTCACTCGATACCAGAGAAGCAGGCCGTCTATTTCCCCTTGGGCATTGACGTTGTAGGCCAGGGTTTTTTTGAAGTAATGGTAGGCAATTAGCAATCGCACCACCTCTTTGGGATAGTTGCGAATGACCTCTCGGTTTTCAGGCGTCGAGTAGACGTAATCCTCTAGTCGAGCGAACAACTTACGCAATCGAGGAGCGATTTTGCCCTCAGCCAGCAATGTCGCTATGTGGCCCGCTTTAAGCTCCATTAGTAGCCGCCACCGGACAGTTCTCCGTGAACTACAAAATACAAATCGTAGATTTTATAATCGCTGTGCCAGTGGATTCTAAATTGCGTATCGCTGTCGATTTGCACTGAAGGGGTAGAGTCTTCATCGTGCCAGTGGACATTGTGTCCGATTTGGACGTTGACCACATAATTTAGGTCAGCCATCGCGTTGTCCAGAGTGATCGTGTAAGTGCTTCCTCCACTCCCATTAGCGTAGCTTGCAAGAGAGCAAGCATAATTCCCTGCCAGGCTTGGACTGGAGCTGTGCCCAGTAATCTTGGAGTAAGCCCTGGGAAGCGGCAGCCACTTCATAAAGTCGAACTTTTTGAGCACTCCATTGTCTGAGACCAGTATAAGATCCTGTGCTGTAGTTGGAAGAGCCGTGAGCTCAGCATGTCCGCTGATAAGAGTTCCAGCCAGGTGCGTTTCATCGATCGCATCGTCTGCAATCTTAGTGCCGTCAACAGCGTCCGGTTCAAGCTTTGCAGTAGTAACTGCTGCATCTTTTATCTGTGCCGTCTCAACCGCATCGTCAGCAATCTTTGCCGCGTTTATTGCGTCATCTTTAATGTGCGTTGTGTCAATACCGTTACCACCACCTGCAGCTTTAAGCCGCATAGCTCCTGACGACAACTCGAGAGTCGTGTCATCGACTGCAGAAGAGTGAAAGCTGGAATTTGTGAATAACGAATTCAATGACGTATGCGTCAATTGATCGTCTTCGCTAAAGCTGGTTGAGGTCGTTACTTTGGGCATCTTATTGCGCTGAGGTTGGTGAATTAAACGTATTGGTTGCTCGCACGCTCACTGCGCGCAATTCAGAGCGGGATCCTGCGGAAGGGGTCCAATCAACCTGGCAGGCAAATCCTCGAGGGTTTCCAGTCCTGGTCCGGATGCTGGCGCCTTCTCCTTTTTGCAGAACAGCACCAAGCATGGTTTCGATATCACCGAGCTCTGTAGTGCGGTCAGGATCCTCTGTCACCAGGGCCAAATTACCGTTTGCGTATTGCTGTTCATCCGCCAGGACGTGAACCTCTAAATGTTGAAATCGTTTGCGCTCAAGAGTCCCGTGCGTATATCCCCTGGTGCGTAAATGCGCTGGGATATTGCGGTATTTGACCGTGATCGGCGCTCCGGCAGCAGGAGCAATATTGTCCAGGCCTAAGCCGGTTTGATCCAGCTGGTGTAATCCGCCGTCCTGAGTGACTGCAAAGAGCTCGTTCACTTTGTTCGTCCTGGAGGGGATCAAGTCAACCACACCCCAATTATCTGCGCTTGTGGAGTCGATTGATTCCCAGCCCTGGGTAAGGAAGTTGAAAATGAAGATCTCATTGCACACTTCACTTTCTCCAGTCGGAACAGCCAGCCAAAGCTTGTTATCGTGAATGCAGGCTACAGCCTTGTCTGCGTGTGCCCGGTTGATCCGCTTAATCTCTGAATCGATTGACTCGGATAAAGGTTTGTCTAACCCTCGCAGGTTTAGATTGTCGGCAAAGGTCACTCCCATTACTCCGTTATCCGAAAGGAAAAGCAAGTTGCCGGCGTGATAGACAATACTGCGACGAGCAAGGCAGCCCATTTCGTTGGTAAGCAGGTGAACTCGAACGTCCGCCAGGCTTCCGCTTGTGCCAAGCAGCTGATGAATGCTGTTCCTGTTGAATACAATCAGGCGGTCGTCGTCATAAGCCTGGGCGCCCACAATGTAGTCAGCCGTGCCTCCACTGAGGCGGAACTGGTTGTAGATCGTGTCAAAAGTGTCATTGGAAAGAATGTCGCTCGCAATTAGTTCGTCGTAAACCGCCGGACTGCGACGAGCAGGGCTACCCGCTGAGGTGTGCGTATATGGAACCCACACTCTCCGGTTGTGATACGTTCCCCAGGCGGATGCGGGATGGTGCTGAAATCCACCTCCCAGACTTACGCGCGCGCGAACCTTTGTGTTGTTGGTGCCGTCTCCTGTAGCGTCTATGTTTGCAAAAAAATGGAAGTCATTCGCGTCATCTACGGTGACGATGTATTTGTCTCCGTTTGTCAGATTAGTAGCGCCTTTGTCGATTATCTCGATTTCTTGCCCGGTCGTCAGATTGTGCGCATTACTGGTAAGAGTGACTTTACCGGCATCGGGATTAGCAGCGCTAATAGCAATGTTTGTTGCTGCGAGTATTAGGGGCTGAGTGTAAGTGCCACTGCTGACTTTCCGAAATGCAGGCGCGCTGGAATCCGAGCCACTAAACCCGTAAACTGAGTCATCAGGATCAAACTGGTAAGGAGTCTTGCCGTCCTGGCGCAGCATTACTACGTCAAACTCTTGCTGGAGATGAGCGTCTCCGTTGACCGTCTCTCCTGGGTAAGAAATCGTGGTCGCGCTGAAATCTGAAAGCTTGATTGCCGTAGCGTTCTCGTTGTCTGCGATGATGATATATTCATCGTTGTTCGAGTTTGGGTTAGTGAATCGACATGCTCCATAAATAGCCTGGGAGCCGCCGATCAATTTAACCGCTCCCACTACGCCCCCAGTCCAGCTCCCGCTAATCCCGGCCACCTCCACTGAAAATTTATTTGAGGTCACATAGGTCGCTTTGCGATTCCCCAGGAAGTCCCCCGTGCCACCTGTAAAACTTGCCAGGTTGACCATGCCCCCGGTTGCCGGAATGCCATGAGCCGAAGGGCAAACAACAGTGACAGTGGATCCAGACGCTGAAGCCGTACAGGAAGAAACTGTGCCAATTAAAACAATTGCCGCAGTGCCTGTTTCAGAGACTAAAAACGGAAAAACGTCCTGGCTTAAAATTACACCTGAGACGTTGTCGTATCCTTCTCTTACTTTAGCCGTCCCTGATTCCTCAAACCGCATGTTCTTGCTCACCGCAACTTCTCCAGGCTTTAGCTGGGAAGGTCGTGAACGGGTAACCAGAGCTCGGAAGCCGCTGTCACCGTCAAATAGAACAGGACTGTCGAGAGGAGGCATTCAGGCTACTTATTGTAGAGAAGGACCTTTCCGCTAGCCAATGCGACCGAGCTGAAACGGCCATAAATTGTTTGGCCAGGAGACAAGGTGAGATCGCTCGAAAAACCTGAAATATTTCCAGTCGTATACGAGTTACTAATTACCGCGGCAGCATCACCAACCGCCTGAATTGCCATAAAGTCACCGGAAACCGGAGACGTGTCTGTTACGTAAGTGGAGCCGTTCCCGCCGGTAAGGCTATAGGCTGTGTTTGTGGCCATGACTTAATTTGTCACGGCCTGTCTGAACTATTAGCGGGTTTTGAACCGCTTGAGCTCTCTTTCACTAATCGCTCCCTTTTTCCGTTGAGCCTCTTGCAGCTTGCGCCTCCTTTGACGCGCAATTTCTCTGAACTTTTGCATTTCACGCTCACTGACAGCTCCTTTTTTTGCTGCAGCGCCTTTAAACAGTCCGCTCAGAGCTGAACCTTTGCTTTTACTTCCGTAAGCCATGTTAATAGTGTGACGATTGCCGAGCCTGGTCGCTACCGTGCGTTCTGACTCGATGGTTAATGAATTGGTGCGCTCTATTGCGGTCTATTCGCTCGAGCTCTCTTTCAAGTGCCTTGTTTGCTCGTCCTTCCCAGGCTAGGGACTTGTCGTGGAAACCATCGCTGGCCAGCATGTCGGCATAAACGCCCAGGGCTATGTAATCTTTCCATTCCAGAGGTATGCTAGCCTCTTCCCCTGATCCGTCTCCGTAGGTGACGTTAAGCTGCTTCTTATACGCTAGGTGAACTGTCGGAAATTTGATCTCCGCAGCAGAAATGTTAACCCCACTAATATTTGCATTTAACGCAAAACTTACATACGTCTGAGAGTCAGTGAGATACGTGACGCCTGTGATCGTGTGGTTTGCATTTACGAGCGCATCTGTGGCTGATCCATCGGAAGTTATTATGCCCGTTATTTGCATCGTTCCTCCCACTATTGCATCTCTCTTTGCTTCTGTGAGAACAGTGAAATTGGGGTTTGAGCCCGTAAGTCCGGTTACCCCAGTTGCCTGGCCGTAAACAGTTGAATAACCCACTAGTTCTGCTCCTTCCCGGCCCATAAATACCTCGTATTCCCTTGAGCTGTTTTGGGAGGTGTTTGTCTCCTTGTGCGCCCGCAACACAGTATCGATGTCACCTGCTTTTACGTTGGTGACGCTAGCCGTGGCAGATGTAGTGCCCTGGAACGGAGCAAATAACCGTGAACTGTCTGCGTCGTTGACGACTCGGTCTTCCGTGACCAGGAATTGATCCCAAAGATCAGACTCCCTGTAAGCTGAACGCGCCCTGGCATTG
>CETC01016284.1_pt1 | contig 13970 bp, 28 predicted proteins | sample 326911 | NCBI WGS metagenome assembly CETC01 (sample SAMEA2622694, study PRJEB7988) | marine metagenome | isolation source: saline water (ENVO:00002010), including | reverse complement strand
ACAAATATGCCAGATACGGTTATAAATAAACTAGAAAACTGTAAGGCTATTGTGCGTATCGGTACAGGGTATGATTCGGTAGACCACATAACCGCCGCAACCAGAGACATTGCCGTTTGTAATGTCCCAGATTATGGTACAGATGAAGTTGCAGACCACTCCATCGCCTTGGCCCTTGCCCTGTGTCGCCAAATCATTCCCATCGACCAAGAGTGTAAGAATCTTGGTTGGGAGATTCCAAATAAAAATAAAATCCAAAGATTCGGAGAAATGATGTTTGGGGTGATTGGTCTAGGCAGGATCGGAACGTCTGTCGCGCTTAAAGCTAAAGCTCTTGGTTTTGATGTTTGGTTCTATGACCCCTATTTATCGAACGGGGTAGATAAGTCCTTGGGTATATCAAGAAGTAAAGACCTTGATAGTTTTCTGAGAATGATGGATGTAGTATCTATTAACTGCCCCTTGACTGACGAAACTCATCACATGATCACGAAGAAGGAAATAAATAAAATGAAAAAGAACGCTTTTATTGTTAATACTGCCCGTGGGCCAATTATTAAAAAACAGGATTTATTTGCGGCGTTAAGGAAAGACAAGATAGCGGGGGCAGCACTTGATGTAATAGAAAATGAACCACTAAAAACTAAAAAAGAAGCGCAAACGCCCAACCTAATTGTTACCTGTCACTCTGGGTTTTATAGTATACAGGCGGCTTGGGAAATGAGGCACAAGGCGGCAGCAATAGGTAGAGACATTGTGCTGGGAGAAGAAATAGAAAACTGCATTAACTGTAACCTTTTACCAAGAAATTTTATTAAATGATATACCTAAACGATGATCAAGTCTCCGAGTTACTACACCATAAGGGTTTCCAAAGGTGGACAGAAATTGTAGAGCGTATCGAATCTGCTTTTATTGACCCCACCGCGCATTCAGTTCCTAAGACTTATCTCGAAGGAAAGAATGGGGATTTTAGAGCGATGCCAGCGGCACTGGGAGACTTCGCGGCCTTAAAGTGGATTGGTGTATTCCCAAATAATAATGAAGTCGATGCGATTCTTGGCTCAGGAATACCTTTACCAACAACTATCGGAACTCTTATCCTTAACGACAGGCATACAGGCAAACCCTTGGTAGCTATGGACTGTACGACTCTTACGGCTTTTAGGACAGCAGCCACTTCTGCTATAGCCGCCAAATATTGCGCTCCTGACGCAGAGGAATTTGCGATTATTGGATGTGGGTTACAGGCTAAATACCACATCCAAGCTTATGAAGCTATTTGTCAGGGCCACATGAATTTGGAAGTTAACCTTTATGATAGAAACGAAAAAGCGCAGAAAAAGATATTCAACTGGTTGGGTCAAGAAAATCTCTGCCGTGCTTGGGGCAGGAATAAATCGGTCAAGGAGGCCGTTGAAAGCGCGGACGTCATTACCACCCTTACCCCGTCCACTGAAGCTTATCTCGATATTCTTGATCTTCCAAATAATTGTCATATTAATGCAGTTGGTGCTGACGCTGTTGGTAAGCGAGAGTTGATGACCAACGTAATTGACGGTGCGGCAGATATTATTTGTGATGACCCAATTCAAGCAATGCATTCTGGCGAACTTCAGTACAATGAATGGGCAAGCTTAGATATAAACAGTCTAAAATATTTGATAGATAATTATAAGACTATGCAGTTGGATAAAGGGGTGTCGGTCTTTGATTCCACGGGGGTAGCAATTGAAGACATTGCGATTGGAATTTTAGTGTTTGAACTATATAATAAATTATAAAAACATGAATAGACGAGAGTTCATTAAAAAAGCAGGAGTAATGGGGGCTTTAACAACTTGGACAGTTACTTGTAAATACGAAGAAGAAGAACACGATCCCAAGGGTGAAAAGGGTGAGGTTGGGAAAACGGGCTTCAACTGGGACTACAGAGTTTATTGCTATGAAAGAGGGCAAGGACAATGGACATTTAGCCAGAACACTAGAGGCAGTTTTGCTTACCAGAGAGAATATGTACTTGAGGAAGATAATTCTAGTCCTTACGCTGGTTGGATGGACGGAGGTAAGTTGCATTTTGTAACACTCGAGGAAGCCCAAGACTTCGTTGATTGTCATGTTAGAGCTAAAGATGATACTAACCTTGTAGATTCTATTTATGATATTTATTATGTTAGTAGAAAGCCCGATATTGCCGAGGGGCCAAATGGTACTGAAGAAGTGGTAAGAGAGACAGAAATAAAAGTAGCTCATTACTGGTTTAACGGGGATACCGGCAGGCAAATTGAATGGGTTGCGGAAAAACCCTATACAGATTGGACTAAAGTAGAATGCGCATGACCTATGACCCCCGCAGAATACAAAGAGGAGATCGAGCGCCAAATAAACGATTGGCACGTTCCTCTGTCAAAAGGCGGGATTACGCTCAACAAGGGCTTGCGTTCCATGGAGAGTTTCAAGCTGGAATCCGAAGATGTTCCCTTGATAATCAAACTGGTGGAGAATCCCAAGTATGACGTTGGGTTATTTGCTGGGAACGTTTCTCTTCATAACCATGACTGTATTCATTTGCTTCTTGGTAGAGGACTTAGGGTAAAGGATGAAGCCTTTGTTATAGGCTACACAATGGGTAGTACGAAAAAGATGCCCAGATGGAGACGTAACTTATATATGTTTTGCGCTAAATATTTATTTCCTCAAGGGTATAGCTTTGGCGAGGAAGAAAGGTTCGTTTTTAACGCTGGGGTTTTAGCTGGAGTACAATGCCCAACAGACTTATCTAAGATTGAATTTGATGATAGGAAGCACGGAAACTGTCGTATAGCTACATTGAGGAGTGAGTTGGGTATAAATAAAGATTTATTAAGGAATTGTTATGGATTTGAAAAAGCTTGTTTCAGAGACAGCGAAGAAAGCCAGAGGTTACTATGAAGTTCTTGGTTGGATTGGTGCGGGACTCGTTGTCTTTGGTTATTATCTTAACGCTCACCAGCATATATCTTCTTGGCTCGTTTGGGTTGTTGGTAATCTACTCGTTGCTGGGTATTCTATCCATAAAAAAGCGTGGTCAACTGCCGTGATGTCTTTGATTATCACGGTTATGAACATATATGGTTATTTAACTTGGGTCAAATAATGTGCGGAGTAATCGGATACATAGGAGACAATGATGCACCCCAAAAAGTATACGAGGGGCTTAAAAAACTTGAGTATAGAGGTTATGACTCTTGCGGTATCAGTGCGCCACAAAACGGTAAGCACGCTCTTATCAGAAGAGTTGGGCCTCCATCTGAGTTAGTACGCTGCCCTCGATCAGAAGGAAAAGTCCAGTTAGATTCTACATTAGCTATAGGCCACACAAGATGGGCTACGCACGGTAAAGTAACAGAAGCAAACGCTCACCCTCATGTTTCTTATTGCGGTAAAATATCAATAGTGCATAATGGTGTTATTGAAAACGCAGAAGAATTAAAAAACTTTTTAATAAAAGACAGAGGCATAGAGTTCAAGTCAGAGACAGATACAGAGGTTCTATGTAATTTAATAGCGTATTACAAAAAAAGCGCACACTACAGAAGTGTGTACGGTAAGATGACGCTATTAGAAGCCGTAAGGAAAGCCCTGCAAACAGTAGAAGGGACTTACGGAATCCTAGTCTCTTCCATTAACGAGCCAAATAAAATTATAGCAGCCAAGCGAAGCTCTCCGTTAATTATGGGCGTCGGTGAGGAGGAGATTTATTTCGTCAGCGATACGAACGCTTTGCCGCCAAATATAGATAAAGTAGTTTACCTAGAGGATAATCAAGTAGTGGAGTGCGAGGGAACTTCTTGGAAGGTTTACAACGTAGCGACATGGTTACCTTTGGAGGTAAAGTTTGATAAGTTAAGCAGCGTAAGAGCAGATGCGGAGCTAGGGGATTACTCTTGCTTTATGGAAAAAGAAATTTTTGAGCAGAGCAGTTCTGTAAGAAATGCCATGCGGGGCAGGATAGAGGATGACCTCAGTAATGCTAAATTTGGTGGAATAGATACAGATAATAGAGCAATAGATAACATACTACTACTCGGTTGCGGTACGGCTTATTACGCCGGTCTTTTAGGTAAATACTATTTAGAAAATATAGCCAAGATACCTACCTCTGTAGAGTTTTCGTCTGAGTTCAAATATAAAAATAACCCAGTAAATAAAAATACTTTAGTAATTGGGATTACTCAGTCTGGTGAAACTATCGACACGCTAGGGGCTTTACAGGAAGCGCGAAATAAAGGTTTAGATACGGTAGCTATAACCAACTCTGTCGCCAGCACCATAGCCAGAGAGACAGGAGAGGGAATATATCAATACGCTGGCCCCGAAGTTTCCGTAGCGTCTACGAAAGCTTTTACTTCTCAAGCAACCATCTTGCTTATGTTATCTGTCTTATTGGGTAGAAAAAAGGAAATGAGCTTGGTAGATGCTAGAGATATAATGCTAAATATAAGAGCTTTACCAGAGTTGATAGATAAAACCATAAAGTTGTCAAACGATAAAGTAAAAACATTGGCAGATTCTTGCGTTGATCTAAATAACATAAACATAATTGGTAGGCAGTATATGTACCCAGTAGCCCTAGAGGGAGCGCTAAAGATTAAGGAGCTTTGTTATGTACCTTCGCACGGCTACGCCGCTGGAGAGATCAAACACGGGCCACTAGCTGCAATCGGAGAAGGTTCTGTGTGCTTCTTTTTAGCAACGCAGAAAACCTTACGGGACAAAAATATATCGAATTTGATGGAACTAAAGTCACGAGGATGCACTTTAGCTGTAATTAAAGAAGAAGGACAACAATTCCCGCAGGAATGTTATGATTGGGAAATAAATATGCCTAAATCTAAAGAATACATATCTCCTATACTATCAGTTATCCCCTTGCAGCTTTTTAGTATGTACTTGGCGCAGAAAAAGGCGTATAATGTAGATAGACCGAGGCATTTAGCTAAATCGGTAACAGTGGAATAATTTATGAAGACTAAACGCAAAAAACAAAAAGCTAAAAAGATTCATGAGGGCGCAGACCCGACTTGGCATACCGTTACTTATCCTGCCACCCCCGAAGACCCATCGAAAAGTCCGTTTAATGTAGAATGGCTTAAATACTTTAACCCGATGGAGGGTAGAGATCAAATTATGTTCTTGTATTCTAGCAAAAAAACTGGTAAGATAGTTAAATATAGAGTTTTAAGATGAAAAAATACTGGGATCACTCGACCAAACCGTCTTCCTACGTTATTAAAAATAAAGATAGAGAGGCTTTTAGGGGAACTTATAATGATGGAATGATGTATCTTCGCTCTTTGGAATGCTCGGGTATGATAAGTTTTAAGGATGATTATATTCCCGCTATGGAAAAGCTGCGAAAGCATTGTCAGAATGGATACGCATTAGAAAGAACTTTAAGACGCGAAATAATTAAACTTAAAAAAGAATTAAAATGCGCCAAATAATAGATTGGTTTTGGATGGTTGGGTTAACCGTCTTTTATTTCCTGTTCGTTATATTCAAGAGTATATACGAGGCGTTGCGTTCGTTGGTTAAAAATGAAGAGTAGTGAGCCAAATAATGAGTTACTAGAGATAACTAACAGCGACCTATATATAGACTGCTGTGGTGACTCTCTTTCTCTTTTATGCAATTATTACGACGATGGCAGCTTAAACAAGCGTTGGAGAGCCGAGAGTGAGGATGGGATGATATATTATATCAAGTACCAAGTATTGTTATTAAGTATTTGCCGAGCGGAAACCGAGTATGAAGCGGAGCATAATGGCAAAGTTTTGGCCGTAAGCTCACAAAAACAGATGCTTGATTCTTATAGTTTGATTAGTTTTTTTGGTTGGAAAATAGACCTAGAAAATGTATGGTAGTTTTTTTTGAAATTGCCAAATAACCAATATATTATATAACATGGATTATACTGTAAATTTAGACGAAAAAGAAGTAAGGGAAAAAGGTTTGCAAATTTATCAAGACTTAATGCAGATTCCAGAGCCTTACCCCGAAGATATGTTCATCATTGGCGTACTTGAGAGATTACTGGAGAAAGACTACCCAGAGGGAATCCCGCAGGGTTACGGCACAAACGAAGCTAAAAAGATTTACTATACTGAAGATGAATAAATTATTTATTTTAATTATGTTCGCGGTGAGCGCACAAGCTCAATTCGCCAGACCCACATATAATCCATTCAACAATGGTATGATGCCTTTTTACGGCGGTAATCAGATGATGCCGCAACAGGGTTTTCAATTCCCAAATAACACAAATCACCCATTGAACTTTCATAGACCGAATTACGGTTTCCAACAGCCAAATAATTATGGGTTCCAGAACGGTTTCCAGCGACCAAATAACTATGGGTTCCAGAACGGTTTCCCGCAACCAAATAACAATACATTACAGCAAGGAAACGCCCAGACCAACACCGCGCCATTGTTTACGCGCAGATTTCACCTAAACAACGGCTACCTATATGGAAGGCCAACTTTATACTACGATTCAAAAACTAATAAGATGCAGCCTTGGGTTAGAAAAAATTTAAGATAAAAAAAAGCCCCGATAGTGTCGGGGCTACCGAGGCTTTTAATGAGGCGGGGGATAATTAAATTTATTTATCTCGCAGGTTATCAATTTTGTATTCTAGTTTGTCGAATCTATCTTGGATTTGTTCGCTCATTCTAGTGAAGTCATCTTTGGTTACATACTTGTCTGGAAGCGATAAAGCCAGAGCAACCATTTCGTCGCTTAATTTTCTATAATCTTCCCTCTGTCTATTATAGAGGTCTTGAATTTCTTCTCTTTGTTTATTTGCGTTAGAGAACATTACTTTGAATAACCATCCCCCAAGTAAGGCGATTATTGCCATAATAATGTCAACGAAGAATTGAAAGTTAGTGTCCATCACCTCTATTTACACGCTCCATTCTAAATTGAATGATTTTTTTCTGAAAAATTTTCTTGACGTTCTAAAGAAATTGAGCTATAAGTATAATATATGAGCAATACTACACAAATGGACTTCATTGGTTCCAGTTTGTCGGAACCAACTTACAAACAACTATCTTTTATTGAGGAGGGCAACAAACTCACTTGCGGTAGAGAGCCTTCTTTTCATGCGGTAGAAAAGTTTTTCAACGGGCTTAACAGAGACGCTATCGACTCTCATCAAGAGTATTGGTCGAAGCTAGAGCCGACTTCTCTAAAAGAAAAATTTCGTCGTTGGGTTTTCGCTTTCTGTTCGGTGCATACCAGTTGGCAATCTAATGTAAAAGGTTACAATGCTCTAAAGGATTACGAAAAGTGGGTAAACAACGATAAAGAACTCATGCGCCGTTTGAAAAAAAGCGGGGTAGGATTATACAATAACCGTACTAGATTTTTATCTAAATTCTCAAAACAGTTTTTCGATAACCCAGAATCTTTTGATAAGAAAGAGGATGAAAACTATGTAAGCTACCGCAATAGGCTAGTGGACGATATTTTAGGTTTACAAAAAGCGAAAACTTCTTTTGCTCTTGAGTTATTGTCACCACTGAAGGCTCAAGTATTTTGTGCTGATGTTCATTTATTCCGATTTTATGGACTAGACCAATCCAAACACTACAAAAAGTATGAGGAGATTGAGTCTCACTGGTTGAATATGTGTCGAATGTGGAATGTACCGTCATACATTGCTAGGTCTATACGTTGGAATCAGATTCAAGATAAGCCACTATGCGATTATTGGGCATGGTGCTTGGAGCGTCCGTAGTGTAATATATTATGAAAATGACCAGAAAGAAATCCAGTAGAAAAGAAATTAGCGAAGAGAGTCAGTGGTATCGCATGAAGATGGCGAGGTATTACGAAGAAGAATGGGATAAGTTATTTAAGACAAAATCAAAACCAGTTCAAAGAATTATATTACATGAACCAGATAGCAGAGTGTCGGCGCAATTTGCTAAAGATATAATCAAAGCCGCCGAGTCGCGTGATTGGGATGATGATAACCCAAAAAAAGGATTCTAATGAATAAAAAACAAGTAGACGAAGCAGTAGATAACTATAAATTAGCACATGATTATGACGGGGAGGTTATTGTGTTAGACGGTTTTGAGTCAGCGTTTATGGGCGTGACGAGTAACGGAGACGGTAAGCCTAGAGCGTGTTATGACCGCATGATAATGGTTGAGATAATGGCCGAAGCTATGGGGTCTGAAGAAAAAGCTACTGAATACTTTAATGATAACATTTATTCAGTATGTCTTGGCGACGAATCACCAATTTTTATTGACTAAATTGCTGAAAAAAGGTAATATAAGGTATATGGGTATTTTAAGTCTTACGAAGCGCGAACGATACAGATGTATTGTTGCTCATAATCGCGTGGAAATCCCTTTTGCGAGTGCAGAATAGGGAGAGGTAAGGCTTGTTTTTAATAAGGTATAAAAAAGGAAAAATATATGGCTAAAAAACTAACAGAGGAACAGGCGCGAGAGAACGCCTTGGCATCAAAGCGGAAGTATTATTACAAGAACAAGGATAAAGCGTTGGCTTACGCAAAGGAATACTATAAAGACAATAAGGATAAACTTTTATTCCAATCTAAAAAGTGGCGAGACAATAACCCAGAAAAGGTTAGGGAATACAATCGCAAAAACTACCAAAAGAATCGAGAGAAAATTTCAAAGCAACGCCGCGAATACTATGAGAGGAATAGAGAGCGTATTTTAGAGAACGCGAAAAAATGGCGGGAACAAAATCCCGATAGAGTAAAAGAATTAAACAAAAAGCATCGAGCCAAGAGAAAAGGTTAAAGATGTCTTTAATGATTGAAAATGTTCTGGCGAACATTTTTCGATTAAATGGTTGCACTTGTGAAAGAATTGTTAAAAAGATATAAAAACATAATCAACCAAGCAGTTGTTATGGATGATTATGATGCGGGTGAAGTCGCGGCTTACCGCAAGGTCGTAGCCGACCTTGAGCAGCAACTATACAGGAACCGACCATCAGATACAGCAGACTTGTATGAAGATAATACCAATACAACCGATAACGAAGATTAAGGAATATAAAAAAGACGACCATGAGGAGCAAAAAGAACAACAAGAAAGTAACACCGCAAGAAAAAGCGCAACTCGACCAGTTTTTGATGGAGCGAGCGGAAGCCAACTTGATGAGTATTGCTAAATCTTACGAGGCAAAACACTTGAGAAGGCAAGCGAAGAAAATTCGGTGCTTTATCAAAGAAGAACTAAAGCCCTTCATGGGTAATTTGTGAGCGACACAGAATTAGCCATAGGAGTTTGGGCGGCAACGATGGTTGTCGCCCTTCTTGTTAACATCTGGTGCAATAAAAAAATTAAAAAATATACTGACCGTTGGAAGAAGTAAAATTCTTGAAAATTTTTCTTGACTTCATGCAGATACTCCTGTATCATGGGATACATGAAGCTACCCATACTATACAAGTTAACAACTGCTGGCGCAATCCAGCAATGGCAAATCGTTGTTGATGGTGACAAGTATCGTACCATCAGCGGTCAAAAGGATGGTAAAAAGATTCAAAACAAGTGGACTGTTTGTAAGCCCAAGAATGTTGGCAGAGCAAATGCTACCACTGGTGAGGAGCAAGCGATTAAAGAAGCTGTTGCAAAGCATGATAAAAAGCTAGAAAGCGGATACCATCTTAACGTCAAAAACATTAAGAAGAAAAAGTTTTACGAGCCTATGTTGGCGCAGGATTTTAAGAACAAGAATCGCCAGAAAGAAGTAATGAGCGAGATTGATGAATCGGGAGTAGGTACGCCTGTATTCTCTCAACCCAAGCTGGACGGCATACGTTGTATTGCCATGCGTGAGGGTTTATTTACCCGTACTGGTAAGGAGATTACTGCCGTACCTCACATCAGTGAAGCATTGGAACCCTTCTTTGAGAAGTATCCTAATGCTGTTCTTGACGGTGAGCTATACAATCATAAGTATAAAGATGATTTCAATAAAATTATTCACCTCGTTCGCAAGCAGAATCTTACTGACGAGCATCTTGCGGAAAGCGAGGAGATGATTCAGTATCACATTTATGACGCGCCAGTAATCGGTGAAGGATTTGGAGGTCGTTACAACTGGACAGAGAAGGACTCATTTTCTGACAGGACTTCAATCTTGGATGCTCAATTTCCAAATTTAGGTTTGGATAAAGAAGATTGTCTTGTGCTAGTAGAGACTACTGAAATTCACGGTAGAGAGCAACTAGACCGTTGCTATGAGGATTATGTAGACACTGGCTACGAGGGTCAGATGATTAGACTCGACGGGCCTTACGAGAACAAACGCTCACCAAGGTTGCTGAAGCGTAAAGATTTTATAGACGAAGAATACAAAATTCTTGGCTATGAAGAAGGCAAGGGTAATCGGGCTGGAACTATTAAGCATTTTCAGTTTCAGTCTAAAACAGGTAAACCCTTTAATTCTAATGTCAAAGGCACATTTGAATACCTTGCTGACTTATTGCAGAACGCCAAAAGTCTTATTGGCAAGAAGGCTACGGTTAAGTATTTTAACCTTACGCCTGACGGCGTTCCTCGCTTTCCTTATGTGATTGCGATTAGAGATTACGAGTAGAATTACCTTTAACTTTGGATGGGCATAAAAAAATTAAATTATATGAAGTTTACAGATATTAAATTCAATCAACACGACAGCCGCAAGTGGGCGAGAGTAAATCTTGACAACGGACTAGAAATTTCCATTGTTCGCAACGAAGCCAGCTACGGCAACCAAGACGGACGATATGAGATGGGAGTTTTTAAGAACGGTAGGTTATTTGAAATTGAGAAGTGGCAAGATTGCGTCAAGGGTTGGCTATCGCCAAGCTGCGTTGAAAAAGAGTTAGAACACCTAATGCAACTGGAGGATTAAATTATGGGATACAAGATACTAGACGTTAAAGCGGATATTCACGAAGATGTAGAAAAATACTTTGAGGAATACTGGCCTCAACTACGAGAGTTCGGCTGGAAGAATCAGTTAGAAGGTGATATTCTGGACATTGTAGATGAACACTTTGAAAAGATAGAGCGATGAACAAAGAGAGAATGTTTTACTGGTTGACGGTGCTGCCTCTGGCGGGTATGTTGATTTACCTTCATGGTGAATACAAAGACCGAGAAGCAATCATCGAAAGGATGCACAAGTTGAACAACAGGCAACTAGAAGTGATGGCCGCGAGCTATACGGAGTTACTGAATCAACAGTCTATTCGACAAATGATTGAGATTGGAAAAATTGAACAACACCACAGGGAAGAAGTAGCGGAAGTTATGGAGTTTTACGAAACAGAATTAAACGGGAGCAAAAATGACTAAAGAAGTAATCAATAATTATATCGAAGAAAATTATCCTGACGATGACATCCTGCTCGCTGATGGATTTGAACAAGCGTGGATGGGCGTTGTAGTAAGCAACGGCTCGCACCCGAAGGCTCTTTACAACGAAGATGTGTGCATAGACATCCTCGTAGAGAGAGACGGTATGGACTACGACGAGGCAGTAGAGTATTTTCAATTTAATGTTGCGGGTGCATACGTTGGAGAATACACGCCAGCGTTTACTTGCCCGTTGTATGTAATGGGAGAATAAAAATGAAGAATCAGTATTGGATACATTTAAGATACCACAGTGACGGCAAACAATTATGGGAGCTTACCCAAGGTAGGTACGCAAACAAAGATGCCGTAGAGAAAGCATACGAGGCGCGAGGTAAAGCACTAGGTTTTACAATACTGGATGCCAAGCCACACGAACAATTTGAATTTAGATTAAACTAATTATGAGAAACTACGAACTAATCATGGCAATCTACGATAGATGCCCAGACTTTAAGAAAAACGAATACACGCTTGACCAGTGCTTTGACCGCTGTATGGACATTCGGGAAATGATTGAGCAAGAACGACCAGAGCTAAAAGATGGCAGCAGCGAATATCCGCAACAAGATGTGGGAATTGATTATTAAAAATGTATATTAACGAAATGATTACAGCGGAAAAACAAATTACAGTAATTAACAATACTCTTAAAATTGCTAGAGAACATGGGTTGGAAGCAGAGGTTATGTGGAGCATAATCCAAGATGCCAGACCGGAATCCAATGAAGATTTTAGAGACATTTGTTGGGCTGCGCTAGGCGAATGGGATTGCCTTAAAGAAGATTCGACTTTATAAAATGATAGTAAAAATTAAATTAGATGATTGGGCAAAGAAGAAACTCCAGAGTCGCATGGGTCTTAAAATGCTTGCAATGGGTAAGGAAAGCATGAGTCCAAACGATTATCTTATCTGGAGTTTAACTGAAAAACAAGATGGAGACACAATGGATTTAACCGAAGAAGCGGGTAAGTTAACGAAACTTTTAGATAGGCACAGTTAAATGATTACAGCAAAAGCATTAGACATAGTATTGGCTCTCGCAAAAGAGGCGAGAAGTGAACTAAAGATGGAGGGGTATGAAGAAGTCATTACCAACGAAGGCGAGGTGTATCGAGTCACCGACATAGACGAAGCAATCCATGACGTAGAATCTTGTTTCATCGAAGCAAAACAAGCCGCACGATTAAGAAGCAGTTCGGAATAAAAAAATTAAATTATGTTGTGCTTGACACAACCAAGATAGTAGGTTAGTATAACGACATGAATTGTTTATGCTGCATATCCAACGTGCTTGCCGACAACGGCGACAAGTTCCAGACCATGACGTACAAGCGTTTTGCATCGCTTCCACGCAAGCAAGCCATCGACATTGTTTCAGAACGCACACTCAACAACATTATTGTTACCCGCAAGGCTCTCACTCATTGCGCTACAAACGAGTGGGGTTATCGTGTTAGCTCAAACCTATTCCCATTGCTAACTTATGACCTTGCAGATTTACAGCTTACAGATTACCCTGACCATGATAATATCATCAGCACCCTTGCTGACTGTGCCATCATTATACAGCAACACGATTTGCGTGTGTCTTGTCACCCTGATCAGTTCAACGTACTAGCCAGCACCAATGCAGCGTCCGTATCCAAGACTATCACAGAACTTAACCATCACGGCTGGCTTATGGATATGCTAGGCACAAGCCGCGACTATACTGCTCCTATCAATATCCATATCAACAATACCAGTGGCGACCCAGCAGACATCGCTGCACGTTTCATGTCCAACCTTGCCAAGTGCGACGACTCCGTTCAGTCTCGCCTTGTTGTAGAGAATGAGGACAAAGGTATATGGACTCCATCTTTACTTGCAGAGCATTTCGACTTACCTATCACTTTCGACAACTTGCATCACAAGTGCTTGCCTGACAACCTTACGCAAGACCAAGCTCATCGTTTGTGTTATGCTACTTGGCCCTGCAAGCCTTTGTTTCATTATTCAGAGTCACATCCAGACAAACCTAACCCTCGTAGTCATGCAGATATGCCTACGGCTACACCTCCCGTCAGTGTAGATATGCCTGTTGACTACGACATAGAACTCAAGCACAAAGATTATGCTATCGCCGCAATGCAAAACGGATTGTGGGTTGAGGACGAGTATGCAGCCGAAATGTGGATGCCAACCCCTAACCAATGGAAGGTAGCTTAACTTGTTCTGTTTCGCTCTATTTTTATTTGTTGTGGGAGGACTATGCTTGATTCACCTTTCTTCTCACGATTAAACAATTTAATTTATTTATACAAAATGAAAAACCACTATCTAGTAAAATTCAAGACAGGTAAAGTTGATGACAACGGTTTTGATTGTCACGCCTTCTTTGTCACCAAGCGAAGATTTAAGGACGCTCAACAAGTGCGAAAGTTTTTAACGGAACCTATAAACGATTATACTGACGCTCTATGGGGCAATGATGAAATCGCTGATATAACCCCATGCAGCAGAGATTGGGGAAAGAACC
>CETC01013188.1_pt1 | contig 13977 bp, 15 predicted proteins | sample 326911 | NCBI WGS metagenome assembly CETC01 (sample SAMEA2622694, study PRJEB7988) | marine metagenome | isolation source: saline water (ENVO:00002010), including | reverse complement strand
TCCAGTTACCAAATGGATACTATCAAACTGAATACCGAGACATCGAAAAAAATGATGACTGGTATGATGTTACAAGACGTGAAACAATTGAGAGTGCTGAATCTGCCATTGATGGTAGTGTAGAGCATTATGCAAAACGCATAGACTTTATAAAAGGTCCAAAGATTGTTAAAACGTTTAAATAACTAATAACTTTAAATTTAATTAAATGGAATATAATAACCCTAGTCAAATCGTTAAAGATTTAAATTTTAGCGACAATGCTAAAAAGAGGATAATTTTAGGTGTGGATAAACTTGCTGAGGCAGTCAAATCCACCCTAGGTGCCTCTGGTAAATGCGTAATATACGAAGATGCCATGGGCAAACCGGTGATTACAAAAGACGGTGTAACCGTAGCTGAATCGGTTGTCTTATATGATCCGGTTGAAAACATGGGAGCGACATTAATCAAAGAAGCATCTCAAAAAACAGTAAAAGAAGCAGGTGATGGTACAACAACAGCAATCGTACTAGCAGAAGCATTATTAAAAAATGTATTGAATGAGAAAAATATTAAAGAAAATAAGTGTTCTATTAGAGAAATCAAAGAAGGCATTAATTCAGGTTTGGCAAAAATTAAGAAATATCTTGATAAAACCAGTATTAAAGTTGAAGGAGATCTTTTGGAACACGTCAGCTCAATATCTTGCAATAACGATAACGAGCTTGGAAAAATTATATCAGAAGCTTACGAAAAAGTAGGTAAAGATGGTGTAGTATTAATGGAAGAATCAGATACTGGTGAAACGTATGCTGATATAGTAGATGGAGTAAAATTCGAATCAGGATTAACTTCACCTCATTTTGTAACCGATAAAGATAAAAATAGATCTGTTCTTGAAGAACCATGTGTTCTTATTGTAGATTCTAAAATACCTAGTGTAAGGAAAATACAAAACATACTTGAATATGTTATAAAGAATAGAAGAAGTTTATTAATTATAGCGGATATAGAACAACAAGCAAAATCCGCATTATTAATGAATAAAGTAAAAGGTAATATTGAAATTAATATTATTGATCCACCTGGCTTTGGTCCAACCAAAAAAGATACCATGGAAGATTTAGGTATATTAACAGGAGCAAAAGTATTAAATGAAGAATTAGGTGATGATTTGGATTTAATACAACCAGATGTACTTGGTTATGCTAAAACAGCAGTAACAGATGATTCACATACTGTATTAACAGTTGATAAAAATGTGAAAGAATTACAAGATAGGATTAAAGAAGTTAAAAAAGCAATTAAAAAAGAAGGAAATACTTTTATTAAAAGTAAGATAGAAGAAAGATTAGGCATGTTATCCGGATCTGTGGGGATGATTAAAGTGGGTGCACATTCTAAAGTAGAATTGAAAGAAAAAAAAGATAGGGTTGAAGATGCAATTTACGCTACTAAAGCAGCATTAAAAGAAGGTATTGTACCTGGTGGTGGAATAGCTTTATTAAATGCGGCTAGTAATATAAAACCCAAAAATATGGGGGAGAAAATATTAGTAAAGTCCATAAAATCTCCATTTAAAACTATTATGGAAAATGCTGGTATTGAAAACTACGAAACACCTACCACTAAAGGTGTTGGTTTTAATGTAATCTCTGGTAATCAAGTCGACATGGTTAAAGCTGGAATCGTAGACCCCGTCTTAGTTACAAAAACTGCATTACAAAATGCTGTGAGTGTAGTAAACACTATTATCTCAGCAGATTGTGTTATTTCTAACGTAAGAGTTAATAAGAATGAAAGCAGTTAATTATTATCTTGTAGTAGAAAACATAAAGGAAAAACCAAAGAAAATAGCTGGTTTAGATATTATGGATAACGTAGATGAAGATAATAGATACGTTAAAGCTAAAGTATTCAGTATAGGTAATTTAGTGGAAGGCATAAAAGAAAATGATGTTGTATATTATGATAAGCACGCTGGTCACAGTATACAACATAAAGAAATATTATACTATGTCATCAAAGTCGGTGATGTGGTGTTAATAGACTAAACCGCAACCCTTAAACTATATACTTTATACTAAATATGTTTAACAATTAAAATATAAGACAATGGATAAAATGTTATATTTCGCAGCTGCGGCTCCAGATGGAACAGCAAGTACTGAACAAGTAGTTATGTTTCCTGTAGCTCAACTATCTCACTTTGAGATGGCGTCAGCAACTTCACTTAGAGTTTACTTTGAGTCAAGTCAAGAAAATGATGCTGATTCAGGTATTGATGCAGCTCACGCTGTTCTTACTATTGCTTCTGGAAAATACAAAGAAGCTTTACAAGACATCACAGCTGCAATAAATGCTCACCCAAATGGTGATCCATTTATAGTAATAGCTGACGAGGTGAATAGCAAATATGCTAGTGCACACGTTACAGCATGCGCATCTATCGCAATCGTTGATGCTTCTTAATGAAGTTATCGGCTAGCGATATTCGCGAACTGAAAATTCTTAAGTATTACAGGCTCGTACGAAAGTGGGCCTGTAAAACTTATGAATTAAAAGACGCGGATCTAGAATTACTTATATATTTAGATTGTAAAGGAAAATTCACACGTAATGATTTTATTGATGGGGTATATACATACTCATGGGATAAAAACAGGTGGGAAAGATTAAGAAGAAATGGTTGGATAGAAGCGTGGAGACACCGAAACAGAACTACAATTAAATATAGTATTTTTAAAACATCATTTAAATGTAGTCAACTCATAAGTAGAATATATAGAATTTTATTAGGTGAGGAAGATTTACCCACTTCAGAAAGAAGTGTATTTTATAATAATAAATCATATACTGATAAGGTTTATAACAAATCTATTGATGATATGATTAAAGACAAAGAAAGATAATATGGCAACATTAACCCCAACATTAACATTAGTAAGTACAGATACGTCAACAGATTCGTTAAGTATATCAGTAACTGATAGCTTAACAGTAGAAACACCTATGATTGACGTGGCTAGAATAACATTAACAACAAGTACAACGGATTTAGTTGGCACAGGCAGTTCAGCTATAGTATATTTATATGCTAAAAACACTGATTCAAGTCAAACGGTTGTTTTAGAACAAACAGCAGATGCTAAAGCGTTTGCAGATTTAAGCCCTGGAGAATTTTGTTTCTTTCCAGTGAAAGGTACAAAAGGTGTTAGAGCTAAGTCAGCTGCTAGTACAGCTGTACTTGAATATGGATACTGGACTAAAGGATAATGAGTAAAATTTTAGGAAAAATATTTGGCAATGCCGGAGGTAGTGTATTACAAAAACTATCCGGCGTCGCCGATAAATTTATAACAACAGGCGATGAGAAGAGAGCGTTTCAAAAAGATATGGAACAAATTTTTCTTGATGCTGAGGCAGCAATGCAGAAAAATGTTACCGATAGATGGAAAGCAGATCTAGAACATGGTAACTTTTTAACAAGATCAGTACGTCCACTGGTTTTAATCTTTTTAATTATATCTACTGTAATCATGGTGTTTATTGATAGTGGTTCAATAACATTCAACGTTGAGCAAAAATGGACAGATTTACTTCAGTTAGTTTTAATGACTACCATCGGGGCCTATTTCGGCGGACGAAGCGTTGAAAAGTTTAATCAATTTAAAAAGAAATGACATGGCAAGACTTAGTGTATATGATACCGATGCAACCGTTGAAGCTGGTGATAGAGTAATTGGTACTGATGTTTCTGGTACTTTAACGAAAAATTATACAGTAGAAAAATTAGGTAATTTTATTCATTCTACATACGGATCAGAAGGATATAATAATATTGCGTTTAATACAAGCACCGGTGTCTTAACTATGACAGAAGTTGATGGTGGTACTGATACAGTTGATTTAGGTATTGGTACGGGTGATTCACCTACATTTGTTGGTTTAACACTATCTGGTAACGCTGATTTTAATGGTGATTTAGACGTGGATGGAACTTCTAATTTAGATGCAGTAGACATAGACGGTGCTGTAGATATGGCATCAACTTTAACGTTAGCCGGTAATGCTGATTTTAATGGTGATTTAGATGTAGACGGCACAACTAATTTAGATAATACAGATATTGATGGAACATTTGCGGTTGATGGAACTACAATATCATTAGACGCAACAACATCATTTAACATAGACAATTCTAATACCTCAAATGGTATTACTATAGGTACTGCTACCTCAGGTGTACCTATATCAATTGGTCATTCGACCTCAGAAACAACAATAAACGATAATTTAACGGTAGGTGGTGATCTCACTGTAAACGGTGATACCACAACAGTAAATACAGCAACATTAAGTGTTGAAGATCCATTGATGATATTAGCAAGTGGTAACAATTCATCTGATACTGTAGATATAGGATTTTATGGATTATATGATACTAGTGGATCACAAGATCTGTATAGTGGTTTATTTAGAGACGCTAATGATTCAGGTAAATGGAAATTATTTAAAGATTTACAAGCAGCACCAACAACAACAGTTAATACAGGTGGAACTGGTTATGCGGTGGGTACATTAGTGGCGAATATAGAAGGCGAAACTTCAAAAGTTACAGTCGCAGACAAAGATACATGCGATGAATATCCAGTTGTGTTTCATGATGAATCTAGTAATTTACATGATGATACTGGAGGTTTTGAATATAATCCTAATAAATGTCATTTACATTTAAAAGGTGTAGCGCCAACTTTATACTTTACAGATTCAGATACTAATGGTGATTCTTATTTAACAGCTAATAGTAGCGCTGGATCTCTTGCTATTGCAGCAGATTATAATAACGAAGCAAATACAACTAAAATAGGATTTACATTAGACGGTAAAGAAATTGGCCACTGGAGAGGTGATTCAAGTCAAATAGGTAGTTTAAGATTATTTCCACAAAAAGGTAATAATGACGATCAAGGTATATTTTTTGGAACAGCAACATCAGAACCAGGTTTCTTAGATTGGACTGGTAAAAGGATGATAGCCTTTGACACAAGCGAAACATTACACTTTTGGGCAAATGATAGTGATGGTACACCAACTGGACATTTACAAATAGCTTCTGCTGGTGGTGTTAGTGCTGGTGGTGATGTAGATGTAACAGGTAGTATTAAGTGTACGCAAAATTTAAGAAGAACAATAACAACAGCGACAGAATCAAGTAATACACACACTTGTGATTTAAGTTTAAATGATAACTTTAATATAGCGTGTAATAATGCAGCCACAACAATTGCATTAACTGTAGCATCTGAAAATGTTGGTCAATCTGGTACAATTACAATTGTTAATCCTTCAAGTGTTGGATCTTTGTCCTTTGTAGCACTTCCAAGTTATATGCTCACGCCAGACGGCGCAACTGTAAATTTTGTAACAACCGCAAACGCAATATCTATGATTTCTTATTACGTTCATGCTACGGATAAAGTTCTTGTAAATTATGTTGGTAACTTTGCTTAATTATGAAACGATATGAGGAATTTACTAGGATTTTCAAAGAAAGATAATTGGGTAACAGCAACAACAAAAGCAACAGCCACAAGTAAAAATACAAACACAACTTGGTCTACAAATAAGGCTACTACCACAACATATAACACATCAACTAATACTACTACAACTTTTAATACTAGTACTATTACGCAGAAATCAACAGCAACAGTTGTTTCAACTAGTAAATCTACAACTACTACCTTTAATACATCAACTAATACTACAACCGCGTTTAATACAAGTACAACGACTACAACGGCATATTCTACTAGTTGGGCTACAAGTAAAAATACTACCACTACGTACAATACATCAACTGATACTACTACTACGTATAATACGTCAACTAATACTACCACCGCTTTTAATACTAGCACAGCAACCCAAAGATCTACAAATACAGTGGTTAGTACAACTAGAAGTACAAGTACTGCTTATAATACATCTACAAATACTACAACTACATATAATACAACTAAAGCTACCACTACAACATACAACACTAGCACCACAACTAGTAAGTCAACAAATACAACATGGAGTACAAATAAATCAACAACCACAACATTTAATACTAGTACTAACACAACAACAACATATACTACAACATGGAATACTAGTAGAACTACAATATTTAATACATCAACAACAACAAATAAATCTACTAATACTGTAGTTTCAACAAGTAAATCTACAACAACAACATTTAATACTAGTACAACAACTAACACTGTTGTGTCTACCAGTAGAGCTACCACAACCACATATAATACTGCAACTAATACAACAACCGCGTATACAACAACTTGGAGTACAAATAAATCAACAAATACAGTTGTATCAACCAGCAAAGCTACATCGACAGCTTACAATACAACAACAAGCACTACCACTACTTTTAACACATCGACAGCTACTACCACAACATATACAACCACGTGGGAAACGTCAAAAAGTACAACTACCACATTTAACACAAGTACAGCTACTACCACAACTTATAATACACAAACTGCAACTACTACAGCTTATGTAACAACATGGAGTACTAATAAAAATACAACTACAACTTATAACACAAGTACTAATACTACCACTACATACGAGACTAGTAAATCAACAACTACCACATATAATACTAGTACTACAACGGTAATCTCAACGAGTAAAAGTACTACTACAACCTGGTCTACATCGAAATCTACAAACGAAACTTCTAGTACATCTAAAAGTACTACTACAACGTATAATACACAGACCGCAACTACCACAACTTTTAATACAACTTGGTCTACTAATAAGAATACAACTACAACGTTTAATACGTCAACTAACACCACTACTACATATAATACATCTACAACAACTGTTGTTAGCACTAGTAAATCTACTACAACAACTTGGTCTACTTCTAAAAATACAAACACAGCATATAATACGTCGACAAATACAACCACCGTATATAACACAACCACTGCAACCACAACGGCATATACAACTACTTGGGAAACTAGTAAAAACACCACAACGACATTTAATACTTCACAAAGTACAACAACACAATATACTACAACTAAATCAACTAGTAAAAATACTACAACAACATATAACACAAGCACAGCAACCGCTACTACTAGAAGTACCGCTACTTCAAAAACCACATCTACAACATATAACACAAGCACAACAACCCAAACTGCTTATACAACAACTTGGTCAACTAACAAAAATACTACCACAAATTATAATACAAGTACTAATACTACAACAACATATGATACAACAACAACGTTTAATACCACAACAACATATGAAACTACTAAATCAACCGCAACTGCCTATACAACCACTTGGGCAACATCAAGAACAACAACATTTAACACAAGTCAAAATACAACTACAACGTTTAATACCACAACAACATTTACAACCACGTATACAACGTCATGGAATACTAGTGCATCTACTTCAAGATCAACATCAACTTCAAAAAGCACAACTACTTATTATAATACTAGTAAGAGTACTACTACAACATTTAATACTTCACAAAGTACATCAACAAGTAGATCCACTTCAACATCGTGGAATACAACAAGAACAACACATTATAATACTACAATTTTATTAGACGTAGACACCACAGGATATACATTTAGTACATCATGGACAACATACTATCATTCATGTTGGATGACACAATTTGGTGGATGCTTTAGAAATTGTATATAACATGTAAATATAAGAAATATGGTAGATCCAGCAGTTAGACGAAAGGCGTATTTAGAAGCAAATTTAACATTTGCTAGTGATAAGATTACTTGGGCTTCGGATTTAAATGACACAAGAGAAATTCAAATGTCATGGGAACAACCGATACACACTAAGGCGGCCGAGCTATGCGTCGAGGCTGGTGATCATGTTTTAGAATGTGGTTTTGGTATGGGTATGTTAGCTGATGCTATTCAAGCAAGAAATCCTGCATCACATACTATAACAGAATCACACCCTGAGTTGATAACAAAAGCAAAAGCTTGGGCTGTTGGTAAATCAAATGTTAGAATTGTTGAAGATACTTGGTGGACTTTAATGTCTGAACACTATACTCGTTACGATGCAATATTTCAACTATTTGCATATGCAGACGATTTATTACATACTAAATTTCGTCATTTTGCTAGAAATAAAGCTAAGCCAAATTGTAAGGTAACATGGTGGAATTTTACAGCTGGTACAACAGATCCCTTTATGCTTTTTGATTGTACTGAACCAACATCATGGGCAAATGATGTTCAATTTACAAACATTACAGTTGATCCACCAGAAAATACATATTTTAATCAAACTACAATGAAGTTACCAGTTTTAACTTTAACACCTGAATTAAAGAAAATACCTGGTTTTGTTAATGGGTCTAAACTCCTTCATTATTCAGAAAAATTAGTTGGACAAATTGAAATTGAAAAAGCTGGACAAGCATATAGTGTATTAACATGTGAAGATCCTGCGAATCCCGTTTTAACATATGCGGGAAGTGATCTTACTTGTTGGAGTGTTGTATGTTATGGTATGTGGAAAATTAATGATGATTTACTAATAGTATCTGGTAATCAACCCATGGTAGTAAAGCGCGATGGATCTTGGGTTGAGAAGAATGTAAACGAATTAGTGGTTGGAGATAAGTTATATAGAGTGGATAACACTGAAGTTGAAATAACAAAATTAGAATTTGATAGTAGTGATGATAATGCTTATAATATTAGCCACGTGCAAAGTGATTATAATTATTTTATTAATAATATTTTAATTAAGAAAGGAGGATTTACAGATGCCTAATACTCAAACCTGTGTATCAACTCAAAAAAATACATCAAGAAACACAAGTACTACAATTACCACACCACAAACAAATTATACTGTTGGTACTAGTAGATCAACCACATATGCTACAAGTCAAAATACAACTACAACGTTTAATACTACTACGACTTGGGCTACTAGTAGAAGTACAACTACATCATGGCAAACTAGTCATAGTACCACAACAACATTTAATACTACAACTACTTTCACAACCACGTGGTCAACAAGTCAAAGTACTTCTAAACAAACAACAAGATCAACATCAACTTCTCGCTCTACAGGAACTAGTTGGGCAACTAGTAGAACTACCACGTTTAATACCTCAACAACCACTACAATAAATACAACTACAACTTACAATACTACTAAATCAACAGCAACAACTAGAAGTACATCAACATCAAAAACCACAGCAACAGCTTATAATACTAGTACAGCTACCACAACGACATTTAATACAACAACCACAACTACAATAGGCACGACTACAACTTTTAATACCAGCACAAATACAACTACAACATACGACACAACAACAACATTTAATACAACCACAGCTTACAACACTAGCACTAGCACCACAACTACATATAACACAAGTACATTAACTACAAAGAGTACAACCACAACTTGGTCTACATCAAAATCTACATCAACAGCATATAATACCAGTACGGTAACAAGCAAAAGTACTAACACGGTTGTATCTACGTCAAAAGCTACATCAACAGCTTATAATACAACAACCGCTACAACAACTACATTTAACACATCAACTGCCACTACCACAACATATAACACACAAACTGCAACGGTGGTAAGTACTAGTAAATCAACATCTACTGAGTGGTCAACTTCAAAGAGCACAACAACTACATTTAACACAACAACAGCTACAACAAGAAGTACAAATACAGTAGTTTCTACATCTAAAAGTACAACGACGGTATATAATACTACCACGGCAACTACTACTACATTCAATACATCAACTGCAACAACAACTACGTATAATACTAGTACAAGCACAACTGTATCAACTAGTAAATCTACCACAACGACTTATAATACCACAAAAGCAACTAGTACAACATACAATACTTCTACAGCAACAACAACGGTGTTTAATACATCCACTACAACTAGTAAAAGTACAAACACAGTTATATCAACAAGTAAGTCAACCACTACCACTTGGTCTACAAGTAAAAGTACAACAACTGCTTTTAATACTAGTACTATAACAAGTAAATCTACCACAACAACATGGAGTACCAACAAAAACACTACAACTACGTATAATACAACTACTAATACTACAACTACGTATAATACACAAACAGCTACAACCACTACGTTTAATACGTCAACTATTACAAGTAAAGCTACTAGTACAACTTATAATACGAGTACAAACACAACTACAACATTTAATACTTCTACTGGAACAACAACCACGTGGTCCACTAGTAAGAGCACGACAACGGTATACAATACACAAACAGCAACAAATACAGTTTATACCACCACATGGGAAACAAGTAGAACAACAATATTTGAAACAAGTTCAATAACTAGTAAGTCCACTACAACCACATGGGCAACAAATAAATCTACAAGTACAGTATTTAATACAACAACAGCAACCACAACCGCGTTTAATACAACATATAATACAAGCACTAACACAACCACAACGTTTGAGACAAGTAAAACAACTTCAACAACATACAATACTAGCACTAATACAACTACAACATTTAATACTCAAACAGCTACTACAACAATTTTTGTAACAACGTGGGCGACAAGTAGAAGTACTACAACTGCGTATGAAACATCTAAAACAACAGCAACTGCATATAATACGTCAACTAGTACAACAACAACATTTAACACATCAACCATAACATCAAAATCTACTACAACTACATACAATACGCAAACTGCAACTGCTACAACATGGTCAACTAGTAAATCAACCACAACTACGTTTAATACAACAACCAATACCATAACTTTGTTTTCTACTGCTTATGAAACAACTAGATCTACTAGTACAGCGTATAATACTACTAAAAGTACAACCACAACATTTAATACAACTACAGCTACAGTTACAACTTATAATACTACAACTAGTTATAATACAACAAAATCTTGGTACAATACTTATCGAACAGATTATTCTACAGAAAGAGAAAATTTGATTCGATCTACTGGATAGGTAGAAAACTTAAAAAATATGTAATAATATAAATACGAATATAAATTAAATTTAATAATATGGAAATGTTTAATCAAAAGGTCTTATCTCAAAGAATAGGACGACTTAAAAAAAGTAAAGCTCTTGATGAATTAGAACAAGTTGAGGGTTATTGCTTACGTAAGTGTAGTGAAAGATTTTTAGAAACTAGTTATGATGTAATGGCAGAAGAAATGCCTTATTTTAAAACTATGGGATATACAGAATTTGCTACTAATTTTTACTTTCAACCATTAAATTCAAAGCTCAGAGGAGAACAATTAATGGATGCTTGGGATGATAATGTTAAAAACCCAGATGATTGGTCATCATACTTAGTAAATAACATACAGTCAAAGCTAGCAAATAAATATGAGGGTAGAAAAGAAGAAATAGAAAAATGGCCAGCTAAAGATTATTTAGTTGTTTTACCTGGTTCAAATAAAGTTAAAACTAATGTTTGCTTAAATAGATTGAAAGCTATATCTAAGAAACATGGTAATAATGTATATTTTAAACCACATCCAATAACAACACATCAAATAATTGGTGAGTTAAAAGATTTTTTTGGTGAAAGTAACATTTTACCTAGAGAAGTTGATATGTATTATTATTTACAAAAAGCTAAAGCGGTATATACAACACATATAAGTGAAAGTGCCATTTACGCGGCTGTTTTAGGAAAAAGAATAGAACCTATTGATACATGGAATACTTTAACAGCAGGATCTTTCGAATCTATTAATAAATATTTATTTACAAATCAACATCATATAAAAGATTATATAAATAAATGTTTTTCTAGTCCTAAATCTGGCATTGTTAATCCAATGGTAGATAAGAATTGGAAAGAAAAAGTAGATAAGTATATGGATTATATTTGTGAAAAACGTGATGTATACAAGGACTGGTTTATTGTTCAGCCAAAAAAGAAAGTTGTTAAGAAGTAAAAAGTGTGACAATTGCGTGATAATATAAACGAGTGAATTAATTTAAATTAAATAGAAAATTATGGCAAATAAAAAGAAAACTGAAGATTTAAAAGTTACCAGTGATGAATTACAAGATCTTCAATCATTAGTAACAGCAGTTAACAAACTTAGAATGCAAATTGGTGAATTAGAAATTAATAAATCAATGGCAGTTGAAAGATTTAATCAATTTAGAAAAGATTTAGTTGAATTAGAAGCTAAATTGAAAAATAAATACGGAGAAGTTAGTGTTAACGTAGAAGATGGAACTTTAAAAGAAATACCTACAGATGAAACTAATAAGAAAAATTAGTATCGGTAAAGATTATAAAAACGAAGCTATGCATTATGCTGTAGGTCAAGAAGTTTACGGGGGACATACAATTTGTGATATAATCGAAGAAGATACTAAATACAGTATTTATATCAAAAAACAAGATGACGTACTACCATGGAAAGATTTTAATAAAAATATGGCAGTATCAATTGAGTATAATTTAGAATATTAATGCAAAGCTTATATGATTTTATTATTAAACCAAAGGGAAGTAGGTATAATAATAAAAAGAAAATAGGTGATAAAGAATTAATATTAAATAGTGAAATAGCACACCATCAATATGTTAATAGAATTGGTGTTGTTTTATCTTTACCTTCTATAGGTAAAACAGAGATACAAGTAAATGATGAGGTAATTGTTCACCATAATGTCTTTAGAAGATTTCACAATGTACATGGTAGAGAACAAAACAGTAGAAGTTATATTAACGAAAATATGTATGCGGTAAAAGAAGATCAAATATTTGCATACAAGAGAAATAATAACTGGAAAGCTTTAAGTGGATATTGTTTTGTTAAACCAATTAAATCATATGATAAATTTAGTATTGATAAAGAACAACCATTAATCGGTATAATGAAATATTGTGACAATAGCCTTAAAGATATTAAATCAGAAGATTTAATAGGTTTTACTCCTAATAGTAAATACGAGTTTATTATTAATGGAGAGAGATTATATAGAGTATTAACAAATTCAATTTCAATTAAATATGAATATCAAGGACAAGAAAAAGAATATAATCCAAGCTGGTTATAAAGCGGTTGATGAATTAATTAAAGTAGCAAAAGAAAAAATAGTTGATTCAGAGGATGATGTTTCTGCTGATAGATTAAAAAATGCTGCAGCTACTAAAAAATTAGCTATTTTTGACGCGTTTGAGATATTAAACAGAATTGAAGAAGAAAAAAATATATTAGAAGATAAACCCACAACACAAAAAGAAAGTACTTTTCAAGGGTTTGCGGAAAGAAGATCTAAATAATGTACAAACAGACTTTATATAAAATTATTGAGCCAATAAGAATTAATACACTTAAAAGACTTAATAAAAGTAAGAAATGGAAATATGGTTATAATAAAGAACACGATATTATAGTCATAAGTAAAACAGGAGTGATAGGAGAAATATATGAGATACAAAATCTTAAAATAGCTTTACCTCCTGCTACTAAAGTTTATAGTAGATCTAAAAAGAAACAAGAGCAGTATTGGGAACAGTTTGAATATCCAAAAGCATTAAAAAATGTAAAAACCATTTTTGACTGGAGAGATTATCCCAACGAACATAAAGATAAATGGTTTGATTACATAAATGAAGAATTCAATCGTAGAGAACATGGTTTTTGGTTTAATAATAATGGTAAGCCTACTTACATTACCGGTACTCACTATATGTATCTTCAGTGGTCAAAAATTGACGTGGGTGCTCCTGAGTTTAGAGAATCTAACAGATTATTCTATATATTTTGGGAAGCTTGCAAAGCAGATAAACGCGCTTATGGAATATGTTACCTTAAAAATAGACG
>CETC01006163.1_pt1 | contig 13977 bp, 21 predicted proteins | sample 326911 | NCBI WGS metagenome assembly CETC01 (sample SAMEA2622694, study PRJEB7988) | marine metagenome | isolation source: saline water (ENVO:00002010), including | reverse complement strand
GGTAAAGATTGGAAAACACCAAAGAAAAATCCATATGGTTTTTGTGGGTTAAATGAAAGTTCATATCACGGAATGGAAACTATAGCCGTTTCAATTGAAGAACATCAGAAATTAAAAGATGAGTTGGAACAATTAAAAAACGATTATCATTTCAGTATCAGAAATAAGCATATGGAATATGAAATGTTACGAAAAGATTTTAGTAAATTAGTTACAGCTATGAATAATTTTTTACAAGAAAATCCAGATGATGAATATATAAAAGCAACGCTTCAAGATGTAGGAATTTTACCCGAATGAATGTAGGAAACACACCACTAATAAAATTATCAGATAAATTATATGGTAAATTAGAATCAGTAAATCCTGGTGGTTCTATAAAGGATAGACCTGTTAAATACATCTTAGACAGAATGGATTTGAAAAAAGGTGATAAGATTATAGAAGCCACAAGTGGTAATACAGGTATATCATTAGCTATGATGTGTGCAGAACGAGGATATAAATGTATAATTGTGATGCCGGGTGATATGTCAGAAGAGCGTAAGAAGATGTTAAAATACTTTGGAGCACATTTAATTGAAGTAGGTGCTGGTGATTTTGACGAAGCTATTGAAGCTAAACAATCTATGGCGAGAAAATATGGTTATAAAGAATTAAATCAATTTAATAATCCATTAAATATAGAATGTCATTATAAGACAACCTTTAGAGAAATAATTGATAGTTTACCAAGTATCACATCAGTTAACTATGAAGGTATATCCGCATTTATATGTGGTACTGGTACTGGTGGTACTCTTATGGGATTACAACAAGGTGCTGAAAGATGGGGATTAGATGCTGCTATTGTAGCTGTAGAACCTACTGAATCACCTGTAATGTCAGGTGGTGAAAAAGGACTTCACGGAATACAAGGTATTGGTGATGGTTCAAAATTTTTAGTTGACTTGGATAAAGTGGATGAAGTAATAACTATATCTACGGAAGAAGCTAAAGAAAGAGCTTTAAAACTTGCAAAAGAAAATGGTTTGTTTGTCGGTATATCAGCAGGTGCAAATGTATTAGCATCTGAAAAATGGATAGAACAAAACAATCCTGATGGAATAGTGGTAACCATTCTATGTGATAGGGGTGAAAGATATTTCAGTTTATATAAATAATAGTTGTTTCATATCTAAAAAAGGTTATAAATTATAATATGTATCAAAATGTTTACATTAGTAGAAATAAAAAAAGTGTAGAAGCTCATATATGGGACGATGAAGTCGGTTATAAAAAAATAATACATAAACCATATGCTTATAAAAAATCTCCTACAGGAACATATCAATCTCTGTACGGTGACAAACTAAAAAAAGTTAACTTTTGGACACAAGAGGAAATAGACGATGGGTTAATATTTGAATCAGATGTTCCCGTTGAAACAAGAGTTTTAGTTGACACTTATAGTGAATCTGATGAACCATCTAAAGGTCATAAAACAATGATATTTGATATTGAGGTTGAAGTCAAAGATGGTTTCCCTGACCCATTGAGAGCAGATAATAAAATAACATCTATAGCTTTTTTAGATGAATTAATTGATAAGTATTATGTGTTGATTTTAGGTGATTTAAAAAATTATCAAAAAGACAACAAAATTGTTGAATCATTTAAAAGTGAAGAAGAATTATTACAGAGATTTTATCAAAAATATTTGGAAATACAACCTACAATTTTAAGTGGTTGGAATATTGAATTTTTTGATATTCCTTATCTTTACAATAGAACAGAAAGAGTTTTAGGTTATCAGTTCGCTAATTCTCTATCACCTATTGGTAAAGTTCATTATATTGAACACATGAAAAAATATAAGATAGCAGGTGTTTCACAACTTGATTATATGGCTCTGTACAAATTATTCACATATACTCAACAATCTTCATATCGATTGGATTACATTGGACAACTTGAAGTTGGTATTGGTAAAGTAGAGTATGAAGGTACACTCAATGATTTGTACAGAGATGATAAAGAAAAGTTTATAGAATATAACTTAGTTGATGTTAAGATAGTTGTAGAGTTAGATAAAAAAATGAAATTTATAGATTTAGCTCGAGCGGTAGCACACATGGGTCATATTCCATATGAACAGATATATCATAGTAGTAGATATTTAGAAGGTGCTATGTTAGTTTATATGAAAAAATTGGGTGTTATAGCTTCTAATAAACTTAGGATAAAACAAGAAGATGACATCGCTTTTAGTGGAGCTTTTGTTAAAGACCCGATACCTGGTCGTTACGATTGGGTTTATGATTTAGATTTAACATCAATGTATCCTTCAGTTATTATGTCTATAAATATATCACCTGAAATGAAGTTAGGTAAATTAGTTGGTTGGGATGCTGAAGAATTTGTAAAAAATGTTCCTAAAACATATTCTGTTGTTAAAAATAAAAGATTGAAAACTAAACTACCAGAAACATTGAATAATGAAGAATTAAAACAGATATTTACACAACATAATATTTCTATTTCATCAAATGGTGTCTTGTTTAAAAATAACAAACAGGGTTTGATTCCTTCTATTTTATCAAAATGGTTTGATGAAAGAAAACAATATAAAAAATTAGCTAAAAAGTATGGTAATGAAGGTGATACTAAACAATATGAATATTTTAACAGACGACAGCATGTACAAAAAATTCTGTTAAATTCAATGTACGGTGTTTTAGGTTCTACAGCATTTAGATTCTATGATTTAGATAACGCTGAAGCTACAACTACTACTGGTGTTTCATTGATTAAATATACTCAAAAAATGGCTAATTATTATTACAACAAAGAGTTAGGTGATAATAAAGATTATGTTATTTACACAGATACAGATTCTATATTTTGTTCAGCTGTTCCTTTGGTTAAAAACAGAAATCCAAATGTTGATGTTACTGATGATGAAGTTATGACTACTGAGATATTGAGTATAGCATCAGAAGTACAAGATTTTTTAAATAAATCTTATGATATGTTTGCTCAAAGATTGTTAAATGTTAAAGGTGAACATAGATTTGACATTAAACAAGAGGTTATTTCAAAAAGTGGTTTTTGGGTTACGAAGAAAAGATACGGACAATGGATTATCAATGATGGTGGTGTTAAATGTGATAAGTTAGATGTTAAAGGTTTAGATATTGTTAGAAGTTCATTTCCACCAGCTTTTAGAGAATTAATGACTTATGTATTGAAAAGTATTTTAAATAAAGTTAATAAAGAAGAAATAGATACAAAAATATTAAACTTTAAAAAAGATATGAAGGACAAAAGTATTTATGAAATATCTTTACCTACTGGTGTCAAACACATAAAAAAGTTTATTTCTAAAAAAGGTACAAAAAAGAAATTTACTGAATTTAAAAAAGGAACACCAGTCCATGTTAAAGCTGTAATTAAATATAATGATTTATTGAATTATTTTAATTGTATCAATAATGAACAAATTAAAAATTCAGATAAAATAAAATGGATTTATTTAAAACAAAATCCATTTAATATAGATGCATTAGCATTTAAAGGTTATGATGACCCACAAGAAATTTTAGATTTTATTACTGAACACATAGATTATGAAAAACTTTATGATAGAGGGTTACATAAAAAAATAAGAATGTTCTATGATGCTTTAGAATGGTCACTTCCAATAGATAAAAAAAATACACTGGAAAGGTTTTTTTAACTTGACCTGTATTATGTTTTATTCGTAAATTATAGTATTATGAAAGAGGTTATATGTTTACATCATCAAAAAGAATAGGTCCTATTTCAACAGGACACAGACAATGGAAAGATAAAGGTCATTGTTCATTTGTTCACGGTTATGGTCGTTATGTTGAATTTACATTTGCATGTGATGAGCGAGATGAAAAAGGTTGGGTTATGGATTTTGGTGATTTAAGAGATGTGAAAAAATGGTTAGAAGATGAATGGGACCATAGATTATTGATAGCTTTTGATGACCCGTTATTAGAAGAATTTAAAAAAATAGATAAAATAGGCGGTTGTAATTTAAATATAATGCCTAAAGGTTATGGTCCTGGTATCGAAGATTCTTGTAAATGGGTTTATGATAATGTTAATCGTATGGTTACAGAAAAAACTCTTGGGAGAGTTTGGATACAAAAAGTAAGAGTATATGAACACGAAAACAATTGGGCTGAATATCAAGTACGATAAAAATCAACCGTTAGGAGAAGCTTATACTTGTTTACAAGGTGAAGGTAAATACATGGGTATTCCTCACATCTTATTACGAGTTACAGGATGTCGTTTGAGATGTCAATTTGCTGATTCGTTTTGTGATACACCATATGCTTCTTGGAAACCTGAAAAGGGTAAATATACATTAAATGATGTTGTTGAATTTTATGAAAATAATCCTCAAGTTAAATACACAATGATAACAGGTGGTGGCCCTACAATACATCCTGAATTATTAAAAGAATTATGTATCATAGGTAAACGATATAATCATATAATCACAATTGAAACAGAGGGTTCAGAGTTTGTTCCTACTGAAGCTGATTGTATTTCACTTTCTGCCAAGTTATCAAATTCAACACCTCGTCCTGGTACTTGGATGCCACACGCTAACCGTGAAGTTACAGAAAAAGATAAACAACAACATGAAAAGTGGAGATGTAATTATGATGCCATGAAACAATTAATTACACATCATCCAGATTATCAATTAAAACCTGTTATATCAAGTGAACAAGATTTAGAAGAAGTAAAAAAATTACAAGAAATTTTAGATATTCCCAATAATATGGTTTGGTTAATGCCAGAAGGTCTAATAGAGGAACAATTAAATGAAAGAAGGAGATGGTTAATGGAATTGTGTACTGAACAAGGATACAATTATACAGATAGATTACATATAATAGCATATGGAGATACAAGAGGCGTATGAAAATATTACAAAAACTAGCTTATGCTAATGGTAACATGCCATTAACAGAAGAAGAAAAACAAGAAATGATACAAGAAGCAGCTGAACATTATGGTCGTTATATGGATGCTATGAGAATAGATTGGAGAAAAGACCCTAATAGTGAAGATACTCCTATGAGAGTTGCTAAAGCTTTTGTTAATGATTTAGCTGAGGGTTGTTATAATGAAGAACCTAAAATTACAGCATTTGATAATTTAGATAAATATGATGGTATGGTGTTTCAAGGTAATATCAAAGTAAATTCATTTTGTTCACATCATCATTTGCCTTTTGTAGGTGTAGCTCATACAGCTTACATTCCTGATGAAACTGGTAAAATTATCGGGTTGAGTAAGTTGAATAGAATTGTTGAGTTTTATTCTCGAAGGCCACAAGTTCAAGAGAACTTAACAATGCAAATACATAATCATATTGATAGTGTGGTTGAAAAAAATAAAGGTGTTGCTGTAATGGTTGAAGCTAATCACATGTGTGCTTGTGTCCGTGGTGTTAGACACGATGCTACAATGAAAACAACAAAATTAACTCAAGCTTTTAAAACATCAGACCCAAGACAAGAATTTTATAATTTTATAAGGGATTTAAAATGAAAAAGTTTATAAGTTGGGAACAATATGATGACTACATCAATAAAATATCTGATTGGATTGACCAATTACAAAGGTATCAAGGATTGAATATAGGAGCTGTATATGGATTACCAAGAGGTGGATTACCGATAGCAGTTTCTTTATCACATCAATTGAATTTACCTTTATTAATGAATTATGATGATAGAAAAGTAGTAACAGATAAACAAATATTGATTGTTGATGATATAGCTGATACAGGTAAAACTTTAAATCATTATAAAGATGAAGAAAGAAATATTATTGTTACTTTACATTTTCATGAACAATCAATAGTAAGACCAGATTTTTATTGTGAAGAAAAAGGTGATAAGTGGATAGTTTATCCATGGGAAAGAGAAGATTCAGAAACAATACAAGATTATTTAAACAGGGTATAGAATGAAAACAAATATAATAGTTACATTACAAGTTGAAGGAGTACATCATTGGCCTAATGCTAAGAATGTGTTTCCTGAAGTAGGATTTTTATCAAGAGCACATAGACATATATTTCATATAACAGCTAAAAAACAAGTAAATCATGATGACAGAGATGTTGAATTTATTATGTTTAAGCGAGATATATTAGAATATATGCATAGAAAGTATTGGAGAGAGGTTATAAGAGTTCATGACTTTAAATCAAAAAGTTGTGAAATGATAGCTAAAGAATTAGTTAAAGAATTTGAACTGGAATATTGTTCAGTTTTTGAAGATAATGAAAATGGAGCGGAGGTATATAAATGATATATTATTTTCCTTTAGAAAGTTTAAAATCAAGATACACACATCAGTTATCAACAAAATGGATGCCTAACGCATTTGATAAAGTTGGAGCAGATTGGACATCAGTAGATGGTAATTATGAACAAGGTGATGTAAAAGTTGGTATGGTTTTAGATGCTGTAGGTAGAGGTATTTATAGTATGAATCAATGTAAATATTTTTTAGAGTTAATTCAACAAGGTAAAATCAAAGATGGTGATACGATATATTTACAAGACTATTGGACACCGGGTATTGAAAGTATATTTTATGCTTTAGATTTATATAAGATTGATGTTAAAGTTTATGCTCGTTGTTGGGCTCAATCAGTTGACGAATTTGATTTTACATATAATATGCGACACTGGATGAGATACTATGAATTAGGATTAGATGAAAGACTAAGTGGTATATTTGTTGGTAGTACAATTAATCGTGATGAGTTAAAACAAGCAGGATTTAAAACACCAATACATGTTACATCATTGCCTATTAACTATGATGAGATTTTTAGTTATGTCGGTAAGGATGATAAAAAAGAAAAAATTGTAGTTTCTTCTTCAAGATTAGATTGGGAAAAAAATCCAATGTTTATGATGGAAGTAGCTAAAAAATTCTTAAATCAAAATAAAGATTATAGATGGATATTCACAACAAGCGCGAGTGAGTTAAGAAGTAATGACCAATTTATTGTTGATAAGTTAAAACAATTAGATAAAGAAAATGACAGATTCATTATTAAAACTAATATGGATAAAAAAGGTTACTATGAATTGTTGAGTAAAGCTTCAATTCAATTCAATAGTGCTTTACAAGACTATGTTAGTTTTACTTTATTAGAAGCTACTACATTTGGGTGTGATGTTTGTTATCCAAGATTTAAAAGTTTCCCTGAGTGTGTACCATCAGATAGATTGTATGACCCATTTGATGTTGATAGCGCGTTAAAAGTGTTAAATAACATTGAATATAGGACACACAAAAATATTCCTAAATTATCTTCTTTAGGTACATATTTAGATGCTTATATCATAAACAATGGCATAGACAGAGAAGTTAATGTTTGGAATGAATCTGAATATTATACAGAATTTTTAAAAAGTAAAAACATAATAGGAGATTGATGAAAGCAGTAGTTACAGGTGGTGCTGGATTTATTGGCACTAATTTAATTAAACAATTATTATCTAATGGTGAAGATGTAGTTTCAATAGATAATTACAGCACAGGTTTAAGAGAAAATGAACAAGATGGATGTGAATATGTTAATGTTGATATAACATCAAATACACATTTGTCAGAAATTTTAAATGAAGAAAAACCGGATGTTATATTTCATTTAGCTGCTTTAGCTAGAATACAACCTTCACTTGTGTATCCTAAACCAGCATTAGAGGTTAATTTTAATGGTACTTTAAATGTATTAGAGTGGGCTAGACATAATGATGTTCAAGTTATATATGCTGGTTCAAGTTCAAAACATCATGGAGTTCACAATAGTCCGTATGCATGGTCTAAGTTTGGCGGTGAACAATTGTGTGAATTGTATAGTAAAGTTTATGATTTAAACACCACTATTTGTAGATTTTATAATGTTTATGGTCCACATCATTTAAGAACAGGAGATTATGCTACAGTATTAGGTATCTTTGAACAACAATATTTAGACAATGAAACATTGACTATTACAGCAGACGGTAAACAAAGACGAGATTTTACTCATGTTGAAGATATAGTTGATGCTTTAATTAGATGTGTAGGTATTGAAAATTTTAGAGCTGAAGAATTTGAGTTAGGTACTGGTGTAAATTATTCTATAAATGAGTTAGCAGATATGTTTGGAGATTATCCAAGAAAGTACATTCCTGAAAGACGAGGTGAGTATCCAGAAACTTTGTGTACAGACACAAATGCTTGGAATAAATTAGGATGGAAGCCTAAAAAATCAATTAAAAAATATATAAGTGAATGGTTGGAGGAAAATGGAAAAACTAAGTAAATTTATATACTTCCCTTCTTTTTCTGCTGGTGCTTTTGGCAACAATCTTGAAAAAGATTTTAGATTTAAAAATGGAATGGGTTGTAGATTTTATACAGATGAATATGAAGACCAGTATAGACACAATCAAATACTGATTACAGCTGGTGTACATTTTAAGAAAGATGATTATCGAACAAGGATAGGCCTAACAGATGAAAATTTAGTTATGGGTGATTCTGGTGGATATCAAATAGCTTCTGGTAATATGAAATGGAAACCTGAACACAAAGAAACTATTTTTAAATGGTTAGAAAATAATACTGATATTGCTATGAATTTAGATATACCTCCGAGATTGAAATATGCTGGTATGTTTGATGAATGTTTAGATATGAGTGCAGAAAACTTTAAATATTTTGCTGACAATCAATCAGGAAAAACAAAATTTTTAAATATCATACAAGGTACTGAAGAAATAAGTTATAAAAAATGGTATGATAAAATAAAAGACTTTGAGTTTAACGGATGGTCAGTAGGTGGTGTAGGTAGTAGTTTATATCGTTTTATGGCTGCTTTATCAGTTTTGTTAGACGGTAAAGAACATTTGAAAATGAATAACGAATATCTTCACATATTAGGTACATCAAGAATAAGAGATTTTTTAATGACCGTTCAGTTACAAAAATCACTTGAAGAAATAGGTAGTAATATGACAGTTACTACTGATAGTTCATCACCAGACAGAGCTGTTGTTTTCGGTACATTTTACACTAATTTTAGTATTAACAAAGCAAGATTTGAATCTATAAATTTTCCTAATGTACAAAATCACGGCGACATTGTAAAAGAGTTTTTAGAATTAAAAAATCAAAGTTGGCCATATTGTACTAATTTTGACAATGTGTTAAAAGAGTTTATAACTTGGCAAGATTTGGTAGATTGGAATGTAGATTGTACGGTTGGTATAAGATTGCATAATTTTTATTTATTTAAAGACGCGATTAATCAGATAGTTGATTATGTTTATGGGCATAATTACATCTTAGAACAAATTGTTGATAGAGATTTATATAAAGTTATGGCATCAATAGATGAAATGGTAAAAAGTGATGACCCTAAAAGGGTATTTGAGAAATACAAACCTTTGTATTTAAAATTAAGTAGTTCTAAAAAAGACGATATTCAAACAGAATCAAAATTTTGGTAAACAGGAGAAATAATGGAAAAAAATAAATTAAATAGATTTATAAGTAAATATTCACTTTCAGGTAAAGCAAATTCAGTTATCTGGAAAATTAAAAATAACAAATTAGAAACTTCATTTGTTACTGAAAACAAAGCTTTGTTAGGTAAAGCTGAAGTAGATAACTTTTCATTTGAAGATGCAGAAATAGGTATTTATGATACTGACCAATTACAAAAATTGTTAAATGTTTTAAGTGATAATATAAACTTATCTTTACGAAAGTTCGCTGAAAAACCTTTATCACTAAATGTTGAAAGTGAAAATACATCTGTTGAGTTTGTGTTATCAGATACATCTGTTATACCCGAACCACCTAAGATGAAAAAAATACCTGAGTTTGAAACTGAGATAAAAGTAGATTCAGCATTTGTTAATTCTTTTATTAAAGGTAAAACAGCTCTTCCAGATAATAGCACTTTTACTATTGTGAATAATACTGACGGTTGTAGTATTGTAATAGGTCATTCAAATACAACAACTAACAGAGTTAATATTTCTGTTGAAAATATAAAATGCGGTATAGAGAGTAATTTATCTTTTGATGCAGATTTATTTAAAGAAATATTACAATCAAATAGAGAGTGTTCTAATGCTGTTTTACAAGTTTCTAATGAAGGTTTAGCTAAAATTAAATTTAATGTAGATGATTTTGTAGCTGAGTATTTTATGGTAGCTAAAAGTGAGAACGACTAATGACTTGTAAAAACAATTGTAAAACTACATCAAAATATACATTAATGGTGGATAAAGGTGCTTACTTTTCAGATTCATTATTTGGATTATTTTGGGAAATGACAAAACATAGATTTTGGCATTGGAGAAAGGGTCATGGATGGATGGATTAAATCATAGTTTATGGGTTGAAAAATATAGACCTAATAAATTAGAAAATTACATAGGCAATGAACATTTAAAATCAAAAGTTAAACGATATATTGATGACCAAGATATTCCGCATTTATTATTATACGGTAGAGCTGGTACAGGTAAAACTACATTAGCTAAATTAATTGTTAAAAATATAGAATGTGATTACCTTTATATAAATGCTTCTGATGAAAATAGTGTTGACGCAGTTAGATTTAAAATAAGAGCTTTTGCATCAACAGTTGGGTTTCAAGATATGAAAGTTGTTATTCTTGATGAAGCGGATTTCCTTACGCCAAATGCACAAGCGGCTCTTCGTAATGTTATGGAAACATTTTCAAAACATTGTAGATTTATATTAACTTGTAATTATGTTGAACGAGTTATCGACCCGATACAATCAAGATGTCAAAGTTATAAAATAGTACCTCCTAAAAAATCAGATGTAGCAAGACACATGGTAAATGTATTAAATACTGAACAAGTTAAATACGATTTAGATGATGTAGCTACATTAATTACAGCGGGTTATCCTGATATAAGGAGAGTTTTAAATTCTATACAAAGACAAGTCGTAGATGGTGAATTAAAGGTTGATGTTGATTCAATAATTCAAAATGATTATAAAATTAAATTATTAGAGTTGTTGAGTTCTAATGCTAAATTACAGGATATAAGAAAATTAATAGCTGACAATTCAGTTAGTGATTATTCTGAATTATATAGATTACTTTATGATGAAATAGATAATTATTCAAATGGTAAAGTAGCAGAATGTATATTAGCTATAGCGGAGGGTCAATATCAAGATGTTAATGTGGTTGACAAAGAAATTAATTTTATGAGTACAATAATGAAAATACAGGAAAAGATAAGATGAGGACTTTTGAAGTTGTAAACAACAATGATTGTAAAGAAGATATATGGGGTGACAGTGGTTGTAAAAAAGTATTAGTAACTCTTATGGAAGGTCCATATACAGATGAAAGAATATTAAATAAAACAGGTTACAATCCAGAAAATGTAACTATCAAGGATGTAACAATGAAGGAGATTGAATAATGTTAAGTCAAGATATGCAAGGCAGTTTAAATGTAGATATGTCAAAAACAACAGCATATATATGTGAAGAATGTGAACATGATGTATTTAATACACGATTTAAAATGAGAAAATTATCAGCATTAGTATCGCCATCAGGACAAGATGCTATTATACCAATGCAAGTTTTTAGTTGTGATAAATGTGGTCATGTGAACGAGGAGTTCCAGCAAGGAGACTTTGAGTAATGCCTATCTACACCTTCAGATGTAAATGTGAGAATGAAATGGATGTACTTACTGATAGTTCTGATACAGATTTAAGAATGTGTAGTAAATGTGGTTGTGGTATGAAAAGAGTTTTCAATTCAGTAGGTAAACCACAATTCAAAGGTAGTGGTTTTTATGAAACAGATTATAAAAAGAAGGTAAGACCGGGATGAGCGATAAAGTAAATTTAAGAGTTGAGAGGTTCTCAACTTTCATAATTATAACATATTCATTCTTTATATCAATGACAATGGTTATTAGTGCTTTGAGTTACTTAAATGGTAATGTTTTAATAGTTAAACCATTGTTAGCTGGTGTATTGTTACCATTGTTATTTTCAGGTTGGAATTGTGCTGCTGTGAGTTATGTTGGAACAAAGAAACCAAATATAATGTTTGAATTTAATTTGATGAGATTTATGATAAATGCTGTGTTTGTCATATTTGTTATGCATTTAGGAATCAATATAATGAATTTAAGTTTAACCACATTTGGATTAACATTGTTCTTTACTTGGTTTACATTACATATGGTTGAAGCATTTTATTCTGCAAGTTTCATAAGGAGAATAAATGACAATCGTTGAATGGATAAATCAAATATTAGTTCATAAGACACCATGGGAAAACTTTGATGAATCTGAACAAAAAACATTTAGTCCATTTATTGTAAATCGTTGGTTATCAATGGATAATGATTTTCTTGAAATAGTTAATTTTTTCCAGAAATATTCTATTGGATTGTTAGACCCAAAAGATACTTATAAATGGTATTGTGATGTCCTTCCAAAAGGTAAACGGTTCAACAGATATATCAAAGGAAAAAAACAAGTGAAATATGATAAAGATTTAATAAGTGTGGTTTGCAAACATTATGAAACATCTAAAAAAGAATGTGTTGAATATATTGAATTGTTAAAAAAATCAGAATTAATCTCTATGTTAGAATTATATGGTAAAGAACCAAAACAAATTAAAAAACTACTAAAAGGTAAAAAATGAAAAAAGTAAAAGTTATAAGAGAAAAATCAGGTGAAGAAGTTACTAATGAAAGAATGGATATTATAGCACAAAATGGTAATGAAGGTTTACATTATGAACAATTAGATGGTGCTATATCATTCATAACAAAAAAATATCCAGAAACTACAAAAATGTTTCAAGACATGCAGTTTGAACAATGGGAATTATTCTGTAAAAAACAAAAAGATTATGGTCCAAAAAATATATCAGTTGGAACAAATCTTGAAACAGAAGAAGAAGTTAAATTAGCTTTAACGGGGTTATGGTTCAGAATGAATGACAAGATGCAAAGATTTCAACAAATCGTTATAAATAATCAAGAACCTGAAAATGAATCATTAACAGATACTTTTATGGATTTAGCAAATTACGCTTTGATAGCTCAATTAGTTAAAGAAAAGGTTTGGGGTAAGTAATGAAAGTTGAAAATGGTTTAGTCAAAGACACGATAGGTTTTACTTGTAGTTGTTTTGATTTATTACATGCGGGACATTTGATTATGTTAAAAGATGCTAAATCTAAATGTGATAAATTGATTGTAGGTTTACAAACAGACCCAAGTATAGATAGAAAAGATAAAAACAAACCTATTCAATCATTAGAAGAACGAAAAATACAATTAGAGGCTGTTAAATATATTGATGAAATAATTGTGTATGAAACTGAAAATGATTTAAGAAAATTAATATTTGATTTAGACCCTGATGTTAGAATACTTGGTTCTGATTGGAAAGCTAAACCGTTCACAGGATATAATTTAAATATCCCGATACATTTTCATGAAAGAAAGCATGATTATTCAACATCAGCTTTAAGAAAAAAGATTTATCAAGAAGAGGTAAATAATGGATGAAACAAAATATCACGAGGGTGATGTGGTTACAATAAATAATATAGATTGGACTATCGATGCTGTTACAATGAGATTCGGTAGGATAATGAATTATGGGTTAGAATACAAAGATGAAAATGGTGAAAGAGAATATGTTAATATTGAAACAGGTTCACTTGAAACATTAATTAAATTAGGAGAAGGTTAATGAAAGATATGTTTGCATTTGATGCTGCAGTCTATAAAATGAGGCAATACTTTAGAGAAGCGAAGGGATTCATAGAAGTTCCAACACAATCAAGAAGGTCAATATTAGCGGCTTGTGAGGACCCAAAAACCATATCACAATA
>CETC01009441.1_pt1 | contig 13981 bp, 10 predicted proteins | sample 326911 | NCBI WGS metagenome assembly CETC01 (sample SAMEA2622694, study PRJEB7988) | marine metagenome | isolation source: saline water (ENVO:00002010), including | reverse complement strand
GCTACACCGTTTGAAGCTGAGCTTAAACTATTCAGTATAACTAGTGATAAGTACTTAGTATTTACAGATAATAGTTTTACACTTAAAGAATTAGATACGTATGGAGGTGAAGATTACCATGCTCCAGGTGATCCAGCTAATCCTGATCCTTGGTATCGTATCGATACCGATATTGATCCCTGGATGGATGAAGTATTCACTGCTGGTCAGCCTTTGACAATACCAGATGTATATTGCTGCAGTTGTCCTAGTTTTTCTCATGCAATTATACGAATGCCTGAAACAACCTCTGATCAAGGTAAACGTATTACTAATAGACAATACAGATATCCTCTACCAACTGCAATGAGTAAAATTGATTTAAATAGCCTTGCATCGCAAGAGACTACAGGTATATTACAAAGTTGGGAAACTTTTAATCACAAAAGTGGATTTAAAATGTGTAAACACACCATCGCTGCTAGGTTTAAAGAACGAATAAAAGTAAAAGAACCTAATAAATATCCAACTATAGAAGCTAGAGAAGCATTTGAAAGTAAGTTGTTGGCGGATATTAGTGAAGTAGGCCATGAAGTTGGCCAAAGCTACAAGAGAAGTGGATTAAGTAACGTAGAGTTAGTATACACATTAGCTGAAGGTTTAAATTTAGATGAGATTGAAATAGCTACAGTAGTATTAGGTACTAAGTTTTAATTAAAACTAGATAGGATGTATAGATGTAATAAATAAATTTAAATGTTTACTCCAGAATCTTTTGAGATGCCTCTTGAAGCGCAATTAAAATTGCGTGTAGTTACAGATGAAATTAAACAATGCAAGGACGTAAAGGTACTACAAGACGGTTTGATTGCTACATCAGAATTAGTGGCAAGGTATCAACAAATTTTAGCAGCAACAATTAAGGAAGTAATAGAGCACGAGATAGAGCAAATTAATAATAGTTAAAATAGACGTAGGATTATTACTCCTGTCTATATAGGGCTTTTTAGCTATGAAACTACAATTAAAGCGCAGTGTATCGTTAGAAAGTGGTGCACCAAAAGCTCCCGAGGCTAGTCAACTAGCTTACGGGGAATTAGCTATTAACTATAACGCTGTAGCAGGCCCTGTAATCTTTACAAAAGATAGTTCTAATAATGTTGTTAAGATACTACCAAAGTTAGATACTTTAGTTGTAACAGATCCTAGTTCTACTCAAACTATTACCGGTAAACTTAAATCATCAGCCACAGTAGATGGGGATGATGCTGTAACATTAGCCACAAAAGGATGGATTCTTACAAAGATAAATGCAGTAGATACTGATGCAGTATCACTATCAGCAACAGCTGATCAAACATTAGCAAGTAAATTAATAATTGATCCTCCTGAATCAGGAGATACAAATAATACAGCAGCAACTAAAGGCTATGTAGATACAGCAACCGCTAATCTCTTAGATTTAACGGATACTAGCACTAATTCAGTAGCTGGAGTACTATCGTTTGCTGTTGGCCAAACATTTCCTGCAGCAAAAGTTTCAGGTACATTAAATAATGCAAATAGCGGTAATGCGGCTACTGCTACTAAGTTAGCTACAGCAGTGACGATTGGTGGTACAAGTTTTGATGGATCGGCTAATATTGATATTGCAGAATTGAATGGAGAAGCAGCTGCATACTACTTAAATGCCACTAATTTAAATGCTGGAACTGTCCCGCTTGCAAGATTATCAGACGCCTCTACTTCAGCTAAAGGCATTGTACAATTATCCAATGCTACAGACAGCAATGTACAGACTACGGCTGCTACATCTAAAGCAGTATATGATGCATATAATTTAGCAAATGCTGCTGTACCAAAATCTGGTGGCGTTACTCTGACGGGAACAGTTACTTTTGCAACTGATCAAGTATTTCCGACAACTAAAATTGATGCAGGAGAACTACCTACTGATGTAATAGTAACTAATATAAAAGATGATTTGATTGTAAATGCAGATATCAATTCTAGTGCAGCAATTGCTGGTAGCAAGATTCAAGCCGCTGGGGCCGCTGGAGCAAATGCAGGTGTAGTCACACTAACTAACGCAATTGATTCAACATCAGAAACAGTTGCTGCAAGTGCTAAAGCGGTTAAATTAGCAGCAGAGTTTAATGCAGGCTCTACGATTAGTGTGCAAGAAACAGCTCCAGGTGGGGCATCTCAAGGAGATATATGGTGGGATAGTAGCAATAATGCTGGCTCAGCTTATATTTATTACACCGACACTGATTCAAGCCAATGGGTGCCCTTAGTACCTGGTGCAGGATCTATTGATTATACAAGAACTGTATTAACAGATAGTTCAACAACACAAGTGATGATTGCTAAGTTGAGAACCTTAGCAACAGAAAGTAGTGATACTAATACGACAGTTACGACTAAAGGGTATGTCGATAGTGCAACAACAAATAAAATGCCACTTGCTGGAGGTACATTTGACGGCAATGTAGAATTTGCTACTAATCAAATACTTAAAATTGGAAATACAGGTGCTAAGGATTTAAATATATCTAATGACGGAACTCACTCATACATCACTAATATTAGTGATGCTAATACTACATTAAAGCTTAGCAACTCTACCTCAGGAACAGGTACAATTATTTTAGCTGCTGATGCTAGTGAGACATCCATAAAATGTGTAGCAGATGCAGAAGTATCCTTATATTGGAATGATTCTGAAAGGCTTAAGACTACTAGTGGAGGTATTGATGTAATAGGTACGGCAGCTTTAGATTTACTGCAAGTTGGAACTAATAATAATATTGCGCCTAATAGCAGTGGATCTGGCCATATACAAATTCTTGCTAATGGATACACTGGCTATATTACTTGTAATGATGGTGGAGTTTATTTAGGCACAAACACCAGTACTGGCTTAGGTTTAGCGCTACAAACAAATGAAACTAATAGATTAAGTATTGATGCAAACGGAAATATTGGAATTAACACTGATACACCTCAGACTCTTCTACATCTAAAGAGTGGTACTCCTATTATAAGAATGCAAGATACTGATAAAACAGATCATTGGGGTGAAATTAAGATAGATAGTTGGGGCATGGATTTCTTCATTAAAGGGCCTGGTGCTGATGAAGAAAACTATAGATGGCATCATAACAATGTAAAAGCAATGGAACTTAGTAGTGGATACCTTACTGTAGGTAGTGGCGCTAACGCTCTTGCTAATAAACATAGATTTAAAGGTGGTATATATTTTGATGACAAAGCAGAATTTGGCGCTGTAGGAAATAGCTATGCATCACAGGAGTTTATTGTAGAACCTAGCGCTGGTTTTTTCAAACATATATACGTTGGCATTATGGGGCCTGAAGGAGGTAATAGTAGCGATCAGTATGTTCCTACTCATAATGATCATGTAGCAAACAAGTATTATGTAGACGATGAAAATTATAAAGCCGGGCTAACGATTCCCTCGATGGCATCTGAGGTCGCGGGATTAGCTGAGTTAACTGCAGCTGCAACGGGGTTGCATATAAAGTCGAACAAAAGATTTTTGGTAGGTGATCCAGCATCTAACCCCAGTATTGAGTGTGCTGTTAATGGACAGATAGGTATAGGAAGATTATCTCCCAGTACATCAAGTGGTTTAAGGACGGAGATTCAAGGTGATGGAAAACTATATGGGGATTGGGAAGTAACTGGTGAGATCAGTAAAGGATCTGGTTCTTTTAAAATTGATCATCCATTAGCTGATAAAAAAGACACTCATTATTTAGTTCATTCATTTGTTGAAGGCCCTCAAGCTGACCTTATATATCGAGGACTAACTACTCTAGTTAACGGTACAGTCAGCATTAATATAGATACAGTCTCTGGAATGACAGAAGGAACATTCGTAGCATTAAATGGTAATGTGCAATGTTTTACAACAAATGAGACAGGATGGACAGCCATTAAAGGATCAGTTACTGGTAATGAATTAACGATTGTTGCACAGGACTCAGAATGCACTGATACAATTTCATGGATGGTTGTTGGAGAAAGAATTGATCCCCACATAATTGCTACTAAGTGGACAGATGAGTCAGGTAAAGTAATTGTAGAACCAGCAAAACCACTAGAGCCACAGGATTAGTCTAAATAGTTAAAATGTAGTAAATAAGGTACAAAAATATGGCCGCTTTAGCTTTTCCTAATAATCCTGATAACGGTGAAACGTATACAACTAGCAGCGGGATAACTTACACATGGAATGAATCTGATTCTGTATGGACATCAGGTCAAGTTGCTGATTTACCATTAAGTGGTGGAACATTGACTGGCCCGTTAACTTTATCAGGTGCGCCCACCGCTAGTTTGCATGCAGTAACCAAAGCCTATGCGGACACATTAACGACTTTAGGTACACAAGGGGATATCACATTAACAGGAAAAATAAATGGACCAGCAAGTTTTATAATTGATCCTGCGCCTACTGGCAATGATGTAGGAGGCACAGTCATTATTAAAGGTGATCTTCAAGTAGATGGAACTACAACAACAATTAATAGTACTACTCTAGAAATTGATGATAAAGCTATCACCCTTGCCAAAGGATCTAATAACAAAGCTTCAGCAGATGGATCCGGTATAATTGTCGATTGCGGTAGTAATACAGATGCAACGATATTATATGATTCAGGAAATAATCAGTGGGATTTTAATAATGAAATTGCTGGGACTACAGCAACTTTTACGGGAACTGTCTCAGCTCAAGGTTCTGTCCTTACTTCAGATAAACGATTCAAGAAAAACGTCACTGACGCTAAATCACAGTTAGCAGATGTTGTGGCACTGGGCAACTCCTTAAAAAATTGGGACTGGACTGATGACGCACCCATATTTGAGAAAGATGTAAGATCCCTAGGACTTATTGCACAAGATGTAGAAGAAATCTGCCCATCATTAGTGGTTACTCAGGAAAGGACAGATGATCCCTATAAAGCCATCAAAAATGATGTGTTGATTATGAAGATATTAGGGGCAGTAGCTGAATTATCAGCAAAGATTGATGCACTAGAATCAGGCTGATCAGTAAGGCTATAGACCAGAGCAGTTAAAATATAAATAAAGAGTATAAGCCATGACAACGCATCTAGATTTTCCAGCAACTCCTGGAAACCAAGATCCACCTAATTATTATACGACCCCTGGTGGTGTTACTTATTTTTGGAATGGGAGTGAATGGGTTTTATATGGTACACCTGGATTTGTATCAATGGGTGGTACAAATGACGCTCAGATGTCAGGCCGTATTAAATTATCTGGGGATCCAGTTAGTTCCTTAGAGGCTGCGACAAAGCAATATGTAGACAATGCAACTTCTGGTGAAGGTACATATAGTAACCTGACACTAACAGGAGAATTAAGGGGACCAGCTAGTTTCATAATTGATCCTGCTGCTATTGGTGATAATACAGGAACGGTTACTATTAAAGGCAATCTTCAGGTAGATGGAGATACAACGACTATTAATTCAGAAACACTAACAGTTGATGATAAAAATATAGTACTAGCTTCAGGAGCCGCTGATGCAGCAGCTGCAAATACAGCAGGCATTACTGTCGATGGTGCTAATGCTTCATTAGTATATACATCGAGCGGAGATAAATGGGTACTAAATAAAGTACCTTACTACAACACTAATAGGTTATTAACAACAGCAGATGAAGGATCTGGAAATGGACTAGATGCAGATACAGTCGATGGACAGCATGCATCGTCATTTTCAGCAAGTACACATAATCACAATGCAGCATATTTAGCACTAAGCGGAGGAACCCTTACTGGAGATATTGGGTTTTCAGGAAGTCAAACCGTCGATGGTTACGATGTTAGTGTTTTAGGAGCTAAATTAGCAACTATTGATGCTAATGCGGATGTAACAAATGCAGCAAATGTAGCAATTGCTGGCGCTGTAATGGAATCTGATACAACGACTGCATTAATGGATTTTGTATTAGATCAAGATAATTTGAGTAGCAACTCAGCTACTAAGTTAGCAACTCAACAGTCGATCAAAGCTTATGTAGATGCCCAAACTGGTACAACTAATTTAAGTACAACTCAAGCTGCAACAACTGTCTCTGTGAATTCAGATACTGGTACAAATGCGTCTATAAGTGCAGCAACTGCATCAGTAGGCGGCATTATGACAAATGCCATGTTTTCTAAATTAGATGGCATTGAAAGTGGAGCAACTGCGGATCAAACTAATGCTGAGATTAGAGCAGCTGTAGCTGCAGCTAGTGATTCTAATGTCTTTACAAATAGTTATAAGACTAAATTAGATGGCATTGCATCAGGCGCTGAAGTTAATGTTCAGTCTGACTGGAACGCAACAACTGGTGATTCGTTTATTCAGAACAAACCTACTTTAAATTTCCTACCATTAGCTGGAGGAACTTTAACAGGTGATTTAGATATAAATGCAAAAGTAGATATCAGTAATGATTCCACAAGCCCTGCTATCGATACAATAGGGCCTTCTAGTAATACATCATATAATTACATCATACGTGGAAAGAATGATGGCGGCAATTGCGCAGTTCATTTTGTAAATAATACAAATAGAACTGCAGATGGAGGAGCTAATGCATATACTATCCGTAATGATGGTGGAAAACTTATATTAGGCAGGAGTAATCAGAATACAGTCCTAGAAGGAACTACCCTTAAGCACGGTACAAATGTAATATTAACAGCAGCTAATTATACAACTTATGCAGCGGGAGCAGCTCATGATCATGATGCAGTTTATTATAAAAAGACTGGTGGAACACTTACAGGTAATTTACAGATTAATTCTGATGCTCCTACAATAGAGTTAATTGATACTGGCGGAAGCGGCGCTCGGTTTTGGTATCACAATGATAATGGACAATTAACTATAAGAACTAACTATGGTTCAGGGACTGGGTGGTCGGGAGATACTCCTTTAGTGTTAACTAACAGTAGTAAAGAAGGTAATTTATACGGTAATCGGTTATTAACAACAGCAGATGAAGGATCTGGAAATGGATTGGATGCAGATACGTTAAGAACTTACATACCTAATACGTCGAACACAGCAAATACAATTGCATTAAGGAATAACTCTGCCGATATTTATGCCAGGCTCTTTAGATCAACTTATCAAAACCAGTCTACGATTGGTGGAGCTATGGCCTTCAGGACTAGCACGACAGATAATTACATTCGATTCTGCAATAGTCCATCAGCAGTCAGGGCATGGCTAGGAGCTTTAGGGTCTAATGTTGCCAACCAGAAAGTCCAAAGCTATTTCACGATCACCCGCAACAGCAACCATGGTGTTCTTGAATTTGAAGATTCAAATGGTGCTATGCGGATGCACGTCTATCATTACAATGCTGGAGATAATGGAGGAATTGGCGTATTCGATTCTAGTGGTGCGAATCGTAGTGATTTACTGCTTTATCGTGGCGGAAATATGACGTGGAGAAATAGTACGGTTTTCACCAGTGGAATTAATTGTGCTCCTGCAACAGATTCAACCTATAATCTAGGGTCAACTAGTTTAAGGTGGGCTAATGTTTATGCAGATAACTTCCACGGCGAGGATCTACACATTCACAGCACAAGTACGATTACAACAATTAAACTTTCTAATTCAGACGTAGAAGGAGTTCTTCAGGCATACACAGATTCTCATTTTGAATTAAGAACAATCACTAATCATCCAATTTTCTTTAAGACTAATGGAAATAATATAAGGATGACAGTAGAAGATGATGGGAAGGTTGGAATCGGGAGGAGAGCTAATGATTACCCCTTAGAAGTCAGTGGTGGCATGGGGCTTTATCCTGGTTCTAGTGGTGGTTCCTCTTATATTGAAGTAGGTAAAGGTCAGGCAGGCAATGGATATGCTTATGTAGATTTAATAGGTGATGCAACTTACACTGATTATGGATTTAGGATAATAAGAGATAATGATGGCGCAAATTCCGGTACAGACCTGATACATAGAGGAACTGGTAGGCTAAGAATTGAGACAAATGAAGCTGCAGATATAGAATTTTGGACTTCAAATACACGCAGAATGGAAATCTATGCCAACGGAGAAGTGGCTATTGGAGGAGGGAGTAATGGTGATTCAAGGTTGAAAATTTATAAAGCTGATAATAATGTAGCTGATCATCTTCAATTTTATAATGGCACAACTAGAGTAGGAGAGATTGGATGTGAAGACAGTGATTGGCTATATATTAACAAAGAGACAGCAAAAAATATTCGTACCCCACGGTACATTCAAGCGGATCAAGGATTCTTTATATCCCCAACAAGTGGCTACCAACCAGGGATCAATTACTTAGGTAACTTTTTTGCGGGGAATAATCTGGAGATGAGGCCATCAAGTTCTACTGCTACTTGCAAGCAGAAAATTGGTGAGACGCGGTCAGGGAATGGATATTCATATATAGATTTGATTGGTGACGACACATATAGCGATTACGGCTTGAGGCTACTGAGAGGAAATGGTGGTGCCAATACATGGTCTGGTCTTTATCACCGTGGAACAGGCGGTATGTATATAATTGCGTATGATAGCGCATCATTATATTTTCGTACTGCAAATACGGACAGAATGCAGATTAATTCCAGCGGAGAAGTATCCATTTTCGATAGGTTGGCAGTTGAAATGCCAAGTAATTATTGGGCACAAGGTAGCACTTATATTAATGTGTCTGGATTTGGAGGGTTAGGCACTCATGGAAGCTATGAAGTCACTTTAACAGCAGGTGGATATAGAAAAGGAAGTTCTGAATGGGAAGATTATACAATTGCCGGTTATTCTGGTTTCGCATCACAGGTGGCGTGCAGCACCCTTAATGGCAAAATTTTCTTTAGGTGTGACAGCGGTAAAACTACCGGGAGCGGCAGTGGATTAACTACCAGGATGACGATCGAACCCAGTGGAGAAGTATCCATTGGAGCAGGGACCAATACCGAATCAAGACTCAAGATTTATAGAGCAGATGATGGCGTTTCTGATCATATTCAATTTTACAGGAACACAACCAGGATGGGAGAGATAGGTTGCCAGGATACGGCCTGGCTAAGAATTAACCAAACCACTAATACAAACATCTATACTCCACGTGTTATCAGAGCAGATGGTGGATTCTTTGTAGATGGTTCATCAAAAGGAATCAATGGCAGCGGTAACTTTATAGGTGGAACTATTGCAGGTGCCAGTGATTATGGGACGCTTCTAAGGTCTGATGCAAACGATGTTATTGGTGGCGTTCTCTCATATCATTCCAACGATGCCAGGCTGCAATTTAGAAATACAAGTTACGACAAATACCTGTATATAGGTGGATGGTCTAGTGCAAACTCATCGGGCATTTCAAGAATTCGTAATTCCAATGCCAACCTTCATATCGATTCTGGCAGTGACGGCAACTTACATTTGAATTGGTATGCAAGCAACCGGACTATATACCTAGGCAATACTGGCCAAACTGTTCGCGCGGCTGGGAGCTATCTGGTCTGGCATGAAGGCAATGACGGTTCAGGTTCAGGGTTGGACGCAGACAAGTTGGACGGCTACAATTCCTCCGCCAGTAGTGACGGTAATACAATTGCACTAAGAAATAGTGCTGCCGATATTTATGCCAGATTATTCAGATCAACTTATCAAAATCAGTCTACGATTAGTGGAGCGATTGCATACAGAGTAAGTACGACAGACAATTACATTCGGTTCTGCACTGACAAGGCTGCTATTAGGACGTTTTTAGATGTTACCCAATCTGCTAGTTTAATAAGATCTGACGCTGATGATAATGTGTCAGCACACACAGAATGGCAAGATAACAAACAAATTCGCCTAGGGAATGGTGCAGACTTCAGGATGTATTGGAACGGTAGTCATACATACTTTAGAAATTATTCTCATGCCAATGGAAACATTTATTTCATGGGAGAAAATTCAAGCGGAACAAATAAAGCTCTTTTCTACATGTATACCGAGGGGGAGAGGCCGTTTTCAATACTTTACGAAGATGGCGGTGAAAGACTTAGGACACAGACCAATGGGGTGCGTGTTTATGGTAGTAACCCAGCAATTCTTAGACTGCAAGATGCTGGCCACACCAACACTTACACCGACTTCCAGCATGACAATACGGCCCTCAATATCATAGCTCGTGGTGGTAGTTCTTATTGTAGTATTAATTTCTTCCAGTACAATGGCACGACAAATAGAATGGCAGCCAAGTTCCAATCTGGAGGGAATTTCTATCCTGGAACTACCGATACATTTAACCTGGGGAATGGCAACAACAGATGGAAAAGGTTATTTGCTGTTACCGCAACGAGCGTAAGCTCTGATAGAGACCTAAAACAAGATATTGAGGAGTTAAATGAGAAAGAGAAAAAAGTTGCAGTTACCTTGAAAGGGTTGATAAGAAAATACAGACTGATCAGTGAAGTACAGAAAACTGGCGATAAAGCAAAAATACACATCGGGGTTATCGCTCAAGATGTTGGAGCTGCATTTGAGGCGGAAGGATTAGATCCTAATGAATATGAATTATATGAGAACGAAATGGTGTATGAGGATGCTGATGGGAATGAATGCAGCCAGGAAGATGCAGTAACAAGTACTCGTTGTTTAGGAATTATTTATTCAGAGCTGCTGGCTTTCATTATTTCAGCGTTATGAATTTTAGTTAGAATGAATTCAGTCATTATAGAGATTTAGCATGAAGGAAGACTTTGATTTAGATATAGTAATGTGTACTCATGATGCATCATCAGGGTTAATTAGATCTATAAATTGGACATACACTTTGACTCGCACTCTAGAGAACGATAAGAAAGTATATGAGAATATGGATGGAGTAAGTCCACTTAAAGTCGATCCTAAGCCTGATCCTTTTGTTGAACTTAAAGATGTAACCAAAGACCTTTGCATTAAATGGGTTTCAGATACAGAAGATCTTGATAGCTTTAAGTTAGAACTAAAAAAATCTTTAGATGAACAATCAAATCCGACTGAGATATCATCTCTTCCTTGGTTCAGCCAACGCGAGGGTGGCGATACCATCGACTCAACTGATTAATAATTGCACTATAATTAGAAAGCATTACAATTATATTTATGCCTTCTATTGAACCTAGACTTGAAGAACTAAAAGCAGAGCTTGAAAAAGCAGTCAAAGAGCATAATGAAGCATTTGACGTGGTGACTACTGCTAAAAACAAAATTATGCAATTACAAGGAGCCGTCGCCGCTCTTAGTGAATTTGTAGAAACAGATCAACTTGAAGAGACTGATGATGCTACTCCAGCTTCTGTAGAAGTTGCTTAAGCAATAATTGGGCTATCTAAAGTTTTACAATAGTATTAACAATCAATAGATAGCTCATGGATTCAGAACAACGTAAACTTTTTTGGCAAGCTGTTGAGAGTGGTTCAGATCCTCTTCTATCTGCAATGCATTCCCTGGTAGAGAAATGGGGACTACCTGCAATTGTTATGTGTCTTGGTGATATATCTCAGATTTTATCAGAAGATGCAGAGACTGCAGATTTAACTCCTAATCAAAGAGGGCTAATCATCGGTGCGTGTAGCCAAGTGTCACATCTAAGTGATCTCATGCATGCGGAGATGGATCACTTGACAGCGAACAGCTGAAACCACGAAGCTACACTAACTACGTCTTCTGCTAATCCTTTCTGAAATAATACATATATAGAGTATTAAAGGGGAAGAGGTATACGTAACGGTGGTTAGGCGTAGCATCGTAGTTACAAAGAAGCCCCCAATTTTTTGGAGGCCAATAGTTAAGCGTTTAATTAGCTTCTATTGATCTTACTAATCCACTTAAGTTTATGCTCCATTGTCCATATACCGTATTTATCACTCATCGATTTGCGTCTGTGGCCGACGATCCGATCAAGCAACGCATCTGGAATTTCCAATGAACGCAATGTGCTATGGAACCGATGGCGGATCGAATGAGAAGCTTCTCCTACAGGTAAATTTAAACGGGTGTGAAAAGTATCACTCCAGTGCTTACCAGGGCTTGATTTTGTATCTGTCTCCAGACAAGCAGCTACGTTATAGAATGACGGATGAATTGGTATCTGACGTTTTGATCCAGGTTTGACATTTCTGATTGAATTATTTTTAATGTCAAAGTAAGGAATCTGAGTAGAAAATACAATTTCAGATGGCATTAATCCGCACAATTCTCCGATACGCATACCGTGATACCACAGTCCTAAGAATATAGGGTCGTCATGGTATTTCTTGTAAAAATCCCAGTGCCTATGAGGGTATCGGTCCTCCTGATCAGGCTTGTAATTAAGATCACTAGTAGATTTATACCAGTAATTTTTACCTTCTGGGATAAGTTCTTTTTTAAATGCCAGCGCCCAGATACCAGAGAGCAAAGTTAGCCGTCTGGCCAGTGTTGCTTTAGAGCATGGACCATTTGGCTGGAGTTGAGATTTCCAGTATTTAGTCACAAAGAGAGGAGTCAGCTCATCAGTAGAACAATCGTTAATTGGTCGTGCAGCTTTTAGCCAACACTTGTACGTGGAATCTGTGATATCTTTGAACTCCCTAACGAGAGGCAGTAGCTCGGAGACTTTCATGGCGGTTTGCATTTGGGATATAAGCAACAGCAATATGTTTCTAACAAAAAACCCCACAAAACGTGAGGTTATCTGCTAATCAACGGAGAGGGAGGGATTCGCTCCCTCAGATATCGCTGTTGTTTACATACTTTAGCTGAAATAGTACGAGAGAACAATCAGTAATGTTTATCAATCAGATCTTGATTTTTCCACAAGCTGAAAGTCGTTGGTATGACTAATGTAATTTAGTAATCATCATCCTTACTATGGTCTCGTTGTGAAGGCGGTTCTTTTTTATCATCCTTTTGAACTCGGGTAATACCATAGCTAGCCAGAACGGTAGTAACTAAAGAGCTGATAAATGCAGCATCCACGTTTGATGCGTATCCAAAATAACTAGCAGTCAGTACTGAAAGAGCCCAAACCAGCACCCCTGCTGGCGCAAAGTTTGCTATTAAATCTTTAATTATTCCATTTTTAAATCGAGGTCGCATAAGAATCTCATCATAAGCAGATACAATAGGTATAGTTACTTTAATTTATATGTAAGAAAATGAAGAGCCTACTTCTATTATTACTTATTGCAGCTCCGGCAAGAGCACAATCAGTGACGCCGAATTTCACAACAGGCTCTATGACACAAACAGTAACTTCAACTCAAACAATAACTGAGACAAATCAAATTGAAAGATATGGCGGAAAGGTTGAGACGTGGAATGGAGATAATATAAAAGCTATTAAGCAGAACAATAATGGAGCTTTAGTAGGGCCTGTAGACATTAAAGGCTCAGATACTCAGTTTCATATAGTTGATCAGGATTTACCATGGCAATTAGAGATTATTACCCGCGATGCTGGTTTGATCGAAACAGAGGATATCAACAGAACAATAGATACAGAATCAGTTACCAACACATTATCAGTATTCTCGCAATAATTTTTATAGCTCCTGTAAGAGCAAATGAATCTACAACTGTAAGTGCGCAGCCGCAAGCCTCAATAAGTGGTTCAGTGGCTAATCAGGCTGTACAAATTAATCAAGGATCTTTAAGCACTCAATCATTTGGTGTAGGGCATTTTTGTAATGGACCAGTAGTAAGTATAACTCCATATTTTTTACGTACAGAAAGTAGAGCTACAAGTTATTCGCAAAATAAGAATTATGGAGGCCAAGTCAGTGTATCATTCCCGTTAGATGGGAGCGCTGTAGAGCTATGTAAGGCTTTAGGTAAACGTGCTCTTGAGAAACAACGATTAGATTATGAGTTGGTAAGGATTAAAGAATGCATAAATATTATGAAGAGTGGATTTACGATTCATCCAGAATCAAAGTTTAGTTTTAT
>CETC01005081.1_pt1 | contig 14003 bp, 20 predicted proteins | sample 326911 | NCBI WGS metagenome assembly CETC01 (sample SAMEA2622694, study PRJEB7988) | marine metagenome | isolation source: saline water (ENVO:00002010), including | reverse complement strand
ACTGTGACTGTTATTATAGATAAGTAAGGAGATTAAATGGCTAATACGACTTCAGGAACTACAACGTTCGACAAAACATTTTCTATCGACGAGATAATTGATGAGTCTTTTGATCGTTTAGGTATGTTTACCTTAAATGGTGGACACTTAAAAACAGCCAGAAGATCTCTAAATATTATGTTTCAAGAGTGGGCTAATAGAGGTTTACACTATTGGGAGATAGCAAATAACAATATTACATTAGTAAATGGTCAAGCTGTTTACACAATGTTTAGATCAACAGATGACGGAACTTCTGATGCAACAGCAGTGTATGGTGTTGATGATATATTAGAAGCTGTTTACAGAAACAATAACGTAGACACTCCACTTACAAAAATAAATAGATCTACATATCAAGGATTATCAAATAAGACTGCAACAGGCACACCTTCACAATATTATGTGCAAAGATTTATTGATAAAGTAACTATAACTTTATATTTAACACCCGGCGCATCAGAGGCTGGTAAGTTTTTAAATTATTATTATGTAAAAAGAATACAAGATGCTGGTGTTTACACAAACGCTACAGACGTTCCATATAGGTTTGTGCCTTGTATGGTATCAGGTTTAGCCTTTTACTTATGTCAAAAATATCAACCGCAAAGATGCCAAGAGATGAAACTCTACTACGAAGACGAGTTAAATAGAGCTCTAGAAGAAGACGGTTCATCTACTAGCTCTTTCATAACCCCGAAAACGTATTATCCAAGTGTCTAATTTTTCAAAAGGTAAATATGCAAAATTTATATCAGATCGTTCTGGTATGGAATTTCCATACAAAGAAATGGTTAGAGAATGGAATGGTTCTAGAGTTCACATATCAGAATTTGAACCGAAGCAACCACAATTAGAACCAAAACCACACGGTGCAGATCCACAAGGTTTACCAAATGCAAGACCTGCAAAATTACAATTACCTACAACTGATTTTTTACCTGATAATCCTTTTTCAACAATTAACACATCGACGGTTATAACTGTTTCAGAACCAAACAGTGCCAGACAAACAGGAGATATTGTAAGATTTTATGATGTTAAAGAACCTGTTGGTGGTGTGTCTATATCTACTTTACAACCTGAAACAACTTTAGCCGCCGCTATCAATGATACGACAGATACAATATTAGTAAATGATTCTTCGCAGTTTCCTGCTGCTGGATTTATTATAATAGAAAAAATAAATAGTGATACCAAACTGTATGAAAACGAAGTTGTTCAATACACGGGAAATACAGGAAATACTTTTACAGGATGCACTAGAGGAACAAACGCTAAAACTAGGGGTGATGCTCCTGTGAACACGACAGCCAGCTCACATTCTTTAGGTGCAAAAGTCCTTGGCGCTTTCTCAATAACTATGATATCAAGTACAGTGAAGAACCCAAATGGAATGCCAGCTACGTTGACAGTGAATGATAGTTACAAGTTTACGGCTCTGTCAGCAGCTACAAGCACGACAACAGGTGGTGGTTCTTTCGTATCGGCGGGACCGATAGATAATGGAGTAACTGAATGACATATGCAGAATTAGTACAAAAAATTAGAGATTATACAGAAGTTGGATCAACAGTATTGACCGATACTATCATAAACGGTTTTATTGAAGATGCTGAGTTTAGAATTTTAAGAGAAGTAGATTCTGATAATAACAGAAGATATGTAACAGCAACGATGGTAGCAGGACAAAGATTTATAGATACACCTGCTGATCTATTGGTAGTGAGATCTGCTCAAATAGTAGATAAAGATTTATCAAGCTCTCCTGCCACAGATAGACGAATTATTGAGTATAGAGACACCAATTTTATGGCAGAATTCAACCCTACAGACGCCCAGGGAACACCAAAATATTTTAGTTATTGGGATCAAGACACGTTAGTTTTTGCTCCAGTAGCAGATGCAGCTTATACAATTCAATTAAATTATATCTTGAAACCTTCAGGATTATCGTCTACAAATACTACTACATATCTTAGTCTGCAGTTTTCCCAATGGCTTTTGTATGCATGCCTAGTTGAGGCTTTTAGTTTTCTAAAGGGGCCACAAGATCTCTTGCAATTATACGAACAAAAGTATAATAAAGCGATTGAAGGGTTCGCAGTAGAACAAATGGGAAGAAGAAGACGAGATGAGTTTATCGAAAGCGCACCTCGTTTACCAAAACAAGGATAAGGAGATAAAACATGGCAATTACACAAGCGATAGCAAACAGTTTCAAGAAAGAACTTTTTGATGGCGATCACGATTTTTCACAATCTGGTGGAGACGTGTTTAAGATTGCTCTTTACACTTCTTCTGCAACTTTGAGCTCAGCAACAACTGTCTATCCAGGTGACAGTACTGGTAACCAAGTTTCCAACTCTGGACAGTACACACAAGGCGGAGGAAAACTAGTTAACGCTGGAACTTCTATGACAGCAGGTGTAGCTAGAGTAGACTTTGCAGATAGATCTTTCACTGGCGTAACTTTGACAGCGAGAGGTGCATTAATTTATAATACATCTTTCTCTAACAAAGCTGTAGCGGTATTGAACTTTGGAAGTGATAAGACAGCGACATCAGGAACTTTTACGATTCAGTTTCCAGCAGCAACATCAACAGCGGCGATATTAAGAATATCCGGATAATAGGAGAAACCTCCTATGGCGGATAAAATTTATGCAGTAACGGTCGCATCGGGAAACCTTTACGGAGGTGGAACGGGTAACGTCTATTATTTAGATGGCGTAAGAAATTCTGTTGGACCAGGAACAATCGAATGGACTTCTGGTCAAACTATTAGGTTTGATCAAAGTGATGGAACAAACGATAACCATCCTTTATTTTTTGCAACACAAGCTTCTAGTCCACAATCAAATGTAAGCTCCACTGGTGTAACTTATTACCTTGATGGTGCCAGCAATGAAACTAATTACACCAACACAACAACTTTTAATGCAGCAACAACAAGATATGTTGAAATAGATTTATCTTCTTACACTCGATCATCTAATCTTTTCTACGCATGTTGGATTCATGGAATCGGCATGGGTGGAATTATGGAAGAAGCTGCTAGCACAAGCTACGTAACTACAGTGGCCACTGGAGCAAGATATGGCGGTGGAACAGGAAATGTTTATTATTTAGATGGCGTTCGTGATTTAAATCTTGAAGTTGTTGGTGGACTAACTTACAAATTTCAACAGAACGATTCTACAAATAATAATCACCCTTTAATTTTTTCTACAACTACATCAACATCACAAATAATTTCATCTGGTGTTGTTTATAAATTAGATGGGGTCACTGTATCTCAAGCTGATTATACGAATACAATAACTTTTAATGCGGCAACAAATCGTCAAGTTTCAATTAATGTTACTCAATCTTCAGACTTTTTCTATTTTTGTTACATACACGGCTCAGGCATGGGCGGTGTCATGGATATTCAAGTTGATGCTTGGGGTGCAGGTGGTTGGAGTGTTGGTAACTGGAACGATCAAGAAAACACACAAGTAAATTTATCAGGTCAACCAATGACTATTGCTCAAGGAAATGCAGAGGCATTTTTACGAGAAGGTTGGGGTACAACTAACTGGGGCAATGGTGAATGGGGTGACGTAACAGATTCTGGCGGCGCGTTCACAGGTATTGCAATGTCAGCTACACTTGGAAGTGTAACAATCGATAGTCAAATAAATACTGGTTGGGGTAGATTCGGTTGGAACGAAGCATCGTGGGGAACTTTTGGAACAGCAAATCCAACAGGTATCCAGGCTTCAATGACAACAGGATCTGTAACTATAACTGGACAAATTAATTCTGGTTGGGGCAGAGCTGAATGGGGCAATGAAGGTTGGGGTGTTAACGAAACAGAAGTAAATGTTGCTGTAACAGCTTTACCTATGACCATGGCTTTAGGTGACGAAACAACAACTGCAGAAGTAAATTCTGGTTGGTCTAGAGCTGCTTGGGGTGACCAAGTTTGGGGTGACACAGACGAAGCTGCAGCAGTTACTGGAATAGGAATGTCTGCAACACTCGCTTCACCAACTATTACAGCAGTAGTTAACGTTGGTTGGGGTAGAATAGAATGGGGTAATGGACCTTGGAATGATAACGCTTTTGTTCCTATTGCAACATTAACTGGAATGGAAATGTCTGCTTCTATTGGCAGTGTAACTATATCAAGTGAAATTAATGTTGGTTGGGGTAGAGCTGCCTGGGGCGATCAAGTTTGGGGCGAAGCAAATGAAGCTCCTGTTGCTACAGGTATTCAAATGTCTGCAACTCTTGCATCACCAACTATTACAACAGAAGTAAATGTTGGTTGGGGTAGAGCCGCATGGGGTCAACAGCCGTGGGGCGAAAATACTACATTTGTAACAGCTACAACTACCGGAATCGGTATGTCAGCAACTATTGGAAATGTAACAACAACTGAAGAAATTAACAGAGGTTGGGGCAGATATGGTTGGGGTGAAGGAAACTGGGGTACTCCTGATAATACTATAAACATAACAGGCCAAGCTATGACGGCTAATTTAGGCCAAGCAGATCCTTCTCCAGACGTCATGTTAACTGGTATTGGCATGACTATGAATGAGGGTGAAGAAGCCGTTACTGGAGATGGTATTGTAATACCTACAGGAATAGGCTTGACAGCTAACGTAGGAACCGTATATAATTTGATCTGGAATGAAGTAGATACCGGCACAGCCCCTACATGGAAAGAGGTTGACACCGCAGCTTAAAACAACAAAATTTAATTAAATTTAGTGTTTGACAGCCCATATAAATTTTAATAAAAAAAACATATAAGAGGATATAAAAATTATGGCAAACTCGACATCAGCAAGTTTAAAATTGACTGTTCAAGCTACTGGGGAAAACTCAGGAACATGGGGTCAAATAACTAACACAAACTTATTAATCGTAGAACAAGCAATCGGTGGTTTTGATACGTTCAATTTAACGAACGCTAGCAGAGCACTTACTTTTTCTAACGGTGCCGTATCAAACGGTAAAAACGCAGTAATCAAATTAACAGGAACTTTATCAACTAACGTTAACGTAACGATTCCTGATTCAATTGAAAAAACTTTCATTGTAGCAAACGGCACATCTGGTGCTTACACAGTGACGTTCAAAACATCTTCAGGAACTGGAGTAACTTGGGCGACAACTGACAAAACTACAAAAATGGTTTTCTCAGATGGAACTAATGTTGTTGATACTGCTTTCACAGATTTATCATCTGACATCACACCACAATTATCAGGCGTACTAGATACAAATGGTAATGACGTTATTATTGATAACGGTGGAGCATTAGAAGATGACTCAAACAATGAATACATCAAATTTGTAAAAACTAGTTCAGCGGTAAACGAAATATCTGTAACTAACGCAGCTACAGGTAACGGACCAACATTAGCTGCAACTGGTGGTGATACAAACCTTGACCTAAACATCAATCCAAAAGGACTTGGAAGAGTAACTTTAGGTGCAGGTAAAATTCAACAATTAGCAGAGAAGGTAACTATCGCTGCAACAGGCACAACTGGTACAGTTAACTTTGACGTAATCACACAAGCTGTTCTTTATCACACATCAGCGTCAGCTGGTAACTTCACAGTGAACTTCAGAGGTGATGGTTCAAACTCTTTAAACAATATTATGGATACAGGTGAGTCAATCACTGTTGCTTTCTTAACAACAAACACTGGTACACCTTATTACAATAATGCAGTTACAATCGATGGAAGTTCAGTAACTCCAGAATGGTCAGGCGGTACAGCCCCTTCTTCAGGAAATGCTAACTCTGTTGATATTTATACATATACAATTATAAAAACTGGTGACGCTGCGTTTACAGCATTTGCAGGTCAAACACAGTTTGCATAATAGATTGGGAGGAGAAAGATCATGCCAATAATTGGATCAAAAGGTGCAGGATCAGCATCAGGACTTGGAGGAATCGGAGGAGCAGCACCAAGAGCCCCTTATTCAGCTAGTTACTTAGTAATAGCTGGTGGTGGCCCAGGTTGGTATTCCGGTCAAGCTCAAGAATCTGGTGGTGGCGGAGCAGGCGGATATAGATCTGCTTATCCTTCAGACTCAGTTTCAGGCGGTGGCGGATCAGTCGAAGCCCAAAAAACTTTTAACCCAGGTACAACTTACACAATTACTGTCGGTGGCGGATCGCAAGATAGTTCTCTTGCAGGATCTGATATTACAGACGTGTCAACGACAAGAGGCGGAAAAGGAGCAGGTCCTTATGACCCTTCTACATCCGGTGGATCAGGCGGCGGTGGAAATAACCAAGGTCGATCACCTTCTCCAGGAACTGCAAACGAAGGTTATGCAGGCGGGTCTCGAGGCGGCGGCGGGGCTGGCCAAGTCGGGGGCGGATCAGGGGGAGGAAACGGTGTTTCTTCTACAATTACTGGATCTTCAGTTGCGAGAGCTGGCGGCGGAGCTACGGCCGGGGGAACCGGGGGGTCGGGCGGCGGCGGAAACGGCGGCCAAGGAAACCAAACGGGTCAACCAGGAACTGCTAACACAGGTGGCGGATCAGGGGCTGGCGGATTAGTTCCAGGTCAAGATAGAGCACCAGGAAGTCCAGGTTCAGGTGTAGTTATTTTAAGAATGCCTCTAAAAAGTTTTTCAGGGACAACTACAGGATCTCCACAAGAAGCATCGGACGGCACTGATAAAGTTTTAACATTTACAGCATCAGGGACGTTAGGAGGTTAATCATGGCACATTACGTAAAAATAGTTGATAACGTGGTTACTGAATGCATAGTAGTTCATAATAGTTGTGAACTAGATGAGAACGGCCAAGAATCAGAAGCAGTAGGAGTTGCTTGGGTCAAAAACCATCAAAATGATCCTGACGGAACTTGGTTAAAAACTTCTTATAATTCTAATAGAGGTGTTTATTACAAAGACGGAACGAACGTTCCTCATGAAGATCAATCTAAATTATTCAGAAAAACTTTTGCTGAAGTAGGATTTGAGTATGATCCTGATAATGATTGGTTCAAACCAAAAAAATATTTAGACTCCTTCGTATGGAGTGACGAACACTGGGACTACAGACCACCACAAGCTGTGCCTGATGACGGACAACAATACGATTGGAATGAAGACCAATACCAATCTACAGGTAATGGTTGGGTCGTAAGATCAGAATAATTATTTAAAAGCAGCACCAGAAGCCCAACAGACTAAAGAGTTTCTTTCACCTTTTTTGACAGGTGTAACTTCATGCAACATAAAACTAGGAAAGACAACTAATAAACCTTGTTCTCTTTCTATTTTAGTTCCGTTTCTAGATTCATAAATTATAAGATCTCCACCTTTATATTTTTTAGGATCTGTTAATTGTATTGTGCAAGATAACTTTCTTACCATTACACCCGTGCCTCTATCGGTGTGAGCAAAGTAATGTTGTTTTGGTCCGTAAGATGTAAATTGCAAAGACTCAGCTAATCCCCACATATCAAATTTATAATGTTCGTGATTTAGCATAACCATGGCGTCAACGATTTTTCTATATAACCAAACATAATCGTTAACAGGTTTAATCCAAGATATAGAACTATCTCTTGCACCTTTTATTTCAGCAGTTTCTTCTGGGTTTGTGCCACCTATCTTACCTTTAGTTGTAAATAAACTTTTACCGTATTTAACTATGTCATCACATTGCTTAGGTGTTAAAAAATTTCTTACCCACGCATACGGAGGCATTTGATCTAAATGAAACGGCCATGCCGTTGTATTCATTTTTATTATTTCATCATATTTCATTTTGTATTCCTTTATAAGCTAGAGTTATTCTAGGCACTCCTTTCTCTTTTGGAGCTAGCCCACGATGCCACAATTTAGCATTAAAGACAACGAGTTTATTTTGTTCAAACGTTATTTTGTGCACCTTATTATTGTTGTCTTTTATTTCAAACAACCCTGAGTCTTTTTTTAAAGTTGGTGTAACCATCAACATATAAGTTCTATCACCATCATCCTTATGCCATCCACCATCCATACCGTTAAACTGCATATTTATGTATATTCTTCTAAATTGATTTACTTTAAATTTTTCAATAATTTTATAAGTTACAAAATTAGTAACTCCATCATTATGAACCTCTGTATAAAAAAATGTGCCTTTGGTTATACCAGGTCTAGACGCATGACCATATTGATGTTGAGTATTAATTAAGTAATGATTAGTTAAATAATTTATAAAATCTTTATCTAAAAAATTTTTATATTCTTCTACAATCATCTCATTAATGGTCCTTCCATAAACAAAGCTAGTGTTTTTCTTTCTCCTGATTCTACAGGCATAACCATGTGATTAAGGTAAGATCTAAATACAAGAACGTCTCCCGCTTGAGTAAACTCATTTACAATGTACGGACCCGAATTAAAAACATGAAAAGCACCACCTTTGTATGGTTTAGTAGAAATATTAATTAAACAAGTTAACTTCATGTCTTTGTATTGTTTAGTAGTTTGATCTATGTGCCATCCATAATTACCTTTAGTCTTTGAAGAATATAAATTGTAATTAATAAAATCTTTATCTCTTAATGGATATATATCATAACCAAAATGATTATCATTGGTGTGTATAATTAGATTTTCTAAATCACCTAATAAATGTTTTATCTTGCCCCAATAAATTAATTTAGTATCCACATTTTTAATTTTATTGTTGTCATGATCTTTAGCTGCGTGTTGTTCTGGTTCATCACCATCAAAATTTTTACGTGCAAAACTATCTATTTCTTTAACTTCGTTTTTTGTAAAAACGTTTTTGAAATACCAATAATCGGGTCTTGTGTGCGCCATGTCTTTATTTCTATCTATTGGATAACTATAATAAATACTTTATAAAGTCAATGTGAATATAAAGTTTGCGAAAGAATACTTAGACAGTACAGTATGGAATCTTAATAACTCAGACTGGCAAGTATCAGGTATTATTAAGAATAGGTCTAACGAAAACTTAAAATTTGACATTCGTTTTTTAAAAGATTATAAAGACAAAGGAGCAGGAAAGATTATATCAGAGAAATCAAAAGCTGATAAAGTTTTGTTTGAAGATGAGTCTTCTTGGTTATTAATAGATACGAAAGAGTTAATAAAATATATGAAAGTAAAACAACTTAAACAAGTGACAGTAGAAGAATTAAAATCCAACATAGATTGGACCATAGAGTTACCGAAAACATGAAGCTAGATTTATTTCCTGTAACAGTATTTATTGGTAACGTTGATTTAAAAAAGATAAAATTAAAATCAGAAATTACCACTGCGTTTTTATCAAACACTCCTACGTCTATAGATAGTAAAAATGAGTTAGATCCTGAAAGTGCTAAATATATTTTAAATGTTATTGGTAATTTAATGCACGAACAATACAAACATTTTAAATTAGATCTTTTAAATATATGGAGAAACAAATATCAAAACAATGATTTTCAAGAACCTCATATTCATTGTAACTCAAAGTTTTCTTTTATTATTTACGAGAAAGTAAATAAGGTAAATACTGTTTTTTTCAATCCTGCTAAATATTTAATCGACGCTATAGGCGCAGATTATGTTTATAGGAACTTTACACCTCAACTTAAAACAGGACAAATTATTATCTTTCCTTCTTATGTTGAGCATATGGTAAATAAAAATTCAGATCAAGTAACCATATCAGGAAACCTAGATTTTAAATGGACCCAATAAATTATATAAAAGTAAAAACTATTGGTATTAAACATTCTCACAGTAATTTGTTTGAACATAGTTATAATCTTTATTTATTGTTACAACACATGAACTGCCCTAAATATGTTTGTTTAGCTGGTCTGTATCATTCTATCTATGGCAATCAATATTTTAAACCACAGTTTGCTGTTAAGAGAAGTTTTATTAAAAAGACAATTGGCGTGAAAGCAGAAGCCTTAGTTCATAAATTTAATAACACTGACAATAGAGATGAATATTTTTTAAAACATGCTAACAAATACAAAGATTTATTTTTAATTTGTTATGTAAATTTATTAGACCAATCTCAAGGTCATGACGATTTATTAAATAGATATGTAGAAAAGTATAAAGAAATAAATAAAAAATTTAAGATAAGCAAACACGTTGATGTTATAGATAATCTTTTAGATCAAGCAGACTACAATAATTTATCTAGTGCTGTGTTAGATCAAGGCTTTCCTTGGTATTTTTCTGCTAGCAAAGTTGAAGATAATTATCCTCAATTTGTACACACCTTTGTTTACAATAGTGCAGTCACTTCTGATTACATAAAATATTTAGATCCTATATTCAAAAAATTAAATGCTAAAAGATTATTCAGAGTTAAATTAAATTACACTTCCAAAACATCTAAGATTATTAATTATGCTTTTCATCAAGATGTTAACATAGCTTGTAAAACAGCAGTGTATTATATTAATACAAACAATGGATATACAAGAATAAAAGATGGTAAGGATATTGAAAGTAAAGCAAACAGAATAGCTATCTTTAATAGTTCTCTTGAACATGCAGGATCCTCTTGCACCGATGAAAATTACAGGATAATATTAAACATAAATTATTTATAGAATGGATAAAAATTTAAATCGTTACATATTAAAAACTAAGCTACTTACTAAAAAAGAATGTAAGGCAGTGGTAGAAGAATTAAAAGATGCTAAATGGCATGAGCATTATTGGAACAGCCCTAGGGCTGGTATTACTAGCGATAACGGTAGTCAAGAACCTGAGACAACATCTGAACTTATACCCTCACATGAATCGATTATGAATAAACTACATCCAAAAATATTACAGTATATGAAATATATTGATCTTCCTTGGTACGACGCATGGAACGGTTACACTAATTTAAAATTTAACAAATATACAACTAATACAAAAATGAAAATACATTGTGATCACATACATGGTTTTCATAATTCTGGACCTACAGGTGTTCCTATTTTAAGTTGTTTAGGATTATTAAATGATGACTTTAAAGGTGGAGAGATTATGATGTTTGAAAATGAAAAAATAAAATTAGAACCAGGTCAGGTGCTTATTCACCCATCAAATTTTCTATTTCCTCACGAGATAAAACCTGTTACAAAAGGTTTTAGATATTCATTTGTAAGTTGGGTGTTTTAATATGGGAATAAAGATATATAAGAATGTTTTACCGGAAGACTTAATTCAAGAGGTATTTACTTATTTAGATAATAATGCTTACAAAAATGTTTGGCGTTCAACAATATATTGGAAAGAAAATTTAAAAGCTAAAAATCCAACAGCTTTACAAGTTACAGATCTTCCTATCTTTATGTCTGAAAGAGTTATTGATAATTTTGTAAAACTAAATAAGTCTTACAAAAAATATAAACATCATTGTATGTTTTATATATGGCCACCTTTGAGTCACATTGGTTGGCACAACGATGCTAAATGGCAAATGGGTGCAAGTATATATTTAAATAAAACTTGGGACAGGAACGACGGAGGTTTATTTTTATATAGAGAAAAAGGACAAAATAAATTTTATGTTCCTGAGTATAATACTTGCGTTGTTAACACTGATCATACTGATCATGCAGTATCAGCTTTGGCTTCGCATGGCCCACATAGATTAAGTCTTCAAATATTTTCAGAATGAGTAATTAAAAGAGATAGAGACTCTATCTTCTTTTGAATTATTAACATCTACAGAATGTCTTAACCAAGATGGAAATAAAACTAAAAAACCATCCTTTGGACTAACGTGCCATGCAGACGAATTATATCTGTCATAAGAATTGACATGTGTTTTTGGTAAATAGCTACTCATCAAATCACCTATCGGATTTTCAAATATTAAATCTCCTGAGTCTTTAGGTGTTGATACATAGTAAACTCCTGAGATAATAGCTTGAGGGTGCATGTGAGATTTATTACTACAACCAGGTTTATTTACATTAACCCATAGATTTGACATTCTAATATCTTTTTTAATTCTTAAAGAAGAAGAAAAAACTCGCATAGGTGTTTCTAAACTTTTAGTAAATTCACTTATAACCTTATCAGGTTTATCTAGTAAATTAGGACTTTGATATCCACCTGCATTAGATTTAATTACTGAAACTTTTTTCTTAGATAAATTTAAACACAACTTTTTAAGTCGTTTAAGATCATTAGGAACTTTAGTATTTAAAGTTGGAACTGTAAATAATTCTGCTATCTGTATCATTTGCTACCTCTATTCAATTCTGCCATCGGAAAAAATGGTGCATCCATCTTAGTGAAAAAGATAGCCTGTGTCAATCGTTCTTGATTTTCTTTTAAATCATGCAGCGCTTGATGTGGAAAACAACCATCAAAACAGAATGCTGTATTAAAATCACCATTTGATGTAGCTAACAGAGATCTGTTAAGTTTATTATCATAAACATTAGTGCCACTATTTTTTAAATCTCTAGATAAATAAATGATAATAGTTAGTAAAGTGTCCTCATCACAATGTATGTTGCCACTTTTTTCTTTAACATTTTTTATTTTACAGAATACGTTTTCAGCTATGTATGTGCATTTATGCACTGCTCCAAATATAGTTCTAAGTATTTTATCGTTTGATAAATGAAACAAAGGATAGTCAAAGTTGTGAAGTGACTTAGTTCTTACACCAATGCCATCAGTAGCTTCTTGAGTATAATCATAGGTATTAGCTTGTTTTATAATTTCATCAGGATCGTCATAAAAATTAGGTATGGTATAAATGGGAAAGTACATTAGTAATAATTTAAATTAATAACTATTCTTCTATCTGAATTAGTTTGAGATACAGCTCTGTGTTTAATCGCTGAATCAAACATGACAATGTGATTTGATCTTGATTTAACCACTTTTCTTTTTCTTCCTATCTGAAACTCTGAATATCCATTATTAGAATTTACATAAAATATAGCAGTCTTATGTTGTAGCTTAGGATCGTTGTATTGATCAACATGCCAAGATGATTTTATTTCTTTACCTTTATTAATTATAAGGTTAGCTCTAATATTTATTATCGCTATGGGTTTTAAATATTCTACTATAGGAGCTACCAAATTAAAGTAATCGGACTGTATATTATGGCTCCAATAAAAAGGATGATAAAAATAAGAACTATCTTTTACACTAGCTTGATGTGGGTGATAGAACCATGGAAATTTTTCAGACATCATAGTATCATGTAATGTTTGAAGATCTCCTAATTTTAATACAGCTTCTTTTACGATCATAAAAACCTACTCCATGAAACAACCATTCGTCTAGTAAAAGAATGTGCAGCGTGAGGTGTTCCTTTTGGTATATAAATAGCACCGCCCTCCGATACCTCGTATACTCTCTGTAAACTAGGAAAAGAGTAATACGTAGATCCACATAAACCTATAATACAAACATCTTCATTATCTGAGTGTGGATTACCCATGCTACTTTTAAACGATGTAAAAATATCAGGTCTAAAATTTTTATCGTTTAGATTTTTAGCAAACACGTTAGCAAGTTGTTCGTGTAAAGGTCTAATTTTAGGATGTCTTCTTACGTCGAAAGTTTCAAACACGTGAGAAAAAACATCAGCGTGATTTACACCAACATCAGGATTGTGTTTTATCTCTGATCTAAAATGAGACAGATCTAAGAGCTGAAAAAAATCGTCAAAATAGAAGGGCGATTTATAGTCGACAACATTTTGAAAATGGACTATATCTCTCGGTAGAGGCGTCTTATTAAAGAATTTAACAAACTCTGACTTTAGGGTATTATTTTCTTTCATATTTGATGTGTACTATACTAATTATTAATATATAATCAAGTTATGCCGTTAAAGAAATTACAGTTTGCACCAGGATTTAATAAACAGGCTACAGCATCAGGAGCTGAAGGTCAGTGGATAGATGGTGACAATGTCAGATTTAGAACTGG
>CETC01028998.1_pt1 | contig 14065 bp, 16 predicted proteins | sample 326911 | NCBI WGS metagenome assembly CETC01 (sample SAMEA2622694, study PRJEB7988) | marine metagenome | isolation source: saline water (ENVO:00002010), including | reverse complement strand
CCTGACCCTGACCACCTTGAAGCAATCGGTATGGGGGGTAATCGCAAAAAGCCTACACTCAAACACTTCTCTTGCGTTCCTTTATGCCGATTGCATCATACTGAAAGACACGCTTTAGGGATACCGAGATTTGAAGAAAAGTATAAAATAAATTTATGGAAAGAAGCATTTAAACTATTAAGGGAGTATTATGCCACAGACTAGAGATAAATCAAACTTTGATATAGATTTAGATTTTGGAAATGTATCTGAGCAAGAAATTGTAGATATGTTTGAAAGTGATGGTAGGATAGAAGTTAAAACAGAAAGAGATAAGTGGATTCAGACAGGAAATATAGTTTTTGAAATAAAAGGTCATGAGGGGAGGTTGTCTGGACTATCTGTAACAGAGGCTACTTGGTGGATTCAATGCTTGAATTACAGAAACCAGAACTTAATGATGCTTACTTTTAGAGTTAAATTCTTAAAAATAGTATTGAAAAAAATGATAAAAGAAAAAACAGCAAGGCTTGTTAAAGGTGGGGATAATAATTACTCTACTATGATTCTTGCTCCAATACAACAATTAATGAAGGAGTATATTAATTACGATGAAATTCACAGGCAAGATTATAAATGGTAGCTTAAAGTTCCATGACATTGCTTCTGTAAGAAGGTTTTTAAATGGAATTAAAGGTGAAGTATGGATTGATATAAAAGTTGCTCCTAAAATGCGTTCTAGCGAACAGAATGGCTATTACAGGACAATTATAAGACAGCTTGGAAATCATTTAGGTTATGATGAAGATGAAATGCACGATGTAATCAAGCAAAAGTTTGCAGTACAATCTACAAAAGATTTAACAGTAGATGAATTTAGTGAATTATTAGATAGGATTATCAGGTTCTCTGCTACTCTTGGATTTGTAGTTCAAGACCCTCGCAAATCATTATAAATTGGTCTATAATTTTTAAATTACCAAACTTCCATTACAACTAAGCTAACATTCCAAGTCTGGTAAGCTACTTGCTTGTAGCTAATTGATGATTGGTCTATCTTACATAAAGCAAACTCTAAATCCTTATCACCTCTATTATTAGTAGAATCAGAGCCATTTGAATTTGGACAGAATAAGAAAGGTAAGCTACCATTAAGAGTTAACCCAAAAAAACTAGCCATAGATGTATCAAAAGTATATTGACCTGTGTCTTCGCTATAATTAAAGAATTTATTTTCATTAGTGGCTTTGCTAAATATATTATCATCAGAAAGATAGCTAAATGAAATTTTCCAAGTTCTTCTTTGTCTGTTAGCTCCTATATTATAATCATGCCCTTCTTGTTTTTCTAAAGTCCAAGCAGGAAGATTCCCCCAGTTTGGCTGACCTAAATAATTTATATTTGATAAAGAGCTTCCCCCTACAGTTGTTTGTGTACTAATCCCCTCATGTTCAGAAATTAACTCAACATTTAAATCTGGTGAATGGCTTGGCTGAAACCATCTTCCAAAACTTACTGCACCTATCTGTTTAGGCTCATTACTTAATAAGGTAAAATAAAGGCTTTCAATATTCTCATCATTGCCAGCATCTGTTATATCCCATAAAGAATACCCATTATATTCAGGCATACCAGAAGAATAATTAACAATTTCACTATATTCAAATTCACTTCTTAAGTTTGTTCTAAAAGTAAATGCTGTTCTTGATAAATTATGCCCAAGCACAGCACCATAAATACCTGAGGTTGATGATTGTGGAACATTTGAAATTAATTGGTCTAGCTCTTTACTGGGATTATTAATATTAAAACTGAAATTAGTTAGAAAATCTGCTTCATATTCTTCTGGTTGAGATGGGTTCATATTCCAAATCTCAGGTGTATCGCTACCACCATAATAACCTAATGCTTTCAGATATTGTGGTATATCTGCATAAAATCTACAAGTTTGTATTGTTCTTTTAGCCATCTTATTCTCCTAAATGCTTGATTTTCTAACTCTTCTAATTATTACTTTCTCTGTTTCAGCTTCTTCATATTTTCTTGCATCAGAACCCCATTCTCCATAATTAATTTTCCAATCATTCTGATTAAGGTTTACTATTTTAGCATGATATAATTTTTCATCCCAAGTTACATACTTGCAAGATTTAATTTCTAGTTCTCCTACATAAGTAAATAAAAGCTCTGTTAATTCTGATTCTGCCATACTAAATATAATTATCTTTCTTTTGCCTATTTTAATTGTCCAGCCTGCTCCCAATTTTTTAATGCCTTTAATAGCTCCTATATAATCTATTTCAAAAGCAGCAACTTCTCCATTCGCTTCAAACACTACATCGCCCCTACCATATTTAAGAGTACCTGTAGTTGCTAAAGGTTTATTTAATCTATTTATTTTATCTACTTTATTCATTTACAATCCTATTTATCATAGCCACTAAGTCAAGAACATCAACAAAGCCATCTTGATTATAGTCAGCCATTTTAAGTGCATTTCCAGTCAATGTCGTATTCCCAGCTATATGACTTGTTATAGAAACTACATCTAAAACATCCAATTCTCCATCATTGTTAACATCTCCAAGCTCTAAATCAGTTTGAGGGTAAGAGTTTCCTTTATAATTTAAATTAGATACAGACATATGGTGGAGTTGCATAGCTTTAATTTTAATACTATTTAAACCTTTATTGGTTTCTGTAATCATAAATAAAGGCAATATATACTGACCACATCTTATAGGCATATCTTCTGGATTGTCTACAACATAATTTTCGCCATATATTTTCTTACCTAATATCATTTTATCAAATTCAATCAAATCACCAACTTCATAGCTATAATATTTTAATGGTAAAGTAATATCAATAATATTATGTTGATTGCAATTCCATAAAAGCAAGTATTGTGCTAAAAGATTTGCAGTCTCTTGATTTCGTATATAATCACTTTCAAAAGTCATAAAGGTATCTATATGCTCTATTCTTTTATTAACCTCATCATATTTAACACCATAATAATTATTATTATCTATAGTCTCGGCAACATAGTCTCCATAAGTACCTGTTGTAAAATAGCTGTTTTGTAAATAATTAGTATTAACTTTTAATTTTTCTGTTGATTCTAAATAACTATCTAAGCCATAATCTTTTTTATATTTAACTTCTACTTCAGTTTTAACATCTTCTATTGGGGTTCTTGAAAAAGAATATTTTATAACTTCATCTGAATTTATGGTTAGTATATCTTCTTCACCAGTATATGTGTCTTGTATATTTATAAACTTTAAAAGATTATTATTTAATGTTGGCACTAATTTACTTGATTTTGCTATTTCTTGAATTAGCTTTTTACTATCTATGCTTTTGCTAACAGAAAACCCCATTTCCCAATCAAAATGATTATTTCTAGATTCTCTTAAAGAAACTGCATCAACGCTTTCATTATAAGCCAACTCTCTGTCTAATAAATGGTATATAATATCAGAGGGTCTAACTATTAAGTTACTTGAAGGATTATATTCTTCAATATATTCTTCATCTGTATCTAAAATAGTAATTTCTCTATTATCTGTGTAATCATAATGCTCTGCCTCAGAAAGAAGGCTATATAAATACTCAACCCCTTCAAAGCTATATTCATTTACATTTAAGTTTTTTGCTTGAACAAAAATAGAGAAGTTATCAGTTTGCCCACCATCAACATTATTTGCTTGATAATTTACATCTATGTCTAAAATTTCATTATCAGATATGGTTTTAGTTATCACTTTGCTTCCATCGCTATCTAATAACCCATATTGAGCAACAATATCTTCTGATATAAAATAACCAAACTCAGCTAAATCCCCACCAATCTCTTCATTAATAGAATTAAGGCTTTCACTATCTAGTAAAAAGACTTTAACATCTCCATTGTAGCCTGATGAGTAAAGCTGCAATCTCATTGGTGCAGACTCTGCTTCATTTACAAAACTTGGAGAATCTAAATCAGAAATAGCAACTCTTAGCTCTGGAATGTTCTCAATAAAATCGATTGGAGCATACGCATTTCTATTTGCACTATTTATTGAGTTTGTTATTGCATTACTTTCAGCACATTCTATAGGATTTAAATTTATTGCATTTTCAGTTTCAGTATTTACAATATATAGTTTAGTGCTAAATAATATATTATAACCATCAATATCAGAAGAGTTAATAGAGTTTTGCTCATTCCATTGATAATTAAGGAATGGAGCATCTCCCCATATTTCTGGAAAATTGTTTGTATAAAAATAAGATGTTGTATTTACATCTTGCCCACCTGAAGCGTTTATTTGACTTCCCCATTTTGAAGATAAACTTAAAGTAATTATAGCTGAGTAGTTAGCAACCTCCCAATGAAAACTGGTTGCCTTAACATAATTACCAACTTTCATGGAATTATTATTAAAATCATATTTACTTATACTATAATAGTATGGAAGTAAATTTTGTGCATCCACCTCAACCCCTATACCTTCTCCTAATGAAGAAAAATTGCCTTCGCCAGACCCAGTAACCTGACTTGCTGGAATCCAAAAATCTTCAGTATAATTAAAATTTTGCACACCAAAACCTAAGCTCCATTTTGCACTATCAAAAGCTACAGTCTTATAAGGGTCTCCATTGATAGTACTAATAAAATCAGATGCTTCAGCAGAGTCTGACATATTAGAGCCATCATTCATTTTAACTCTTAATTTTATATCCCCAGTAGATATAAACCCTACAGGTTCCCATATCAAACTAGCCATTAGTATTTAGTTCCTTTTAGTGTAATAGGCTTAATTAAACTTGGTATTGGTTTAGCCAATTTAGGAATAGGTTTTAAAGCCTTGATAGAATCTATTTCTTTAATTGCTTTAATTGCTTTAATTGGTTTAATTGGTTTAAAAGGTTTTATTGGTTTTTTAGAATCTTGTTGAACGCTTATTGACATAACTCTTTCTCCAGATGTAAGCTCTAAATCTTGTGTGTATTTTCCCTGCACATTATCAACTCTTCCATCGACATCTGCATATATATCATAATTTATAAAATTATTTAATATCATTGTTCTAATTAATTGCAATTCATCTAATTTTAAATATTTCATAGATGCACTTTGAAGTCCTGTAGTATCAATGTCTGGCATACCCCATGAATTAAAATCGATATTTACATCTAACTTTCTTTGCCCTATTGAAAAAACATTCCTTGCCACATTTATTGTCTCAACATTAACTTCACCTTGTTTTGCATATAAATCTAAAACAGCATCGCTAGAAGATATGTTCCACAAGTCAGAGCTTGTGTCACTCCACATAAAAGTTAATTTAGGTAATAAATCTTCATCTTGAATAAGCTCTAATTCTGTTTTTAAATTAAATTTTAACTTTATTAAGCTCTTAACTTCCTTGCCATCCAAATCTTTAACTATATTGCTTTCATTGCAAATTTTATCTGATTCAAAATTAATAACATTTTCACCAAAAACTGAATCATATGTATCACTTGCTAGACCTACACCCCAAGTCCAATAACCATCTAACCCTTCTGGTATGTTTGAAAAATTATTTACATCTAAATATGGCTGCTCGTCTATATTCGTTGAAGGGGATATTCCACCTATATCTTTAAACATTTTAATGGGAATTTGCCTAGATTGTAAATTATCGCCTGCTGGCTTATAGTAAAGATAATGTGTTCCTCCAGAATATGTAATCTTACCTATATGCTCAACTTCAACAAAATTAAAAGCAATAGTAGAAGCTGTAATTCCACTTATATCTCCACCATCTGGAGAAACTACATTCACTTCTTTTTCAATTAGTATTCTGTTTCCTAAAACACGATATTGTTGGGTAGTTGCATTACTATATAATGTTCCATCTGAGACATCTTGAAATAGCTCTGAAAACTGCTTAATTCTTAAATATGAATCATCAGAAAAAACATAAGGATTTGTTATTTCTTTAATAGCAAAGCTATCAGGTGTTAATGAATAGTCTTTAGAGCCATCTTCTACAGTTGTTGAATATAAATCATAATACACACAAGGTGCTTTTTCTACACTTCCATAAACTAAAGGAACTTTTGCATTTTTATACTTATCTGGCAAATCAATATCATCTCTAACATATTCTATAGGCAATTCTTTGTGTAAAGCTTGCTCTGTCTTATCTTCAGCCTCTAGTGTTAATTTGTCCTTATTCTCTGTAATATTTTTAATATACCCAGTATACACTTGCAGGGAGTCATCTAGAGATTCGGCTGATTGTGATTTATAATAAATAGTAATTCTTTTGTTCATTACAGAGGGAGCAAACAACCTATTTGACAGAAACTCATTATTATACTCATAATTATAAAACTCTAAAGAAATACTAGATATTTTAAAGCTTTTATTTTGCAAATCTACAGACTCTTTTATCCCCCCTAAAGAGCTTAATAAAGGCTCGTAATATTGGTTTCCTAGTGTCAGTTTAGAGGTAGAAAGAAAAAGCCGATTATCAATAATAATTAAAGGAACTAAGTATGTATCTTTGCCTTGTATGTCTTGTGCAAACTTTTCTGGAAGCTGTATCATTAACTTATACCTATGTCTGCACCCTTCCTAATAGCATTCTTAATCATAGGTATGGCTTCATCTTCTATAAAATCTCTACTTAATACATTACCACTAAAAGTAATATTTACACCCCCACTAGCTTGTCCTGTTCTATTCATTCTATTTAAATTTTCAACTCCTATAGAGTCAACTGCATCTCTTCTAATAACATACTCTCCTTCTTGAGCCATAATAGGAACATTCCCACCTGTATGATATTCAGGAATCATTCCACCTGTATGATATTCTTCAATTTTACCACCATTATGTTTTGGAGTCCATCCAAATAAAGTAGGCATTGCTGCTAAGGAAGAAAAACCAGGAAAGAAAAAGCTCATTAATTTAAATGTTGCATAATTAGCTAAAAATGTTGAGACTATTCTCTCCATTTGTTTAATTACAACATCTCCAAATCCTTTTATAGTCCTAGAGCCTTGTTGCGACATTAAGACATAGCCTGACATTGCACCTGCTAAAGAATTTATTTGATTTGCAGCTTCTTTCATTTTAGGGGTTATTTCTGTTATTTTTTCTTTTATATCGTCTGTAACGACATTAAATTGCTCTGCCTGTTGAACCATATTGCCAAAAACATCATCATCCATAAGGTCAAATGTAAAAGTATCATTTAAATCTTCTTTAGTTGGCAAAGCATCTACAAATGATTCTGCTACTCTTGGAGAAAATAATGCAAAGTCAGCATAAAGTTTCCCTAAGTCTCCAAATGTAGTTTGTATAAGTGTATAAAACTCTAAAGTTTTAGCTAAAACAGGTGCAATATCTTTATTAAAACTGCTGCCAATTTGTGTACTTGCATTAACCCAAGCAGTAGCAAGTCGGTCATATTCATCAATAGTTGCAGATGTATCATCTCCTAATTTACTAACTTTATTTGTAGCAGCGTCTAATGTAGCATTTAAAAAAGCTTGCTTCTTTTCTAAATCTGTTAATTTATCAGCACTTTTCCCTAAAATTGCAGCGTAGTCTTTATATGCTTTATTAGTATCAACAACAATACCAATATTATCCAACATAAGGCGAGATTGACGACCAATACCAGTAATTAATGATTCTACTGAACGCTTAGTATCTACTCCTAAAGCTCTACCAAGCCTTTGAGCCATCTTAAACATATTTGCCATTTCATCAGAATTTTTAGTAATTCCAAGAATCATAGCATTGTTTGCTTGCTGCAATAAATCAAAATCAGACATTGTGTTGGTAGTAGCTTCTCTTAACTTATCTATAGCTATAGTAGAATTTTCTGTACCCCCTTGTAGATTAGTGAAGGCTCTTTGCATTGATTCAAGGTTAGCAGCTTTTTTACCAAAATCTATTAATTGCCTACCACCCATTGACATAGCAAAAGAAAGAAGGAGTAATTTAGAACGCATTGTTGAGAAAGTGTTGCCTAAGGCATTTCCACTTTTTCTATTTCTATCAAATGATGTGCTTAAAACACCTGTAGAACGAGAGCTTGCTTTTATCTGCCCTTCAAGTTGCTGTTGTAGCTGTTTTAATCTTTCTAAAGAACGTAATAGTTCCTTATCACCTTTGGGTTTAAATCTAATTATTATGCTGTTTGACATTTTCTATTTCCCTTTTTTCTTTTTTAGCCAAGCTTGCTCTAATTAAAAAAGTTTTTTGAACCCATTTAAAAGGCTGTTCACCATAAGAGCCTTTATATGGTGATACTCCAAATTTCTCACAATAAACATATCTTTGTATATCTCTTTGAATATCATTGTCAAAAAAAATATTCATACATCCAAAGAATGCTAGCTGAGAAACAACAGATTCAGCTATATCAAAACTTTTATTCTGCTCTTTATTAACCTGTTTGGTTTCTTGTATAATTAAATCAACAACATCCCAAACATCTTGCTCGCATCTAAAAGTTCTTTTTTCTCGCTTTCCATTTATTAAGACTGGTATTTCAGCCGAATATGGAAAACTATGGTAATGACAGCCCCCACAAGGATTACCAAGTATATTAAGCTCTACTTGGAGGGCTTCAATTCCCCCTCACTAATAACCTTTTGCATTTCAGTAAAGATATGAGTTCTATCTTCAAAAGTTAAGGTTTTTAGAAATTTATCAGAGGTATCTCCATCAATACCAATTCTTATAAATTTAGTAATTGTAGAGTTAGGGGCTTCCATTTGAAAGTCTCCATTATCATCTTTTTTAAATTTCCCCCAAACCAAATCTAACAACTGGTCTCTTTCATCAATACTTAAATCCTTTACTTTAAGGGTTCTTTTATCTTTTAGTTTAATCTCCATTTAAACATCCTCTTTTTTTATTTATTTAGCAAGCAACTTCAAATAAAGCTGCACTATCGCCTATACCTGAGCCTACAGCCTTTACTGAAACATCTAAAGCCATCATATCGCCTTCACTAAAAGCAACATTTGTTATAACAGAACCTATAAACTTAAAACCAAACGAACCATCTACAAGCGTGCCTTGATGAGCCATTAATGTAGCCCCTTCTGAAGCACCTGTTGCTTGGTCGTGAAAGTTCTGAAATAAAACATCTGTATTGTCATCATACTTCACATTAAAATCGGCAGTAGCAGATATTTCGCCTGCTCTTGCTATTTGCTCATAGCCTGTCGCTGTTACACCTGCAAAACTCACATCATTCTCTATATTTAAAGTAAATGAATTTACTAATACATTAGAGTGGTCTGCAATAATTCTATCGTCTGCATCCCAACTACTCATATAGTAATTATTAGATGAAATTGCTATGTCAGCAGCAAGACTTGAATCATTTAATGTTGGAGCCGAACCAGATTTAAAGGTAGCTGAAAATTTTATTCTTCCACCTTCAGTACCAGCGTCTCCAGTAAATGATACTGCTGTGCAAAAACAGTCTTTAAATGCCGATGTGTGTCCACTAGCAGGGCTTTTGTACACTATAGATAATATTTGATTTGCAGTCTGGTTTTCTGCCCCAACAGCCATATAATTTGCTCCTTGTGACGATGCTAAAAGGTATGGGGATGTGTCTCCAAATGTTATATTGCCTAAAATAAGGTCTAAAGCTTCAGTCGTAGCTGTTCCTGATACTGAAAACTCCATAATCTTATTTTTATTATCTTGAAAGAAATCAGTTGCCTGCAAAACTCTACTTCCTGTTCTAACATCTAGAACTTGATTAAGGTTCATTGATGGGGAGCCAATAGAGTCAACGTCTATTGCAACATAGTCGTTACCCCCTGATGGTTCTAAAGTTCCAAAATCGTCTTGCTCGGCAATTAAAAACTGAAATTCTTTTGGCGAGTATGCCTTGTTATTAATAGCCATTATTTATCTCCTTTAGGGGCGTTGCCCTTTTTTTTATTTGATTTAACTTCTTCTACAAATTCAACAGCAGGTTTAGGTATCTTGTCTACATCTACTTGCTTTCCTGAATTTATTTCATTTATTAAAGTAAGACTATGCCCAGCGTTTCTAAAAACTAAATTATTAGGAACTGGATTGTCTTTCTTCTTTAATTTTATCTTCATAGTTACTCCTTAATCTAAATTACCAACGTGCTGACATTTATATTCCCATTGAACCACATACACACCTGACTCTTCATCAGGATTTAATTCCATAGTCTCAAACCTGCAATTAAAGGCATTAGAACTATCTGCTAATGTCATTGTAATATTATCATGTATTAGTGCTTCAATTCTTGATACATATCTTAAAACATGGTCTAAGGCTGTCTTTTTAATATTGTGTTCAGAAAAATAATAGAACACATTGATTGTAAATTCTCTAGTTTCAGAGTTAATTCCATATTCAGATAATTCGCTACCTACAGGGTCAAGCCGAAGAAATTGAGTTCCTTCTTGCCCTTCATCTCCTATATATACAGGTAATGCACCTTTAAATTCTGTACGAAGAATACTTCGTAATTTATCTAATATATTTTTCCAATTATTTGTAAATGTTACTGGCATTATTTATAGTACCTTCTGGCTGGCGAGCCACTTCTAGTTAACTTAACAGATTTCATATCAGATGAATCTACATACTCTTGTCTTCCTGTTACTTCTATTTCCCATTCATCATTGGCTGCAGCTTGTGTGGTATCTGTGTCTCCTGCAAACCTTATTTGCAATGACCCAGCTAATGGCTGAAAATCTCCTGTGATTTTTTCATTCGTAATAACTTGGTTATTCTTTAGCCCATCAGAGTCTTTTACATATACATTATATGTAGCAGTTCCTAAGACACCTCCTGTACCTATTTTAACTTTAATTAAATCCCAAGTACCACTCCATTCCCCTCTAGTATCTACAGGTCTAATCTTGCCTGATGTATAAGTAATATCTCTTATTAACCCTTGTGGTGCATCTGCTGTGTTTTGCCAAGATAATGCAGCCTTACCTTCATTTAATAAAGCAATATTGTTTTCAGCTTCTTCCATAAATGATGTAGCTAATTCTGAATTATGGTCTTTAGTTCTTATCATAAAGCAAGCAGATATTAAACCTACTGTTCTTATTACCATATAGTCATAATTACCAGATTTATCCTTTAATTGCTCTCTAGGTAAAGAAGGGTCAACTCTTGAATCAAAGTATCGGCTTGCATCTGCTCTATATTGAGTTACCATCCCTACAAATTCTTCTCCACCTTCCATTAATTTGTCTGATGGATTACTAGCTGAATAATAATAGCATACATCTTCTGCCGAATTATAAAACCATTCTCCTTCAACATTTAAATCAGTATGAGCTGATTGAGCTGCACCTAAATCCTCTCCATCTGCAAATAATTGAGTTACTTGTCCACTATCGTGAGCAGCATACTTATTACTTGTTACTTCTGTCCACCCATAGATAGGAGTCTTTTGGTCAAACTCATCCATTTGAGGAAATATCCTTTTCAATTCTGCGTGTGTTATATATGTTGCTGCTGTAGCCATTTATTATCTCCTCTTTTTTTTATTTCTTTTATACTTCTTAATAGCTTCTTTCCTTTTCTTCTTTTCATACTTTCTTTGTTTTGCTTTCTTATTTGGCATAATTTATCCTAAACTGATTACTCTTATTTCTGTATTTGCTTTCTGGTTGCAACTTCTTGCTTCTAAAGTTACTGCACCATTAATTGTAGTAGCTGCATCTTCCATACCACCTGAATGAGCTGCTTTAGTATTAGCACTCACTACAAATTCTGCATTTGGATAAGCATTTAAATTAATCTCACCAGTTTCATAATTTATAGTTCCACTACCACCTGCACCTTTAAGATTACCCATTCCATCATCAAGTAAGAAAGCTGCTGTATTTTTTCTTTCTGCATAACTAACTGAATCTCTTACTGTATCATCAGGAAGTCTTCCAGCTACTGCTTTTTCTAAATTAGCTACTGCTGGTATAATTCCAACACCCCAAGGGTCAGTTGCACTTGCATCACCTAAAGCTATGGCAGATGTAGATAATCTTGAACCACTTGTTACTCTAACATCACCATTAACTATTGCTATTGTAGCTTTTCTTCCTTTAAGATTAGTTCCTGCTGTATATTTGTCATTGATTACTGATTGTATTTTACCAATCACATTACCAAAAGTAACATCACTTGAATCTGTAGTAAATGCTATATCATCTGTACTTGAACCATCTATAGAAAGTGTGAAAGTATAAGTAGTAGATACAGCTAATCCTGTTTTTGTACTAGGAGTAATACCTGCTAATCCAAATTCCTGATACCCACTATTATAAAATTTAATAGCTACAGAACCTGCTACCAATCCATCACATACTGTATCTGCTGTTCTTGCATATCCAAAGAAGTTCATAGCTCTAAATAATCCACTTCCATTTGTCTTAACTACTGTAGCACTACCATTACCACCACCATTATAAGAAGTATCATCAAAATCATGGTGCATATTAAAGAAAGGGAATCTAACTGCTACATCATCTGCATGAGTTGCTGCTGTAGAGCCATACAATCCTCTAATTATTGTACAAGTACTATTAGCTAAATCTGCACCTGTTCCAACTGCTGTTACTTCACAGATTTCATTTTCAAGCCTAATTAAATCTCCAACCTTAAAATATTTACTATGCCCATTCTCTAAATTTAAAGTAGTGTGAGCTGCATCTGAACCCATTGTAGCTGAAGTAGCATGGTCTACATCTGCTCCACTATCAGTATATTCATTAGAATCAGGAACTGCATTATCTACTTCAACCCCTAATCCTCCACCAACATTAGCAGAAGTTCCAATTAATCTATTGCTTGGTAAATAAACACATTCACCTGCTGGAAGAAGCATTGATAAATAGTGAGTAGCATCACTTAAACTATCTGCTGAATCTGTTGCATCATCTGTAGTCCATTCTGCTGTGCTAATCATCAATTCACACCCTACATTACCAGTATTTTCTACTAGAACTGCTTTAGGTGCTGTCATTGTATCATCAGCTACACTTGTTCCATATTTAATTAAATCAATTCCACCATTGGAATTATCTACATTTATAATTTTATCAAATACAACATTATAAGCACCTGTTAATTCCTTAACATAATCTCCTTTTGCTGTACTCAATCTTATTTCTTTTTTATATTGTGCCATTATAATCTCCTATTGATAATGATATTTTACTATTAATTGTGCTGTTACATCTGTTGTTGCACCTACATTTTCTACAGTAGCTATTACTACTTTATCTGCTGCTACATTAGCTGAATCTATTGTTAATGTTGTTGTTGTTACTCTATCGTTTCCTGTGGTTAATGTGCTTCCAGTAGAAGCTACTACAGCACCACTTGATAAATCTCCTGCATCTGAACCAGTACCACCTTGCATTGTATATGAGAATAAATGAAAATTAAGAGTATCTGATGCTTCTCCACCTGCTATAACTCTTACCTCATCTACTGTTATTGCTACTGGAATATACCATAATGCAGATACTAAATTATTAGCATTAGCTTCTGAAGTTCCTAATGTATAAGTTGTTGCTGGGTCTGTTCCAGTTCCAAAATCAATAGAACCTGTAACAGCAGTATAAACTATATCTGAGTTCATAGCATGATGAGTATTTGATGTTGGTTGTAAATCATAAACTCCAAATGTTTTTATCTGTGTATTTACATGAGTTTGAGTAGTACCTGCTTTTATTAAACTATTAGAAGTATCTACAACCAATAAATCAGTTCCTCCTGAATTTTCAATAACTACAGTATCTGTTGCATTTGAAGATGGTTTTATATGAGCTTTATTTTGTCCTAATGTTAAGGCAGTAGATTGCCCTAAGCCATCTTTTACTGTAGTGCCATTAGCAGTTCTACCTGAACCACTATTATCAACCTGTAATATGTCTCCATAAGTTGATGCTATTGTTTTATTTGTTAATGCCATATATTCTCCTTAAAAATTTGCTCCAAAAAATACTGAATTATGAGTAACTGCTTCTTCACTCTCACCATAAGTAACTGTTAATAATGGTC
>CETC01070429.1_pt1 | contig 14128 bp, 22 predicted proteins | sample 326911 | NCBI WGS metagenome assembly CETC01 (sample SAMEA2622694, study PRJEB7988) | marine metagenome | isolation source: saline water (ENVO:00002010), including | reverse complement strand
ACGTTAGCAATAGCAAAATTATCAATTCCAATTTCTTTTAAAGTTTTTTGTAAAAGCTTACCAGCCCTACCTTGAAAAGCTAGACCCGTTGTTTTTTCTGCTTGACCAGGTGCTTCACCAATAAATAAAACATCTGGCTGGTTTAGATTGCCCCAATAATTATGCGGGTTATGTGATTCTTCTTGATATAAAGAACATTCAGCACAATTATCAAGTGGAAGGTTTATCTCTTTTGTAATCTTTGTCAAGTTCGGTTCCTTTAAATATGTCTCTTTCTTTGTATAGTCTGTATATATCTAGTCTTATTGTTTGAGCATTGTCTATAAATCTTTTGAGTAATCTTCTGACCCTTACGCCAGCCCTTTTGCTACCCCTTTTATAAAATTTAAGTAAATCTTTTTCATTTCTTTGAAGCTCTTCTTTTAGTTCTTCTAACGACTGAATTGATTTATCAATCACTTCAATCATTTCTTGTATTTTAAAACGGGACATTTGCAAACTCCTTCAATTCAACCCCAATCTCATTTTGTAGTTCATAGTATTCTTCTTCATGTTCACCATAAGGAAATTTAAAATAAATTTTTTCTACCCCTGCTGCTGTTAATATTTTATAACAATGCATACAAGGCTCATGAGTCACAAAAGCTGTTAAGTTTTTGTATTGCTTTTCAAGATTAAGTACAGCTGCTACCTCTGCATGAATTGTTCTTATACAATGGCCTTCTGATATTAAACAACCATGATCATCACAATGACAAGAACCCGGATGGCTACTGTTATAACCTGTAGCTTTTATACGGTTTCTTTCATCAACTAATACACAGCCAACCTGTGCCCTTGGGCAAGTACCTCTTAAAGCAGCAAGTTCAGCAATTGACATAAAGTATTCCTTTCTAGGTATTCTTGCCATTTTGCTTTTGCATCAATTTACTACATTTATTGAGCTGTTCAATAATTTGTCTACCAATAATCGCATCACCTGGGCTTACTTCTAAATCTGCTAAGCCAATTTCTAATAGCGTTTTTACTGTTGATATTTCTTTCAAATTATCGAATCGAAGAGCTATAACTTTGTCCATTTCTAACCTTTAGTTTCATTTTGTTAATATTCTTAACCATTGATTCTACTTGTTCTAAGTATTTAGAATCTTGAGTTTCTTTATATAATTTTTTGTTTTTACTAACTTCTTTTTTCATATACTTGAGATTGAGTTTAGTTATTAAATCTTTAGCATATTTATCTTTGTCTTTAATATTATCTATTATTGATAATCTAGAAGCATATTTAGTATTTCTTGCTAAATCTTGAGTTAATCCCTCTGGTTTATTTTTTATTACTTCAACCAAGTTTTTTTCTAACCTATTTTTTAAAAAGCCATTAATCGGAACATTTATATTATCACAAGCATATAATAACATTAATTCATCTTCTAGTTTTAATTCATCTTTCTTCAAATCCAACATTTCAGTCAATGGAGCTTTTTTATATTGAGCTAGCCAATGTTCTAAATGTTTTTCATCATAGCCCGATAAATTACTTAAAATTTTTAAATCTTGGCTTAATTTTAATTTATTACGGTGGCCAGATATACGTTTTAATGTAGATTCTAAACCCTTATGTTCATGGCAAAACTCAACAAAGTTATAGCCATATTTAGTATTTAGCTTTTCCCAATTAAATCTATGTTTATATCGGGCTAAATCATCAGGGTCTTTACCTTCAACATGAATAATATGTGAATCTATATTACGTTCAATTAAAAATTCACCAATACGTATTACTGCTTCAATTCCAGCTTTATCACCATCACTTATTATTGTGGCTTTTTTTACAGACTTTTGAAATAGATTAGCTTGGTCGGGGCCAAAGTAACTACCCGATACAGCAACAGCATTTTGAATACCTCTTTGATGTAGTTGTAATACATCAAATTGACCTTCAGTAATTACAATCTCTTTTTGTCTTCTAATCTGTTGGGCATTTTGAGCCCAGCCATAAAGCAGCTTTGATTTTTTAAACCAGTCACTGTCTTTTGAATTTAAATATTTAGGTATTTTTTGAGATACACCAAGTGTACGCCCTGTAAAACCAATCAACTTCTTTTGATGAAAAATTGGAAATATTATACGATTTTTAAAATAATCTCTATAATGCCCCGCATCAGTCTTCAATATAAGGTTTGCTTGTTCAAGTAAATTATTGTCTAAATGCTGGTCTACAAGCCAAGTCCATGAATTTGGTGAATACCCTAATTGAAATAGTTTTGCGGTCTCTTGTGTTATTCTACGCTCTCTTAAAGCCATTCTAGCATTAGAGCTTAAATCATCTTTTGTAAATAAAATATTTGAGTATAAGTTTAAAGCAAACTGGTTTATTTCAAACACATTCTTGAACTCTTTTGTTTGAGCCTTTGGGGCTAAATCAGGTCTACCAACCTTATCTGCTAATATCTTTAAAGCTTGAGCATAAGGTATGTCTTCATACTTTGAAATAAAACTAGCTGCGTTACCTGTTTCACCACAACCTGAACCGAAACATTTAAAAATACCTATACGAGGCGAGATTACCAGTGATGGATCACTATCGTGATGGAAAGGGCATTTACACCTATAGTTTTCACCAATCTTTTGAATTGGCAAATAATCTTTTATTACTTCTTCAATGTGTACTAAAGAAAAAAGTTTTGTTGTATCATATTTAGACATTTAACATCTCTTTAATATAATAAGCGATTGCCATTGATACTTGGGGGACAATTGATTTACCAACCTGGTCTAGTTGCCCCGATTCATTTCCATAAAACTTGAAGCTATCCGGAAAGCCCATAATTCTAGCATTTTCCCTGACAGTTAAAACTCTAGATTTAGTTGGGTGTACAAAACGCGAACAATGAGATGCGATGGTACCCGCGTGTTTTTCCGGATTTAGCCTCAAGTTATTTTGTGTACCATAATAAGATTGTCCTATTTCTAATTTAGAAAACCCCTCTATTCTTTTAGCCGAATGTCTTGGTGGCTTATTATTTGGTACGTCAACTGGAATATCTAATACTTCTTTTAAAATTTTACCTCTATAATATTTTTTAATTAAATCAATATTTACTTTACTCATATCAAAATCGGGTTTGAAATTTTTAGCCCCAATCACGAAAGCTCTTTTACGGCTCTGTGGTACTCCAAAATCAATAGCGTTTAAAACTATCGTTTGAATATTGTAATCGGGTAATTCATAGATAGCACTATCACTACCTTTGAATTTTAATTGTTTGCCCTCAAACCATAAGGTTTTTAAAACATTAGGTACATTTTCTAATACAAAACAATCAGGTTGAATATGGTTTACTGCTGTCAAAAATTTTACATAATCAAAATCAAAAGGGTCTAATTCATGTAGTTTACCTTTATCTTTTCTTTTAGTGCCCAAATTACTAAACTGTTTACAATCAGGTGAGCCAATAATTAAATGGCTTGGCGTGCCCCTCAAGTCTGTATGTTTATCAAAACTTTGTGTGCAACGAGCTTTGGGAAAGTTATGCATAAAGGTTTCACTGTTGAAAAAAGCTCGGGGTTCAATATTAAACCTAACATCAAAGCCGCCCCATTGTGCTCCCAATAACGCTCCACCAATTCCTCCATAGATTCCACCAGCATTCATTATACAGTACCATTTTTTAACATTGTTCTTTCAAAAGACCACGCATGTAAAGAGCCAATCCACATATTTAAATCACCCATTTGAAGATCCATTTCAAGCTTATCTTTTACCCATTGTGCTAATCGAATTGTCATATAGATATCATTTTTAAAATGCCTACGTATATCACAACTCCTAATTAAATAAGTACAATGCAACCGATTATCACGTATCATAAAATGATAGCCCAATGTGCAAGGTACGCGTTCACCAATATCAACCTGGTCTTCAGGGTACCACACAGAAAGGTAAGCTTGACGCGTTAATGGATCTTTTTTCATACGTTCAACAAGATGATCTAGATCCCCATAGTTATAACGTATTCCTTTTAAATCACGAGGTGGCCAATATCTTTCCATATAAGAATGGCTAAACTGTTTATCACCTTCACGAAAACGGTCATTATCTTTGCCGTGGTCGTAATAAGGCCAGTTATAGTATTGATTACCAGGGTTCAATGGTTGACCTGATACACGTTCTTGAAAGTGGTCTTCAGCCCAAGGCTGGTCAGCTTTAGTTTGGCTTTGAAGTATCGTTATATTACTAGGCATTTTCATTTGATAGAAACGTTGTGTTATTTCAATCATTGGATGTTCAACCTCAGTTGATTGCCATTTAAGTGGCTTTACTTCTTGACCATTTTTATATAAATCTAAAACTGCTTGTTCAATACATTCGTGTACAGATGGTATCATTGATTCTCCGTAATTTAATTATTGATTAAATATAAGTTTAGCTACCAAAAACTTTCTTGGTACCACCATCATAAATATAAGCATGGCCTTCTTGAATTAAAATTTGGTTAACACTCATTAGTTGGTCTTCGTCACCAATAAATACTTCACCTAATAGCCTACCATATTTACCTAGCCCATGGCTTTGAACTAAAAATTTACTATCATTTCCTTCAAGCAATTCTTTATTTCTAGCCTTGGCCGCTAAACCTTTTTTCTTTTCTTCAAGATCACGGGTTCTACTTTCCCAAGTATCTAATCCCATATATCTAATTCGTTTTTTTACCCAAATGTCAAAACCTACGTCAATAAGAGCATCAACGGTGTCCCCGTCTACAACCCTTAAAAGTTTACACTCATAAAAATATTTTGTCATTTTATTCCTCTTTTCCTTTTATGTCATAGCTTGCAGCAGAATCATCTTCTTCTGTTATTATTGCTTCGTCATTTGCGGCCCCTAAAATAGCATAACCTGCAATATCACGCCAGGGGCTTTCTCCAAATGCTTCTTTGTCATTAGCTAATCTAAACAACTTATCAATAACACGGATTGTAGTTAACATATCCATAAACTGTTCGGGCTTTACCCCATTTGGATATAAAACATTTAAAATTTTATGGCCATTACCAAACGAATCACCATAAGCTTTATTTTTTTCAGTAACTAATTTGCCAATTTCTGTAGCAATTTTTTTATATTCTTTCATTCAATCTCCTATTAACATATCAATATCAACACCATCTTCTTCAAATAACTTATAAGTACGGGTTAATACTCTTTTTATCCACTGCATTTTAACTGTTTCTAAGCAAGCTGGATCACCAAACTTGTCTTTAAACCTCAATAACATTTCTTTAAAAGACGGGTTCCAACTTGTAATACCATATTTTCTCATCATCATTGCTGCTGTGGGGGCTTGATGCATATTGATAAATGACGATGTCATAAAGCAGGAGAATAATGTACATCTAACACGCTGTTCAACAAACCCCTCCAGCATTTCGTTTAAAAATTCAAAATCCATATAAGTTTTTGGCCATATTTCGGTATTTCTAAATACAATCAAAGCTTCATACTCAGTCATTGTAGACTTTTGTATATACAAACTATCTAAACATTTAAGTCTATCTGTTCTATTAAAAGCTGGCTCGGAAAAGCTAATTAATCCTCGGGCTTGTCTGGGCTGTAGTTGACGAATTTGAGATACCAATAAATCATATTGTTTCTCAACCTTTGGGCCAAAATAACTTTCCCTGAGCCTACTTAACTTCATATCTTTATTATAGCCTGAATACTTATAAAAATCTTTTTCTATAATTGTATCATCAAAATGGATGCCTTCAGTAAATCCGTATACTCTTCGGGAAAACATTGTTGGATAATAATAAGAGTGTTGGTTACCAGTAGCAGTATGTACTAAAAGATTAAACCATAGTTCAGACATGTTTTTACCTGTAACCTGAACAAACATTTACTTTACGCCCGAGCTTCCAAAACCTCCATCACCTCTTTCAGTATTATCAAGCTCTTCAACTTCAACAGGTTGACCCGCCCAAATTGGTACTAAAATTAGTTGTGCAATTTTTTCACCTTTTTTAATTATAACATTAACATCAGAATGGTTAAACAAGTGAACATGTATTTCACCTCTATAGCCAGCATCAATTACCTCAGCACCCTTATCTAGTTTTAATTTTGTTGACCTGCCAGATTTATTATAGACCAGTAATGCATGTCCTTTTGGAAATTTACAAGCTAATCCTAAACCTGTTATCATATCGCCCCTAGCTGGAATACGAATGTCTTCAATAGTATATACGTCCATACCTGCATCATCACCGTGTGCTCTTTGAGGCACTATAGCATCAGGGTGTAGCTTTTTAAATTCCAACATTATTTACCCCTCAATACAAACATTAATCTTTGCCAAAAACCTTTTGTAGATTTTTCAATAGATTTCTTACCTGCTCTGTAGCCTTTATTATAAATAGCTTTATTTACTTTATCATTAAGATCATAAAAGCTATTGCTTTTTCTACCCATTTTTCATCCTTTCGTTGATTAAGAAATCAACACTGCTTTCCCCAGATTTAATTCTGGCCCTGTTTAATGTAGTTATATCATAAAAATTTTCATAGCCTGTAATAATAGAATCAAGCTTTTCAAGTTTTAAATAATATTCACCTCTTGTTTTCATACGCTCAATAATATTTTCTTTTGTAGCAGTAACCTCAACATACAAATGATCATTTTGTTTTAAGCGTTTGCTTAACTCTTCTTGATATTCAAGTGTAAGTAAATTATATCCACGAGTAGCGGGCCCATAAATCAATTCAGACATATAAAACCTATCAAAAATAAGAATACCATTTGCTGGTTTAATTGCTTTTTCGTAAGTGTCAAGCATTGCTTTATAATTTTTATATAGCATGTGTGACGCTGCTGCTGAATCTTCTGTTGGCCTATTACCATGTTTAATTAAATAAGCATTTGGGGCTTGTTTAAGTAATCTTTCAGCCATCCAGGTTTTACCTGCACAATCAACACCTTCTAAAATCAAGATCATCTTTTACTCCTCATATTTGTAAATGCCATCAGCTGCAACTTTTAATTTGCCTTGCTTTATCAACTCTCTAACAACCCTTGAAACTCTTGTTTTGCAAGTAGAACCCTTTGCAGCATAACCGCGTTCTGTATTAGTTATATCAATAATATCTTTTTTTGTATGTTTATTCTCTTTAATTAAGTTTAGAATAAATTCTTTTACTGTAATATTAAAACCTGTCGTTGGTTTTCTTTTTGATTTTTCAACCTTTGCTTCATTCTTTTTATTTTCAATTTCTTGTAAAGCTAATTGATAAGCATTATAAACTTCATCAACCATTTCACTTTTGTCAAGAGAGGGTTTAATTTCAATATTGAGTTCCTTTTTGATTACATCGCAAATTTCTTCAGCAGATAAATCAGGCATATCAATAATATTTTTTATATCGTCTCTTGTTAGCGTGTTCATACCCATTCGTACCTCCTACATACTTTTAATGAATTTATCTACAAAATCGCTTGTAGATGGTTTTTCTTTTTTAGCAAGTTTATAAGCTTGCTTTTCGAATAATTTTTTATCTTCCCTTGATAGTGTATTGATTTTATCCCTGACGCAATCAAGGATAAAAGCAGATAAGCTTTCACCTGGGTATTTTTCTTTTACAAATTCTTCACAAATAGCAACAAAGTTTCTTTGATGCTTAGGAACGTAAATAGATAACTGCTTATATAAACTATCTTCTTTTCTTTTCTTTACCATATTTTTTTCTGCTCCCATATTTTTCCATAGCCTCTTTTCTTTTCTTTTCAAGTTTAAATCTTCTACGATACTTAGCTTTAAGCCCGCCCCATTTTCTTCTATTTCTTCCCAATTAATCCACCTTGTTTTCTATATTGATAACTGTAAGCCATGTCTGGTATTGGTAATATCCAAAGCAATGGTTGACCTTCCTTATATTCAGTTACTTTACCATCAGCTTTTTTACAATATAGAGTGATTGGAAAAAACTTATTAGGTTCCCCATTATCAATAACGTAACTCTCAAAATTTTCATCATCTAATGATAAGACCAGAAAACATGTTCCCGGTGGTAATTCAATTTCTAAGCCCAAATCAAATTTAAAGCCTTGATTATATTCTTGTGCATTTTGTTCTTCAGGGCTTGGGGCACTTGAGTCATTGAATACATCACTTGGTTTATTCGGATTATATATAAAACTATAGGGTGAACATATTTTAAATCCAAATGATTTTGCTTTATCAAATGTTAGATTTGAAGTTTGAGTTTGCGGATCAGGAATATAAAAATCAGCACCCCAATCATGCTTCTTATAGTTTATATCCATTATATAAGCACCTGTTATTTTATCTCTACTTAGAGCCATTAAAATCCTCTTCGGTTAACTCATAGGCCCAATGTTGTAAACTTTGTCTAATAACCGGGCTAATAGAATAATCATCAAACTTTCCATTTTTCTTGTTAATTTCACTAATAAGTCTTTTTCTAAACCTGCCATTAGGGCCTGCAAAACTTAACCATCTTTTTATTTGACGGGCATCGTCTAATACTCTACGGCCATAATAAAAGTGGCAGTACCATTGAACCCAGCCATAAGGGTCAATTGATTCCTTAATCCATCCTTTATTTCTCCAAGCTTCAAGTGAAGTGCCAGCATTTACCCCATACTTATTATTAGCTTTATCAGGTGTTGATAATAATATTAAATCTTTATCAATTCCTTGCCATAAATCAGGTGGTAAACTAGTCAGAGCAGCTGTGCCCGAATAGCTAGGGCTTTCAATATCCCTAAAATACCCTCCTCCAAAACTACCATACTCAAAGATTTGTCTAGGCGATAAGTTAGGTGTAAACTCTGGATGGTCTTTAAAATTAATCAACATCAATTATTGCCTTTATTTCAAATTCACTTTCTTTTTTATAAGTTTTTAATCTTGCTTTTGAGTGGCGCTCAAGCATACCATTATCAGCATCATAGAAATCAATAATCATTGCTTTGCTTTTACCTTTTGATTTACGTAAAGCTCTACCAACCCTTTGTACGGTTTGTTTATTAGACTTGCCCCCGCCAGCCATGATAATCACATCCATTGATGGAATATTAACACCTTCATTAACAACTGTACTAATTAAAACTTTTATCTTTTTATTACCAAAATCTTCAAGTATTTGTTTACGTTCCTCAGCAGGTGTTTTACCAGACATAAACACTGCTTGTGGAATCATGTCATTTAGCAATCCACCATGCTCTTCAACCCTGGTTACTGTAATCAATACAGATTTATCCTGCGCAGAATATTGTTCAGCCAAGCGAACAATTTGAGCATTCCTTCTTGAGTTTCTTAAAATGTTTTGTTTATAAGCAGCTTGCCAATCTGAATACCTTTGAGGTGGGTGAATCCTATACATTTGTATTTCGGGTCTTGTTAATAAGCCCCTTTTAATTAATTCACTACTACTAACATGGTCAATAGCCCTGCCTGTTGCCCCCTCAAGTAATTCCCTTTCTAAAGAATCCGGATCACCTGGTGTAGCAGTCAATCCAAATTTATAATAGCAATCAAGCATCATAGCAATCTGAAAGTAAGTATTTTGTATTTTGTTCTTGCCCGCAACATTAATATGGTGCGCTTCATCAATACATAGTACATCAATAGTTTTAAATAATTTACTTAATTCTTCATCGTTGCGTTTAATCTTTGACCATAAAGATTGAACTGTAGCAACTGTAAATAATTTTGGATTGAAAATACCCTCACCAATTTCACCAACATAGTCTTCACCTAAAAAGCCTTTTAAATCTTCAGCTGTTTGTATAAGCAAATTAAGTGTTGGTACAATAATTAAAGAAGGTAATCCCAATTCAGATAGTATTGCAGCAGTCACAACCGTTTTACCCGCCCCTGTTGCATGGTGTATAATCCCTCTACTTGATTTAAGAGATGCTTTTAATGCTCTTTCTTGATAATCTCTTAACATTGGTATATTTAGTTTACCTGTCATACCCATTAGAGTAGCACCGTTTTTTGGTTTGGTTCTAATATCTTTAAAGGTTACGTACTCGGAATTAGCCGCTTTGGCCGGATCTTTCCGTAACCTTTGTAAAAACTTTCCTGTCCAACCTGAAGGAAATTTATTGTATTTAAAATAAGGCAGCTTACTAACCATTTTCATACGTCGGGGTGGCTTTTGACTAAAGTCCAGCCCGTAATATTCATACTCTTTATTGCACCATTGATGAAGCAATGCTTCTTCTTCGGGTGTAGCATTAGTAACGACCGTATAACTATTTCCTAAATTAAATTGCATATTTCTTTTGAGCTAAATCAATACAAGTTTTTATAGTTGTAAAGTATGTACTTATACAAGGTTTGCTTAAACCAAAAGCTTTACTAATTGTTTCCCTTGTTGCATTTGGAAAAGCAATCTTGAAATAAAATACCTTTGCTAAAGATCTATTCTTTGATACTTTTTCTTCAACATCAGCATATATTTGCCAATATAAATCTTCATTGAATTGCCTATTGTAGCCACCTGTTTCACTTAATGATCTATATATTAGTTGTTCAACATCAGACTTAGAATCATCTTCTAAGAATATTGAATTGTCTAAACTAAGCTTGTGACCCAATCTACCTTCCCTTGTTATCTTTCTTAATTCTTTAATTAATGCTTGATGCATTCTCATTCTTATCCATGTTAATACTGATGAACCTTTATCTTCTTCCCAAGTATTGATAGCTTGATATAAACCTATACGAGTTATTTGTTCAAAATCTTCTTCATCTCTTGCCCCGCTAGGGTCAAAATATTTGTACGGATTAACCATCATTACTGTTGAAGACCAAAGCTCATCAAATACCGAACAAGAACCAGTTTCTTGAAATGTTTTTACAAGAATTACTGCCTGTTTGTTTGTCATTTGACCTCCCATTTAATATTTGTGTATAATTGATTAATCAAATATAACAATAAATTTTACAGATTGTCAAGAACTATTTAAAATAAAGTTATCTTAGACAGTTAAACTCTTTGTTTTCTGTCGGTATTTTCAAGATCAACTTAACCATTTCCCTAATATATGGTGAGCTAATATTTCCTAGATTTGATAGGTCCTTTCCATACATATCATAATTCTGTTGCATTGCATAATGTAAGTTATGCCCAAACTCTGTGGGAGGAATTTCGTATTGCATTTCATTAACATTTTCCAACTTGTTTATAAATTTTTCCAAAAAATTTCTTTCAGGTAATTCTCTTCGTTTAGGGTAATACATGTGAGAAGCAAAGTGATGGTATTCCCCAACCTCAAGCCCTAGTTGTTCTGCAATGTAAATTTGTAAAAAAGTATGGTGAAAGATATCATAAGGCAACAAGTTAATTATATCATTAGTCCTCATGTTTGTAAACAAATGTAGCTTATCATCTCTTCTTAGGAAATGATGTGTAAGTGTACAAGGCCTCCTATTATAGTTTGGAACATTTAAAAGGTATTCATCGTTCCACATATTGATAATAGCTTCCCGCGTTGTTTTTTCTTTCTTCAATAATTTTATTGTTGCTGGTACTTGAAGTTTATAACATTCACCATAAGTATAATGAAATTTACCATCTTCTTTAGCAAGCTTTCTTTTCCAAGCAGGCCTGTATTCATAAGCAAGTCCAGGGTTTTGATAATATTCATCAACACCAAAGACTCCAGACATTCTATCAAATAATTCTTGAAAACACCATTTCCAATTTTTTGGATAGTATAAAAGATTTCTATGGGGGTCAGTCAATATTAATTGAACACCCATAAGATCCCGCGTCTTTGCAAGTAATTCGCCTTTATCTCTTACTGCTTTTACAGTATCTAAATAAAGTTTAGTTGTATTATTTGCTTTAATAGTTGTAATCATCTAAAACCCTCCAAATTATAATTTCAATAAAGATAATTAAAGTTGCTGCTATAATACATTCTTGAAGCATCAAAAATTCTCTAGCCCCCCGTCACTTGGTGTAATTTCTAAGGTACTTTCATCAAATACCATTGTTGCCGTCCCAGTCGGCCCATTTGATTGCTTAGCAACGATGATTTCCATCTCATCATTCATTGAATCTTGAAAGTAATATTTTTCTCTATATAAAAGCATTACTAATCGGGCTGCTTCTTCATAATTACCTGAATCTTTTAAATCACTAATCTTTGGTCGTTTATCTGAACGACCTTCAACGCCTCTGTTAATTTGTACTAAACAACAAATATGACAATCAAATTCTTCTGCCATCCTTGATATTTCCCCCAGCTTTACCCCAACCGTTTGAGCTTTATTATTTGCAACATTAACATCCATTAGTTTGTCAAACAAGTCAAAGAAGACAACATCAATTTTTCGTTGTTGAGTTATTTGATACAGTACACTTCTTACATCAGCAACAGATACTGAACGGCTTGGGATAACATGATAGTTATATTTTTCATCAATCTTTTTGTTAGCTTCTTGAATTAGTTTTAATCTATAATCATTGTTATCCCAAGACCATGAGCGTAGTATCTCTGATAAGGGTATCTTGGTCATGATAGATTCTAATCTATCTTGTTCTGTTGAAAAACCTTGTTCAATACCAAAGTTTACAACCCCTAAACCATTTTCAAGTAAATTATACATCATGTTTGTTTTTACAGACGATTTACCTAATCCTGGTCTTGCAGCCATAATACTAATATCACCTGGACTCAATCCATTTACTATTAGTTCATCAAGGTTTTCCCAACCAAAGTTTATAATTCTTCTATTCTTTCTTGTGATAAAATCTTCTCTTCTTACTTTAGACATATCCCCAGAACTAACAACTCTAATAGAACTGGAATAGTAAGGTGTAGCTTTCCATAAAGCGTCCATTGAATACTTAAGGAAAGAGTCTTGGTCCATTACATCATCATAGCCTTTGTTTTGTATTTCATTTGCTACAATAATTAATTGTCTTTTTACTTTCTTGTCTTCAAGTATAGCAGTATAAGTTTCAAACTCTGTATCTGAAATTGAGCTTTCAGCTAATTCAGCTAGCCTCAAGCCCCCGCCCACTGCTGATAATGTATTGGTACTTTTGAGTTGTTCGGTTAAAGATACAATACTTACATCTTTACCTTTTTCAAATAAAGCATGCATACCATTAAATATTAACCCGTTATCCTTTCGATGAAAATGCTCGTTAGTCAAATCAGCCATTCCTTTGGCTAAACAAGTTCTACTCAAGATCATCAATCCTAAGACAACATTTTCCGCTTCAATATTTTGTGGTAAGCGATCTGCCATAATATGTACTTCTATATTTATTCTTTAATTGTTTCTTCAATTCTAATAATCTTTCATGGGCCACTCCGCCCCTTTTTATTTGTCCAGTCTCAAGCATTTCTTCATACAACTGGATAACACTTTTCAATCCAAATTTTACCCCGCTCATAACTGTATAAATTTACAAGCATCAGCAACCCTAAAAAAGTTTGAGCTTCCTATGTTTTGTTCTAAACTTTCAGGTGTACCGTTTACGGTAATAAACATTGGTAAATTGTTTGAATACCTTTTATATATAAGAGAGTAGAGTCTTGTTCTTTGAGCTTCATTCCATTTAGTAAACCCTAACTCCTGCAGAATAAACAAATCAGAATTAATTAAATTCTCATTTATTTTTGCTTCTTCCCTTGAGCGATCTCCAAAATCAAGCGAGTTAATTCCGATAAGATGACTAGGAACATCAAGAAGGCTAACTCTATTTTTGAATAGGCCTCTATCATAAATTTCTTTACACGTTCTTGCCATTGTTCGGGTAATAAGCTTTGGATTCCCCATAAAACATAAACCCCCAGCATTAGGAAAATTATCGATATATTCATTAAGATATTTTTCGACCCCTTTGCTAAGTTGTAATTCATTAAATGTTTTTTCATAATCCTTTTCATTAAAACCCCAAAGCTTTAAATAATTTTTATTTGTAATGATTGCCTCCTATCCATAATACAAGAGATTTACGTTCACCTTGTGTTACTGGCGTAACACGATGTAGCATAAAAGACGGAAAGAAAACAACCGTTCCAGCACCTTGTGGCATTTCAATAATACCATTACCAACATTGGCTTGAAGTTTACCTCCC
>CETC01067566.1_pt1 | contig 14133 bp, 15 predicted proteins | sample 326911 | NCBI WGS metagenome assembly CETC01 (sample SAMEA2622694, study PRJEB7988) | marine metagenome | isolation source: saline water (ENVO:00002010), including | reverse complement strand
TGGTGGATACTCTTCATATTGTAATCCCAATTCTAATGCATATTTTTTTGCGTACTTATCAGCCCCATCCTTACATCCACCACTAACAATAATTGTATCCTCTCCATATTCATTTTTAATTTTAAATATAAAATCTTTTATTTTCTTTTTATTTTCATATCTTCTACTACCTATTATACCTACTTTCATCTCGAACCCTCTTTCTTTTCAATGTGATTTAGTATTTCAATATAACTTTTTATACCATTCTGTATATTACCCCCTCGATAGTTATATCTCCAACTCATAATATCATCATTGGTTAAATTAATATTAAACCAAACATATCTAACCTTATCTTTAGTAATTTCACTTTCAATTTTTATTAATTCATTTGAATGTCTACTTACAAATTCTTTTATTTGCATCCGATTTAAATTTCTATGAATGAATATTACATTAAAGTGTTTATTATACCTTTTTTTACACTCAAGTAAACTTTCAATTATATCGTTTTCAGAATCACCTATTACATCATCCAATAGAATAGCTAGAGATCTGACATTCAGTCTCACTATTTTACACCTTGATTACAATATTCTGTTTGATTAAATTCACACCACTTACAAGCTTTCTTACTTGGTAATGCAAATATTTTATCAGTTTTATGTTTACCTTCATCATCAAATGCGTTTTCTAAAAATAAATCCAAACCATTCATCACCCGATTCATACTTACTTTTCCACTTGCAGGTACAAACTTTTGAACTCTCTTTTGTGGGAAATCTGTATTTTCCCATAACTTTCGTTTCACTATAAAATACTCAACTTCTATATTTTCTACAGGAACATTATATTGTTTTGAATAAAAATTCTTATATAATAATAATTGTTGAGTTTTATTCTTATCAGATTTCATCCATTTATTCCAACCACGAGTTGATGTTTTAATATCTATAATAGTTATAGTATCTGTAGGTAAATGTTTTAAAACAATATCAAGATATCCAACCATTTTAATATTTTTTTCTAACATTACTTCAATTGGAACCTCACACCCAATTAATTCATATTGTCTCTTTTGGAAATAATCAGCTCTCTTTTTCTTTACAAAATCTAATATCTGAACACCATCATTAAAAAATTCTTTCATTTCTTCTAATGTACATGGATTCTTACCATAAGTTTCTTTATCTATTTTAAACCTTTCATACATCTTATCATGTAATCGCTGTTCAAGATTAAGTTTATTTGCATTTTTAACACTGTCATTATACATAACTTCTAACCAAGTTTGTATAACTTCATGCATAGCTGTACCAAATAGTAAATGAATACTTGGTTCAGATATAGACAAATCATCAATATAATTTAGTTTCCATCTTAATGGACATTCATTAAACATTGACAATTGACTATAAGATATTTTATTCATAAAACCCCTTCTTTTCTCTATTATCTTCCACTTCTATTTTTTCAATTTGATCACCTTGATAACCTTCATCTAACTTTATATATGGTAATGGTGGATGCTTTAATGTTTTCATTATTTTTTTCTTTTCTTTTTTACTACACAATAAATACAAATATCTATGTTTCATCGTTTCATTCTTACGCCAAAAAGTATGTCCAATCTTTTTCTTCAAGTGTTCAAGATTATGAGATCCATACTTTGCAAATACAGTTCTTGAATGCATCCAATCTCCATCTTCTGTCAATTTAACTCCGTAATTACCCATCAATCTCATTTTATTACCTTGATATATCCAATTAGTAGCTTGATAGATAATACCCATATGACCCTGTTCTGGATCTGAATATGATATGAGTGCTTTTATTTCTGGTGCATTTTCCTTTAACCATTTAAATGTTTTAGATATGGCTAGACTTTCTGTATTTTTTCCATAATCATCGAATATAAAAAGTCTTGTCAATTCCAATACCTCATCTATATTTAATTCAGGTGATATTGAAGCTGCGGCACTTCTACCAACAGGATAACCATAGACAGCAACACCTGCTAATTTTTCTTCTTTTTCATCAAAAAATGCATGTTGATTATCTGTTTCGTAAAAGATACCAAGTGCATATCTACACATAGTCCAAGTATGACTATAATGATGTTTTACAATCATCTGTTTAGCTATTTTTTTAGAAATTTCTTTTACAAATAGTTTTGATTTTTTTGGGATCTGTTCCATATTTGTTTAATATATGACTCACTTGTTCCTTTGAAATAAGAGATAGATTTTCTTTTGCTTCTAATTTACTACATTGAAAATCTTTACAAATTATATCAATTAACTCTGGATCATATTTCTTATCCTTTTTACCCTTTATATATTTATTAAATCTTTTACCTTTTGGTAATATATCACAATACCACTTATAAATTTCCCTCGACTCTAAAAGTCCAACTGAATACTTTTGGAAGAAATTTACAATTTCAATAAACTCTGCATCCATTGACAACCAACGATTGATTATGAATGGGCTGAATTTCTTCTGTTCATCTTCTGTGAAATCATCCCAATGTTTCTTGTGAACCAACAACTGGTTCATCCAATCTATAATCGTCATGGTTTATCCTTCGTTTTATAATCCGTTTCATAAAAACCTTTACCCTTGAATTGTGGCTTACCAGTTGATTTCCAAACTCTCTCCATTGTTGGAATATGTATACCAAGACTGGCTGTATCACATTTCTCACATTTTGGATTAGGTGCATCCATACTCTGTTTCACCTCCTTCTTGACCGAACAAGAAGGACATTTAAAAGTATAAAAAGGCATTATCCTTGTTGTATATCTGCGTCTTGAAATTCTTTATTAATATGTCCACATGACTGACAGGCAAAAGCTGCTACAGGAATTATAGCTTCCTGGCCTGTTGGTGACATAAGTGCGGACAACTTCTTCAACATCATTGTCTGTTGAAAACCCTTACCTTGACATTTTTCACATTCAAGTGTTTTTGCATGTGTCAAATCTATATCATCTAATGTTAAACCATCTTTTCCTTTAATCATCATTATCCTTCAACTCCTCTCACCTTAATGTCAAATACTAAAATAGAATTTGGTGGAATTGAACCATCCCTCGAACCTATATCTTTATAAGCCAATTCAGGTGGTGTAACTATAGTAAATTCCGCACCGGCTTGTTTACCCGAAAAAGCTTCATCCCAAGCTGGAATTACTTGACCAACACCATGTCTAAAGGCAAATTGTTCACCATTTTTTTCTGAACTTGAGAATACAGTTCCATCTTCTAAATAACCGACATAATCTGTATATACCATTTTACCTTTTTCTATTACAGGTGATTGGTTCTCACCATCTTTTGTAATTATAAGCTTTAAACCACTGTCATAATTTTGTTCTTTCATTCTTCTATTCTCCCCATCGTTACTTCTGTTATTGTTACATCTTTTTCCTTCCAACCTGTCTTATTTAAAATATTTGCATTCTCATAAGGTGGTTGATGTAATGTCACATATATAGGAGGTTTAAAATCCTTAATATGTTCTATTTTGAATCTCTTCATCTATTCACTCCTTAAAATTGATAAAACTTCGTTTTGACTCATTATTAACACATCCTCACCATTTAATTTATATTCAGATGCACCATTATGTGTCTTGTTATATAATACAACATCACCCTCTTGAACTACTACAGGAATACGAGTTCCATTTGCAGAATACATTCCCTCACCAACTGAAATTACATCAGCTTCCACCAACTTACCATCATTTGCTGTATCTGGTAGAATTATACCTGATTCTGTCATTTCATCAGTAGCAGATTCTCTAGGTTTAACTACTATTTTATCATTTACTGGTATTAATTTCATTTTACTATCCTCATTAATTTAACTATTGTTGCCATAAAATTTATCTCTTTATCTACTACATTTACATCTTGATACTGACCTTCAGAAATTGCTAAAATTGATTCCGCTACCTTACCATTACAATATGTATCAACCTCATCATATAATAATTTATACAATTCGGAATAATCTGTTATGGAATTATCTGCAATAAGTTGTCTTATATCATTCAATCCAGATTTATTAATTAATCTTTCCAACAATTGAATTTTATAATCATTCTGAATTACCGAGTTAACATCAACTTTTAACTTACCACCAACTACTTGTCTCTGAGCAGAATTAATAACTCTACGAATGTCAGGATAACCCGCATTAACAATGAGAGCCACATCATCAAGTTCAAAATCAGTATTTTCATCCTTCAATATCTTAACCATTTGTTGTGCAACCTCTTTTTTGGAAGGTGGTACAACCTTAAATGATTGACATCTTGATTGAATTGGATCAATTATTCTCTCTACATAATTACAAGTAAGAATAAATCGACAATGTTTTGAAAATGTTTCCATCAAGTTACGAAGAGCTGCCTGTGCATTTGGTGTAAGATAATCACATTCATCCAATATAATAACTTTTAAATCCTTAAACCCAACCGAAGATGCAAATGTCTTCATCTTGTTTCTAACAGTATCTATATTATTTTCATCAGATGCATTGATGTACATATAATCACAATCAATATTATTAACAACTATCTTAGCCAATGTAGTCTTACCAGTTCCCGCTCTACCATAAAGTAACAGATGTGGAACATCCCCACTCTCAAGATAAACTTTTACTTTATCTTTAAGATGATCATTACCGATATAAGTTGATAAATCAGTAGGTCTGTATTTCTCTACCCATAAACTATGTTCCATTAATCCATCCACCTCCCGTGTCTGAATAAATGCCATAACCTATGTGTATATACTTCCCACATTAAACCCCATATTGAATTTGCATAATATGTACCATTTGAAACATCATACTTTATCTTATACTTCGGTTTAACACTATCTAACCACATTTGTTCATGTTCTCTTGAATATCTATCACCCATATTATACATCATCCATAGCTACAAGATAATAAGTAGAATCATAATCATCAACTTTAAATTGTATTTTAGCCAAACCCTCTGATGAAATTTGGAATACAGCTGATGTACATTCTTTATTTGCTACTAATACTTCTTTAAATAAATTAGCATTAAAGTAAATAGGTTTATTGATATCACATTTTGTACAATTTACAGATACATCTACATCTATTCTATTCGTATTAGTAGATGAATAACCAATAACCAATTTAACTGTATCACCATCTTTTAAAATAGCGAATGAATCAACATCATTTAATGCACTCTTACCTCTAATAAACTTATCGATAAAAGATGAATCTATTTTAATTTCAGTACCCATATCAGGTATTCTCTTTAAAGCAGGTGGTTCTGATATAACCGATAAATCACTCAATACATAATTAACATTAACATTATCATTATCTTGTACTTTTAATGAAACTGCAGATTCACCAGCTTTAGTTAAAGAAACATTAATATCATCTGATAATACTCCTAATAACTTTCTTAATAAATCTGTTTGATAAATACCAATGGTTGAATCTTCCATTGTTAAATTATCAACTGAAACATGTCCTAATAATGTTTTATCAGGTGTAACAAAAGATGTCTTCAAACCATTATCGGAAGACTTCCATTTAACACTATTAACATGTCCACCCAAATTATACTTTTGAATGAATTTATCTAACTTTGTTTTTTGCATTTTTTTCTCCTATTATATAAACTATTATTTTTTAAATATACAAAACTTTTACTATACGAGTCAACGTTTAAAAAAACTTTTCTATTGTACTCTCTTTATCTACTAAATCCCAACCCAATGCACCATAAAACATTTTGATTTTCTTTTCCATAGCACCATCAAATAATTTATCGTGATCTATATACTCCTTAATAAAATCTAAAATCTTATCAGGGTCGTCATAACCCTTAAAGGCCAGTGCTTCTATACCATACGGATTACTTTTTAAATATGTCCATTTAATTTTAGAACTATCTCTTATAGGTTCTATATTATTTAAATCAAAATGTTTTAATAAATCATTATACTTTAATGAAGCTTTTACATGTACAGGAGTAGATTTAACTGTATTAGTGAAAATACTCTTACTATTAAACTTACCAGATTTCTTTCTATCTGCATACTTTTTTAAACCTTTTACACCTGTAGGTAAAGAAATATCGTCAATAGACATATTTTTCATGTCTTTCTTAAAACTTATTATCTTATCATCAATTAATTCTTTATCTTCATTTGATAATATATCCTTTAAAACTTCTGACATAACCTTCCTCATAGCCTTTGGGAAATTACTACGAACAATATCTAATCCTTTTACATCTAATTTATCACAAGTCAAACCACCTTCATTGATAATCCACTGTCCATATCTTTTCTTTGTAACCCAAAATGCAGACTTTGCAACACATTCCTGTTTTATATCAAACCGATGGTCACCTTTCATATTCAAGAATTTAGTTGAAAAATAATCATAACCTTTATTTATAAAGTCTTGTACTTCTCTAGCCACGGAAAGAATCTGTTCAGTCATAAACTTATCATCAGAAGAATCTACATTAGGATACCTCTTTCTGACTAACGGTAAAGCTGGATAAAATACAGAATCGGTATCCGTATAAATACAATAGTCTTCTTTATCACCCAGTTCTCTATTATAATAATGATTTGCAATCTTCTCTGTAAATTTAATTAACTCTTGTCCTGTTAATGTGGTAGCTTCTGCATTATCAACATCATAAAATCTAAATACAGGTAATCCCAAAACACCATAAAGTGAATTAAGAATAATCTTTTGAATATGTTGTCTTCTTTTGAAATAACCATGTTTCTCATCGTTACCTTCTTCACCATATTTCTTCATCAATCTCTTATATTCAACCCTTTCATTAAACCATTTTTCTAACAATACAGGTATCAATCCCTTTTTATCATATCTATATAACACACCATTAGAAGAAACTGAAACTTTATTATTATCAAACATCGTTTTCAATTCATCTTGATTTAACTTTTGTTTCTCTTTACCATCAACTATTAAAGAATAAGTTTTATGTGTACCTTTCATAAACTCTTCTGCATCCCAACCAATCAACTTACCAATCTTTGTCTCCGGTGATATATTCAATGACATAATTGTAGAAGGATACATAGAAGTTAAATCCAAATCATACACCCACTCGTATCTACCAGGTTTTGGATCTTTAACATACGCACCCGCAAACTTATCTTCACTGCCATATTTTTCCGTCCTAATCGGTTTGTTTGGTGCAACTACCCCAATCTTTTTCATATAAACTAACATAGCACCCTCAAGATATCTACTACTAAAAAAATTATCTTCATAGGATATATGACCTAAATGACTTACACCACGAGCCAAATCAATAAACTTTAATTTATCATCGAGTGCCTTTACAATCTTAACATCAACCAAGTTATACTCAATAAATTTATTTATATCATTCTTATATAAATCGTCAAGAGTACCTTCGTACTCAACCTTACCTATACCAACTTCAAGTTGTCCTATGAAATCTAATCTATATGATGATTGTTGTGTATATGTAAACCACCTATACAATTTTATATAATCGAGAGATGAAACACCTGCAATTTTATATTTACCCTGATGTTCATTATAATATACCTCACCGATTGGTGATAAACAATTTGCAATTTCACTACCCAAAACTTTAGTTGTTCTATTATATAAATAAGGAATATCAAACCCATCAGTATTCCAACCACTCAATATAGTTGGATTTATCTCCAAATATTTCTGATAAAATCTTTGTAATAATTCTTCTTCCGAATTAAAAGATTCTATAATAACATTATCTTTTTTTCTATTTTTAATGTCAGCTAAAATAAAACAACTGTATTCATCTGAAACTTTATCATATATTGCAATAGCAGTTATCTTATTATCTGCCCGTTTGGGATCTGGAAATCCATCTTTGACTTCAACCTCAATATCAAAAAATACTTCACGATGGCCAACTGATGGTTCATCCGAATCACCATACATATCAACTAAAACACGAGTTTCTATTGGAACATCACTTTCAAATACATTACCATTCTGTAAATCTTCACCAGTCCAAAAATTAACTTTTTTCAGTTTATCACCATATAGAGAACGATATTGTCCTGTTTGTGATTTCATAAATGCATAAGACTTGTGGGAAAATTTCATATAACCATTCTTATCATCCCAGATATGTACCTCTGGGCTTCCAGTCTTACTTTTCTTAACATATATATTCTGATACATATTTAAATATACAACCTTTTTAGTTATTTTCCAAACATTTTATTATATTAATGGATGTGCCCATGTATTTATTATATATTTTGCATTACTAATTGGTTTATTACCTCTATGTATATGAGTAAAATACGATGGCCAAACAACAAGAGTTCCTTGTTCTGGTTTTATTTTCAATTTCTGATGATAAAACTCTGTTTCTCCACCTTCTTCTACATCATTTAAATATACCATACCAACTAACATACGAGTGGCATATTTTGCATCTGAAGTTTGCCAATCTTGATGCCATACATGATATCCTTGATTTGGTGGTTCATACTTATGTATTAATGCTGAATGAAGTGGATAAAAACATGTATCATCTGAATTTTCTTCGATTATTGTATTATATAAAAATCCATCAATTGAAGAAGTATAGTATTTTACATAATCTATGAATTTATCATGTACTATTTTAAAATAATCAACAATTTCTTGTATCGAATTATCATCTCCGTACCCTATACCAAAATCTTGACAATCTTTTATATTTTTTTTTATTGAATTTCCAGCACCACCTGCATATGTTTTACCCATTTTATCTTCTTCATCGAAACGATTTATAAAATAATTACAAATTTTTTTAGGAATAACATTCGGATACACTTGAATAAAATTATCCACTTACCAACCTTTTTACATAAATGCTTTGATACATACTTAAATATACAACCTATTTTGGATATAAAACAACGTTTATTATTTTTTAATTACAACCCCAACCTTGAGAGATACTCCAACTTGAACAACTTAATCCAAGTTCACATGGTATCCAAGTACCACCCCATCCATCATTATACTCACAGGAATCATAATTAGACTCATAAGGAATATTTCCTATATAGGCATATACAGAATCATTACCCTGTTGATGGTGATACCATGAAGTATCAAAAGGTGGTAATGCAAAAGGCCACCAACCATCTGTATCAGGATTCCACACAGAATTGTTCCAGTAACCTCCTGGAAATAAACCTGTTGGTATACTTATAACACCAGTTTCCCACGCATCTTTACAATGAGTTTTCGCTCCATGACAACAATCAAAAAAGTAACTACATAAAGCATCACAACTACAACCCAACCCATTAGCCGGTGCAATAGTACCACAATATGGTGTCTTATTAAAGAAACAATGACCACCTTGACTATAAAAACTTTCACCAGTCCAATCTGAAACATATGAAGGATTTGCACAAAAATCATAAGCCCAACCAGACCAATCTACTTTACCAACTCCTTCACAAGTTGCCATACCACCCCATCGAGCTTCGTCACTACCCTGAACAGCCTCTTGATTACATTCACCAGCATAATTACAACCACATCTATGATTTGGATTTCCTGAAGTGTCCTCACAATCCCACCAACAATTATCTCCCTCTTGGCAATAATCATGCATATTATATTTCTCACCCCAAGCAAAACAAATATCATCTGTAGTATACTTATCACCACCTGGACAAATCATCTGTGAAAAACAATAACTGTTAGAACAACCCCATTCCCAATCAAATGGATCCCATGTACTACCTTCATCATTACCCCAATCTAAACATGCAGCTGCATCTTGATTTACTTGTAATGGTGCATAATGTTGATCACATTGACCATAAGCAGAACAACTCGAACCATTACCATTACATACACCACATTGATCTATAGGATATGCTATTTCATCCCATGGAATACATAGTCCGTGCATACAATCATCATTTTCTGAGTCTTGACAATTAGGATCACACTGCCAAGTACCCCAAACACAACCAGGTTCTGGATCACCACTATACCTATCAATGAAACAAGCTCCAGGATATGCTGATCCTTCTACAACATAATTAGGACAAACAAAAGTAGTATGATCATTACCATAACCATTCCAACTACCTCTAGCCTCACAATGATTGTAACCAAAATCAGAATAATCAGCTCCCGGATCACAAGTATGTATTATATCCGTTCTCAAATCGGTATTCATTTGCCAAGTAAATTCATCAGGTTCACCTTCTGATTGTCGTTGACCAAAGCCCCAAACTCTAGAACAAACACCACCTACAGGACCACATTCAGGATTACAACTAGTCTGACTACTAAATATAGGAAAGGATGCACCTTCAGGATTATCAGCACCAACACACGCCCATCCTCTTACACCTTTTGACTCTTGTGCACAGAAATGTTGAGGATCATCTAGTTCTATTAATCCATCACCATCAAGGTCATGATACAATCTAGGACATCCTTGTTGCTTCCCACAATTAGAATATTCATTATGATAACCATGACTATCATATGGAAAATCACAAATATCATGTTCAGTAGCACCCGCTACATAATTACAAGCCTGTGGATATGGACATCCAAAAATATCATACCAAGCAGGTATTGCTATACAATTATCATCTTCAGGTGGATTATTACAACAACAATCGGAAGCACCACCACAACCAGTCCAATAATCAGAATTACAATGTGGTGGACTTTGATCATTCACTATCCAAGTACTAGGTAACCAAGTCCATGGATTTAAATATTCACCTTCAGTAGTCCACATATAACTTCCACATTCATGTTTACAATCATTGCTATCACTTGGAGCTCCTGAACAACATGTATCATGTCTAACAATATCAAATACAATATTTTCTGGTATAGAACCTCCGGACCAATTTGGATAACTTGGACCAGGATGATTCGAACCATATTGAAGTGTCCATGGATCTGAAATACAATCATAATTTCCGTGAAGACAATTATGCAATCCAGCTTCAATTTGTCCTTCTGGAGTAGCAGCATCATACCAACCCTCTGTACAAAATGCCAGTGTATCACCAAACCAACCACCATCAACATCTTCCCACACACAACTTAATGGGAAATTTGTATCACAATAACCACACACTTCATCATTATTAGGATTTTGACAATAAGAAAGGAAATGATCATCTTCTTGACCTTCAGAACCATATTTATATGTTGATTTCCCTTCCGTTGGATTTACAAAATTATCACATCTAAAACCAGGACCACGAGATCCATTACCTTCACCATAAAATGCATTACCACTACAATAATAACCAGATCCCATACCATCACTAACAGATCTATATGTACATAAATCACCAATATGAGGACCACCACCACTTAATGGAAGTGGAGCTGGCGAGTATCCAACTGGAGTTAAATCAATATTATCTTCACATGCTACATCTTGAGCTTCTTGAGAATCTTCATAACAACTGGTATATGGATGACCACCCATTCCAAATACACCAGCATAATGAGAAGCTGGTGGATTTTGTTGTATAGAAGGATTTGATAAATCTGGATCTATAATATCAACACCACTACCTTTATATTTAACTCTAACATTAGCTAAAGTCATTCCTGGATATTCAAGACCCAAAGACCAACCGGAAGAAGCACCACCAAAAGCTTGTGCAGATATTGTTGCACTTAAACATTGAGTATCATCACTACCAACTGAAATTGGATTTGGAAAATTATCATTAGGACTATAATTATGATAACTATATTCGAATCCAGCAGCAAATCCTGTATTATCTCCGGCAGCTGTTACTCTATCTATAACTAATGGACTATAACCACTACTCCAACCACTACCTTGATAATTACCATTCAAACAAAAATTTAAAGAAAATTTCCAACCACCTAAATTAGGAAAACAACCATAACCATCCTGAATCTGTCCATCTTCAACCTGTTGTTCACACCATTCTAATGCAGAAGTAGACATAAACAAACCGATTGAAAAATTCATATATCCATCTGTTTCAGTAGTACCATCATCCTTTTCAAACCAAATATCATTTACCATTAAATAATAACTACATGGTCCTTGATCATCATGTAAATGACAATCTGTATTCGGATGATATCCATATTCCTGTGGCATTATTTATTCTCCATTATGTTGGTATATTTGGTGGACCAATTTTATCAACCATTCTGTCTACAGATTTAACCTTCCCAAGATTTGTTGAACTATCAATATCCATATTACTTATAGAATTTAATCTCATAGATTTTTTACTTAATACTTTTTTCTGATATTGTTCATAATACCACCTGTCAATTGAATTGGTATCTTTTAAATTACTAGGTGGATCACCTAAAATTAATTTTTTAACCCTTTCAGGTTTTATTTCTGCAGGAATTTTATCACCTGGACATGGATGTTTTCTAAATCCAAATATATATTGTTGCTCACAATCATCTAAATCATAAAATCTCCAGGGTTCTTTATATGGATCTTTCATAGGATGTATAGCAACATTTGGATATTGATGTCTATGTTTCTCCGAAGATTTAGTGAATCTAGCATTATGAACACGATATCCATTAGCTATATATGTTTTATTTCCTTCTATCTCAAGATTATAAGTAACTTGTTCACCCTCAATATCTTCTATAGATATAATCTCTAATGGTTCACCAGCTGCATCTAATAAATAATCACCAATAGATAAATCCCTAACATCTGTAAAAATAGATTGTTGATAATCAGAAGCAACAGTCTTTGCTAATAAAGGATGGTTTTTTGTTCCAGTTATGTGACCTTTTCTTGTATAAATTTTAACCAAATCACCACCTATTTGGTGTACTAATAAATTTAAAACTTTATTTTCAACAATATCATCACCCTCGTATCCAATAACCATATCATCTTTTCTTAAATCTTGGATAGGTACTTCACCCCTTTCAGATGTAAGAATCATTGTATCTTGTATAAAACATCTATTGTGTGCTAAAACTCCCCCTGCAAAAAATGTATTTGTATTTTCAACACTCCATAAATTATATGTCTGTATTTCTCCTTCAATATATTCTACAGAATTAACTTTATGCCAATCTAAATTATCATCCAAAACATAATCACCAACTTCTAATGAACCCATTATAGATAAATGAGGATAATCTCTTAAAGTTGATTCAGGTACTATAGATCTCCAACCCATTTCAGTTACGCCATCATCACCCATTCTACTAGAATAAAGTGGATGTTCATCAGTTATACCTAATAATTTATCATCATATCCATATCTTAAATTATAATATCCTTCTCTAATTGGATTTTGTAATAATAATACTTTATTATTTTCTAATTTTTCAGTATTTTCATTATAAGTTTTAACTAACTCACCAACTTCAACTTTTTCTATAGATTTGGTTGAACCATCAGCCATAGTTATCTGTGTACCTCCTATAAAACAACTACTAGGTGGAGGTGGATTATTGTTCTGACCCCTACAGTATCTTCTCCTAGTCTGCCCACCCTGATTATTACCAACATATGGTCCTGGCTGACACACCCAGTAATTCCAACCATTATATCCATTCGGTGCACATCCATCTTCTGTAGTTCCATACCAAGCACCACATTGATTACCACACCCATCAGTTCCACAATCTTGATTATATACATTTCCATTGTGTGCAAACCAAGAATTACAATGAGGATAACAATAATCAACAACACAATAAGCTTCATCCATAGCACATAATATAGAATTTAAATCTTTAAATGTTATTTCACCATCACCATCAGTATCATATATTTGAGTACAATTATATACAGGTTGACCATCAGTATTACTCAATTCAATAACTTTACATATAGTTGGAGGATTACCAACTTGATTATTTATCCAATCAATAGCAGCACCATACCATTTCTGACCAGGAACAATATTACGACTCTGTATGTCAGGAGTCTGTGTTACAGTTGTATATCTTTCATCAATGGAAGGTCTTTTGTAATTATTAGCTCTAAATGCCTTTCTTTGTTCCTCCGTAGAATTATCCCTACGTCTCCTTTGAGCAGAAACTCCATTTTTGG